>Ga0105106_10001544_pt1 | contig 16612 bp, 15 predicted proteins | sample PPLLaktember2015_5_FD_79109 | JGI IMG/M metagenome (GOLD analysis project Ga0105106, IMG submission 79109) | Freshwater sediment microbial communities from Prairie Pothole Lake near Jamestown, North Dakota, USA - PPLs Lake P8 Core (1) Depth... | ecosystem: Environmental > Aquatic > Freshwater >...
GATGGAACGACCTACTAGGCAGTGACACCGCCTCCCAGAGGCTCAACGCAATAACCGCAGGGCAAGATGCTACCTATTGGTTAGGCGCCTCGACTGCGTCGCGTGATTGGCTACCGATGGTGGCGGCGCTGGCGGACACCTAGGCGACCGCGGCCTGATATGTGGCGATGACCTCTTCGATCGGGCCAGTGCACAGGATCTTCCCATGCTGAAGCACCACGCCTTTGTTGCAGGTACGGCGAAGAAGGTCGGGCGAATGCGAGGCGAGCACGAGGACTCCCGCTCGCGAGATGAAATTCCGCAGACGACCGTCCGCCTTCTCGAGAAAATGCGCGTCCCCCACGCTCACCCACTCATCCATCAGAACAATGTCCGCGTGTATGCAGGTGGCGACACTGAAAGCGATTCGCATTGCCATTCCACTCGAGTAGGTGCGAAGGGGCATGGAGAGGTAATCGCCCAGTTCCGTGAATTCGGCGATCTCTTCGATCACCTTGTCCATCGCTGCTCGCGAGATGCCGAACAGCGTGCCCTGCAGTCGGATGTTTTCGTAGCCGGTGGAATCCATGTCCATTCCCAGCGAGATCGAGAGCATGGATGCGATACGGCCACTTACGCTCACGGTGCCGCTGACGGGTTCGTAGGCCCCAGCGAGCACACGCAGCAGGGTGGATTTTCCGGACCCGTTGTGACCGAGAAGGCCGAGCCGATCGCCTTCACGCAAGTCCAGGCTGACATGATCCAAAGCTCTGACGACGACCCGCTCACCGGCGTCACGGGCAAGTGATCCGCCAGTGGCGGCGCGTACAAGGGTCTTCTTGAGGGAACGCGTATCAATGCCGTAGATCGGGAAATCCACGACGATGTCGTGAGCGCGGACGTACGTCACGCGCTAGACCCAGTACGCGATGCGCGCTCGGAAGCGCGCAAAAAGAGCCAGGCTCACGGCGTAGCCGGCCAGCATTACAGCAAGCACCACGAGCCACGAGTGGACGCTCGCGGACTTTCCAAGGATTGGCTGCCGGACGAGCTCAAGGAAGTGGAAGAAGGGGTTCACCTGTGCGGCCCAAGCTTTGTTTTCGAGCATCCCCGCGTCCCAGAGCACCGGCGTGAGGAAGAACGCGACTTGCACGAGGCTCGCGACGATCTGCGGAATATCGCGGAACCGCGCGGAGAGCGTCCCGAGAGTCAGTCCCAGCCAGATGGCATTCACCGCGATGACAGCGAGTCCCACGGGGACCTCGAGGAGGTGCCAAGTGATCTCTTCTCGTGAGATGAGGAGCACCGCAACTACGATGACGAGGTTGTGCCCAAAAACAATGAAGTGTCGCCACACAACACGCATGACGTGCGTGGTCAGTGGCAGCTTCACATTCTTGATGTAGGACTCGGCGCTGATGAAGTTCGAACATGCGTCGGTCGTGAGTCCGGCGAGCAACTGCCAGGTAACAATGCTTACAGCCAGATAGGGAAGGTAGGTGCTGAGGTCCTGGCCTAGGAGGCTTCCGTAAAGGGGACCCATCGCGCCAATCATTAGCCCGGTGCTCAGCGTGAGCCAGAACGGACCGAGGAGCGACCTTCGGTAGCGCTGCCTAACCTCCTGCCACGCGAGAGTGGCCCAGATCTCTGTGGCCCGCGCCCCCTCCATCAGATCGCGGACGGCGAGAATGAACCTAGATTTCATAGTCGTGATCCCACAAGTCGCGCACGGCTCAAGGCCGCGCTGACAAGCAACAAAAAGAATGCTGCACGATACTCCCAAGGAGATGATTTGCGATCGCTCAGGCGGTCGGGTGCATGTGCCTTGCACAGAGTCCGTGGGAGGTCCGAGAACTCTCCGCAGGCCCAGAAGGCAACCTGCCCCTTCGCAGACACCGCGCCCTCGCCAAGAGCTTCGCGGAGCAACTTATCGACTGAAGTACTTGTCGTCGAGAGGAACCCAGGCCTCCCAGGAAAAACGCTTCGTCGCCCAGGGACACAGATCCTTGCTGGCGGCCACGAGATCGCGACGCACAAAAACAAGGTCCACCTGCGATAACGTCCCATAGTAGTAGCTCAAGTCGACGATATCGCACAAATGGAATTCGCTTTGCTGAAGCACCTCGGCTCTTGCCACGATCGACGAGACTGTCGCCTCGACGATCACGATCGACGCGTTCCTGAGGGTCTCCGCGGCACCTCGCAGTATCGGAATCTCGTGTCCGTCGACGTCCACCTTCAGCAGCCAGGGCCGTGGCGGGCTGTAACCCGTCAACACAGAGTCCAGACGAGCCTTCCGAATCGCCTTGCACTGCACTAATTGCGGTTCGACATCAACCGAAACCGGTCGATCGCTGATCTGCGAATGTGTGATCTGCCCGCTGTTGTCGCGCGAGATGCCGACCTGCCACGCCTCACCGTCTACGTCCGAAAGCGCAACGTGAATGAGCGTGTGCTCGAAGTCTGCGTACGCACTCCGGATGACGTCGAAGTACGCGTCCACAGGCTCGAACAAGTAATGTGGAACCTTCGGAAAAGCCGACATCAATGGCTTCGTGCCGCCTTGAACACCGACGTCGAGAACGCTTCTCACCGGGACACCGAATTCGATCAATGTCCTGAGGCTGCTCCCCATGGTTGGGACCCTGTCAATCATGTCTGCTTTCCCAGAGTAGGCACGGAGAACGTGGATGCGCGGCACTGCGCCATCCTCGCGGCAGCCGGTGGCGTAGACGGACACCGCTTCTGTAATCCGAGGACGCGCAGAGCGGGATGAGCGCTGTGGGCGCACGGCCCAGGAGTCGTTGACGCCCCCGACAACTGTCCGGACAGACCTGCTATCGCCCGGACACTCGCGCTTCGACATCGAGAATTCCAACGCAGAAGTAATGCACGAGCGGATTATGCCGGCCGATATCGAGTTCCGGATAACGGGCTCGATAGTCCGAAACCGAGAAGTGGGGCCCCGGGTCTCTTCCTGCTTTCGCGCCGGCTTTGATGTAGTGATATAGGGGGTTGATTCCCAGAGCGAGCAACCCCGGATTCTGGTGCAAATACCAGCTGCAGTCGAATAGCGGGTTCGGGTCGTGACCAGCAACGAGCGCGTGCGCCATGAAATGATCGAGTGGATCAACGCCCGCCACAGCGACCTCCGGATGCTTCCGGCAATAGTACGTGGGGAAGAAGAGACCTGACCGCCGTATTGCGCGCTTCGCGCGCCACGGGCGCGTGGCGTTCAGCAGAGGGAGAATCCCTCTACGCTTGACGATGCGAAAACCTTTCTGGACGAGCGGCGGAGATGCGGCGTAAAGCCTCCGAAAACGGCTGCTCCCAAGAAGGGAGCGCCCGGACGAGTGCCACGACGAGGGCGGCCTCGCCTCAACAAGCGCAGGCATGCGCTGGGATGGCTCTGCAGTGTTGGGAACAGTCGCGAGACGAGGAATGTTGCCTGCGGAGGATGTCGGCCGGGTGAACAGGGTTCTCGCGGTGGGTGGGAGCTGCTCTGCCGCTGGCCTCCACATGAAACCGTACCGTTCTGTAACGTAATCCACACCCAATACGGGCCAGACTAAGTTTTCGACCCCTCTCGAAGCGATTGCCTTAAGCGCGGCTCGACGGGCGGCCGGTGGTACCACACTGTCCACTTCCGCCCTGTAGGCCACTCCTCCGTCCTGAGACGAGAGCTGACCTTCCCGCTTGCGGAAGACGCCGTTCATCCAGGGAACCTGAAGCAGGTCGCTGTGCTGCGCAAATCGTCGCCAAAGATCCCAGTCGCCCGCCCGCTTGAGCTCGGTATTGAGGCCCCCGACTCTGTCCCAGAGCGACTTCCGCCAGAAAGTTCCCTCTTGCTGCACGTACGGCCACGACTCGTTATCACATAGACCAGCGGCGATGATTTCGCGTGGATAAGGAGTCGGGGAGAATCCGATGACCTCGCCCTTGTTGCTAATCACGGAAGGAACCTGACCGATCCAAGTCGCAGCGTCGCCTAGATCTCTGCCCGCCCCCGCTATCGTTGCCAGCGCGTTCTGCATGATGACATCGTCCGCGTTGATCCACGTCATGTAGGCGGACTGCGGGATGGACATCGTTGCGAACCCCTTTGCGATTGCCGAGTACATTCCCCTGTCTGGCCGGGAGTCATACGTGAACACGACGTTGTCGCAGGCAATGGGAAAGTCCCTTGCATTGAGCCGAGCGCGCCAGCGCGCGAGCTTCTCGACCGTACCGTCTGTCGAGCCGCCGTCTTGCACGTGATAGCGCAGCGCGAAACGCCCAGCTTGGCTGACAACACTCAGCACGGTCTGGTCGATCGTCTCGGCAGCATTGAAGGACGGGGTGACGACGAACATCACTGGCCGTCGCGGGGGCGGCTGCGAAGCGTGCACGTGCAGCAGTTCCGCTGTGGAGCGCCACCCTTCAGAGTGGAAAACAGCAGTCGCCTCAATCAGCCTGTCGCTCGTAGCGACGTCCTCAAACTTGCCGATCATTTGCTCCTGGATGGGGAGCAACGCGTCCGCCAACCGGTCTACATCCTGCGACGTCAGGGATTCCGCCCGCCACACCGCTTGAGAAACGCCGTCCCAGAACGCATCTCTGCAGAAGTTCGACTGACGCGCCCGACCCGCAGGAACGAAATGTCTGACGACGAGGTGGGGCGAATAGACTAGATCATATCCAAGGCAGCTCAACGCATCGTTCGCCGCATACTCCTCCTGAGCCAGCGGGAGATTGCGCCTTCGCCCCAGGCGCTCGGCGAAGCCGCCGGCCTTCCGTAGCACATCGACTCGGTACACCGCGTTCGCTGTCAGGAGCCACCTGCCGGATTCATGATGTATAAAGATCTCCTGATCGCCCCAGTCCAGCAATCCGAGGGGAGCGAGGAATCGATCATCGAGCCAGGCCGGACGCTCTGCCTCCCAGTCCGGAAGCACGCTACCGCCGATTACCGCGACCGCCTCGCCGTGACGATTGACGGCCTCCAGTATCCGCTCAGCCCAGTCGGGCGGAGGCAAGCAATCGTCGTCCGTGAATGCCAGCAGCTCAGTCTCACAGAGACGTAGCGCCTCTCCACGGGCAAATCCGATACCGCAGCGCTCGGTGATTCGATAATCAAGGTTTGGTATCGACGGGAGCGAGTTCCGAAAGGGCAGTGATTTCTCGGGTTCGAGCGAGTTGTCGACGACGAGAATACGAAAGGCCCCGGGACTCAGCGTCTGCCCCTGCAGCGCGCCCAAGCACCGACGCAGCCAGTCGAACCGCCGATAAGTACATACCGCAACAGTCAGCCTCACCATAGACTCGCCCATGACTCGCACATCGTCGATAGCAGCATCAACGCCGACCGGGGACCCCCCGGAGCTATGTCCATCTCTGCCGAAAAGCATCGATCTCCGCATCGGAGTAGAAGTGTCGAACGGGGGCGGCGTAGTAAATCTCGGCCAGAGCGGACGCATCTACCAACCCTCGCCAGTCGCTGCCGTCGCGCCCACGGCCATCCCAGCTGTCCAATCGACTTTCGTCGAGTCGAAGATGCGGAAGCGCCAGCAATGCGTCCAGGGCCTCCCCGAACACGCGACGGATGTCCTGGCACCGATACACAAGGAGTCTAGCCTGCCCGCGCTCGTACATGACCCATCCAGCGCGCGGATCAAATCGCAGCCCGAACGGATCCATGTCAAGAAAGTCGAACCCATTGATTCGAGCAAACCCCCTGACATACCGTCTCGCAATGCGGAGCGTAGCGGCACCGATGTCCTTGCCTTCGCGAAATGCGCCAGACCCCAGTGCTGTCGCGAGACCAACCGCAATCGGGTCGTCGATTCCGACCAGCAACGTCCACTTGAAGCTCCCGAGCGGGTCGCTAGCAAGGTATCGCAACGCGCGTCCGGTCGAAGCGCTAGCATCCTGCAGCAGTTTGGAGGGTGGCAGGTCGTCGGCCACCTCGGTATCCATTTCGTGCACACGGTACACGGGGAAAGGGAGTTCTTCGGTCGCGACGCTTCGAAGGGTGTCACGTACGGCGTCAACGAACCCGCCAGGCGGACCTAGAACAACGAGGATTGAGTCGCCGCGCGACGCAGGCCGCACGAACGGGACGAATCCGTCGCCGTGCGCGGAGAAGATCGGGCTCTCGCCGGGAATCAGCAGAATCTCCCCGTCCTGATAGAGACGCGCCGCGAATCCAAGCCTCGCCGCAGCCTGGGTGGTCCAGTTCCTTCGCAACTGGTAGCCCCTCTCCCGCTCAACCCGGAACCGCTTCTGGAACTCAGGTTCCATCTCAGAAAGAATCTCCTCGACGAATGAAAAGTTCTCGACGTTCCAGTAACTGGGCCGCATCTGGTTTCGGAAGGTCTTCGCCTCAATGACATGCTCGAAGACGCCGAAAGTCGCGTCGACCTTCCGAAAATCGAAGCGCGCAGCCGCCCGGAGGAGGAACTCCAGGTCGTGCTTATCATCGTTTTCGGTGTTGAACGGCATAGCGTCCTGGACCTGTCGCCGATAGAAGTACCCAACTGGATTTACGCAGAAAGCACTTGGGAGCCAGTGCCTTAACATCGCGGAAAGGCTAACTTCAGGCTCGTTCAGCCACATGCTTTGGTCGTGCTCTGAACGCACTTCAACGTTTCCGACTACGAAATCTGCACCGCGTTTAAACTCGCGTGCTGCGGTTGAGAACGCGCCGGGCAAGTACCAATCGTCGGCATTCAGGTTTCCGATGATCTCCCCACTCGAGAGGGCGAAACCCTTTCTCATGGCATCAACCTGACCCTTGTCCGGTTCGCTGATCCACCGTAGATGCGGATATCTCCCCAACAGCTCGACAGAGCCGTCCGTCGATCCCCCGTCGACCACGACATGTTCGTAGTGCGGGTAATCCTGAGCCAGAACGCTCTCGATAGCCCGCTGCAGGGTATCGCAGCTCTTGAACGCTGGCGTAATCACCGAGATCTTCATCTGGCAGGCACGAGTTCCAGCCCGACGCCAAGGTGCGCGGGCGCGCGCAGATCAGCCATCCGTGCTGCGAGACCGCGAAGATAAGAATTGGCCGAGCAAAGGCGCCGGAGGTCTTGCGCCAACTCGACTGCCTCGACGTAGGAATAGTAGTAGAGCGGATAAGCATCGCCCAGAACGTCACGCACGAGAGGCAATGGGTTGACAAGGATCGGGGTGTGATGGGCGATGCAGGCCAACAGGAATTCGGGGGTGTGCGGATGATCCGTATAGTGGGCGAATCCAATGTTGGAGCACAGAATTTCCTCAAGCTGCGCTCCGCTAAGACCTTGCTCGGTCAGTTCCTCGACCTCGGAGAGCGCAAGCTCCAGGAAAGCGTGCTGAGCTTTCCACGCCTCCTGCTGCGCCGCTTCGGCTGCGGCTAACTCCGGGGAAGGTTGACGGATCCACACTTTCCGATAACGCGATTTGGGCAGAAGCTGCAGCGCGTGCACGTGCGTGTTTCGCCATCCCTGCTGAAAGATGGCCGGGCGTGCATTGCCCGAGAACGCGTCGAAACGCCAGTGAACCGCCGTGTGAGGCAGTATCGGGGCGCGATCCGTCGCCGCCTCGTGAGTATGGGAAACTCGCGCAGGTCTCTCGCCATTCATCTCAATTGATGAGGATCTGGACTGCCGTTCGTCTTCACTATTTGGCGACGCCTCGCTCTGCGCGCTCGCATCAAGCCCTCCCGAGCCCGGCGCGGGCGCCAGCGAGGCGGCGTCTTCCGACACCCGCCGCAAATCCGGACGCGTCCGGCTACGGAGACGCCGCATGTGTTGCGAGAGGGCGCCTCCGGACCGCTGGGTTTCGAGCACTACCGCGCGAAGGCTGTCAACAATCTGCCCCAGTTGCTGCTCGTGTGACTCGAGTTCCGCAATCCGCGACCGTAACCGTTGCTCCGAATCGAGCGCTTGCTGTTGTAGCGTCTTGATGGTCTGGCCCGCTTCGGCGAGCTGCTGCCTCGCACGCGCAAGCTCTGACTCTGCCTCCTGGACCTGCCGAACATCGGAATACAGGGAGAACCCATCCTGAAGCACCGTTATCGGGATGTGGTAGCGCCGGACCAGGTGGGCGTCCTCCCCTCTCACATATAGCCGGTTCAGCCCGTCGTAATATGCACACACGTAATTCGCTTCGAGCAGCATATGCTCCCAATCCCGCCAGGACGCATACTTGTCCGGATCGTCCCAGTCCTTGATGATCGCGCGCGTGGGGACCGACGCCTCGATCAGGACGGCCGTCGGCCGGAAGCTCGACCAATCGCCCCCAGCGATCACCTCCTTCTCGTAACCTTCGACATCGATCTTGATGAAATCGATGCTCTGGCCAAAGCAGTGCGTCTTGCACACGTCCTTGAGAGTCCGGACCTCAACGGTGGACCTGGTGGTCGAAGCATTGAGGAGGGTGCTGGAGATATTGGCAACCTCTTCGGACAGGGTGCTCAGGTCGGGACGCCCCACGACTTGAATCAGGTAGAGAAAGTCATGCCGTGAGCCCAGAGCGATGTTGAGATTGATGTCCCTCGGTCGTGCCACGAGGAACTTCTCGAAGCTTTCAGGAATCGGCTCGACGTTGATTCCGCGCCATCCCAGCTCGTAGAAATGTCGGGTTACCGAGAGATCCGTCGGGTCGTGTGCGCCAACATCGATGTAGAAACCTCGTCGCTTGTTCTGGAAGATGCGATTGAGGATGACGTCCTCTAGGTTCTGAGCATACGAGATCACGTAAAGCGCCCTCTTAGTCGTACAGTCACGCGTGCCCGCCGGAGACCGTTCGGTACTCGGTCAGACACGGCGTGCCGCGCACTAGGAACCGCGCAGGGAGGAGCAGCCTCGCCTTAGCGGTGGACAAGGCGGACGACGCCGGCGCAGAGGGACGTGCTGCGCCTCACCACGGCATAGGTTCGCCAATCGCTCGCACATATGCAGGCCCGTCAGGAATCGGGTCTCATTTCTCTCCAAGGCGGCCGAGTCATCGCCAACCCCCTTGCGCTCGCCCCAATGCGCCCACTCCCCTCCTGCCCCGACACAGACTCTCGACCTACCAACTTTTCCAGTTGTCCACAATGAACCAACCAAATTATACTTCGCCGCCACTCACTCTGTGTCGCGCAGCGTCGGGGCTCTAGGTAGGAGCCACCTGCCTGGCATCCCCGTCCGTTAGCGGGCAGCCTTCAAGCAGGGTCGCCAGCGCTTTCCAGGCTCCCGCGCGCCCGTCTCACACCCCGTGTTGAATCTTTGCGCGACGCATGATACGGTTGGATTCCTCCGCGCTGTAACTGCGTTTGCTTCTGTGACTGCTGACACACCTCTGTGCACCATCGCAGTTCCGTCGCTCAATCAGGGGGCCTTTCTCGAGCGCGCTCTGCAAACCATCTTCGAGCAGCAGGTGCCTGTCGAAGTCATGTTGATGGACGGCGGATCCACTGACCGGTCTCTCGAAATCATTAAGAGGTGGAGACCGCGGCTCTCATTCTGGCGCAGCGGCGCGGACAAGGGGCAGGCGGATGCCATAAACGAGGGAATCGCATTGGGTCACGCGCCGTTCGTCACCTGGCTCAACTCCGACGACACACTCTTTCCAGGCGCCCTACGCACGATGATTGATGCTCTCATGCGCGCGCCTGAAGCCCCCGCAGCGTACGGTCGTGCCAACATCATCGACACTCGCGATCGCTCTCTGGGCACGTATCGAACGCACGCGTTTGCCGTGGAGCGACTTGCGCGACGCTGCTTCATCGCACAGCCAGCGAGCCTGATTCGTCGTTCGGCCTGGGAAGCTGTCGGTGGTGTGAATGCTGCCTTGTCTTTGGCCTTCGACTTCGACCTTTGGTGGCGGCTCTATCGATTCGGTGGCCCGTTCGTCTTCGTCGACCGTGTCTTGGCAGGGACACGGGCACACGTGAGCACGAAGACCATTCAACAGCCCTTGAGGCACTATAGTGAGGCGCTACAGGTCGTAGGGAAGTACTACGGGCACGTCCCGTGGTGGTGGTACGCGAAGGCTCCGCTCTCCATTGGTTGGCGAGCCACTGCGTCTTTATTCGCTCGAAGAATTCGATGAGCGACGAAACTGCAGATTGGGTCGACGCGGTATCGAAGTCGTGTCGAATATTCGATGGCCCGCCAGTCGACTTATGATTAGGAGGCTCCGCAAGTACTGCAGTGATTTCTGGTCGGTGCGTGAAGGCAGCTTTGATGTGAAGCGCGGCGAGACGCTCGGCATCATCGGGCGCAACGGCAGCGGCAAGAGCACACTGCTGCAAGTCATTGCCGGCATCATGGAAGGCAAGACTATCCACTGCCCGGTGCGCCATCAGAAGTTGCTTGGTGGCCCGCTACGACTGCTGTACGGTCTTTCTTGTCCAGAGACGATCAATTCCTACAACTGAAACTGGGCGGCAAGGCAGATTGGTGGCGTCACCTGGTTCAGGTGATCCGTTCAAGTGCCTCTAGGTGATCGAATGATGCCCCTAGACGTCTGCATTTGCACTCATCAGCCGCGCGAGGACATACTGGCGCTGGTCGTGGCTGCGCTCGCGCGCCAGGACGTCGAGTCGGCCGCATTCCGGGTACTGCTTGTCGATAATGCCTCAGCCCCTCCGCTTGACCACAGCGTTCTGGCACCGCTTGAGCAGCGCGGAGTGCAAGTTCGCGTGGTGCGAGAGGAGCGGCTAGGCCTGTCGCACGCTCGAATGCGAGCGATTTCGGAGACTGATGGCGATTGGGTTCTATTTGTCGATGACGACAACGAACTGCAGACTGACTACCTTGCAGTCGGCCTGAGATTTTCGCGAGCCCATACAGAGGTCGGCTGCTTCGGTGGAAGGCTGCAACTGCCGACCGACTTGACGCCGCCGCCCGCGGCAGAGCCGTTCTTAGCATACCTTGGTATCAAGGACGCCGGCGATGAGACGCTGATTTGCGCCTCGAAGCGTTGGGGACCCTGGGAGCCCGCTGGTGCCGGCGCCTGGGTGCACCGACGCGTGCTGCTGCAGTACGCTCAGCATGCAAAGGAGAGCAGTGACGTCCACCGACTTGGGCGAAAGGGGACTAACATACCAGCGTCGTGCGATGACTCGTTGATGATGCGATCAGCACATCGGATTGGGCTCGCCAACGCATACGTGCCACAACTGGTATTGACTCATCATCTCGATCGCCAGCGGTTCCGTCGTGACTATCTGCTACGCCTCATGCGCGCTTACGGTGCCAGCCATGTCCTGCTCGAACACCTGCTGGCGCCCGACATACCGCTGTCCGGCCCCTACACGTCCGTCCCTCGGACGGTCGCTTTGGCGCTGCTGGATTTCATAAAGGGTGCCCGGCATACGTTGTTGTTTGGCATCGGACGGTTCAGTTACCACCTGGGCGCCCGTGATGAGTACCTGCGTCTGAGCCGCCAGGTGGTGCGATGCGACTAAGCGTGGTCACGGCGTCGTTCAATGCGGTGGGGACGGTGAGGAGGACGCTGGAGTCGGTGAGGGGTCAGGGGTGGGGGAATCTGCAAATGATCTGCATCGACGGGGGGAGCACGGACGGGACGGTGGAGGCGATCCGCGGGTATGGCGGGTTCGTGAACCATTTCGTGAGCGAGCCGGACCGCGGCGTGGCAGACGCGATCAACAAAGGGTTCCGGGTGGCCGATGGCGACGTGCTGTGCTGGCTGAACGCGGACGACGAGTTTGCACCAGGGGCGGTGACGCACGTGATGGAGCTGTTCGAGCGGTACCCGGAGGTCGACGTGGTCACGGGCGGTTGCCGGCGGGTGTTTGCGGACGGCTCGGAGGTGGTGACGCAGGTGCCGGCGGGATTCGAGCGGCGGATGGCGCTGAAAAACGAGATCGAGCAGCCGAGCACGTTCTGGCGGGCGGGTGTGCACCGTCAGGCGGGGGAGTTGGACGAGAGCTACAAGCTGGCGTTCGACTGGGAGTGGTGGAACCGGCTGAGCCGGGCGGGGGCGCGGTGGCTGGTGACGCCGCAGGTGCTGTCGGTATACTACTTCACGGAGAGCAACCTCACCAGCAAGGCTGGTGAACGCGTGGTCGACGAGATGTACCGCGTGACGAAGGCCTACGGCCCGTTCGGCGGACGCATCGCCGACGTCTACCGCCTGCTGTTCCGCGTGTTCGACATGCGCGGCTACTACGACGTCCCGTTCCACCGGCTGCCGCACTGGCGCCGACTCGTTTTCGGCAGTGTTTCCGTTGGCCTATACGCCCTGTTCGGCCGCGAGGCAATCGAAAGCTATAACTGGAACTGGGCCAGCAAGCAGATCCGGGGGATGAAGTGGTACGCCTCTTCGACATGAGGCGGAATCTACCGTGGTGGCGGCCGACGGTCGGGACGCTGACGCCGCACCATCCGCCAGCACGCTCGGTTCGCGACCTGTATGCCGAAGCGGACTTTGTGACGACAATGCGCGGCCCTCGCGTATCGATCGTTACGCCTTCGCTCAACCAGGCAAGGTACCTGCCGCTCGCACTCGATAGCGTGCGCGACCAGCGCTACGAGCCACTTGAGCACATCGTGGTGGACGGTGGCTCGACTGATGGCTCTGCGGACATGATTGCGCAGCGATCATCGTCGCTTACTTGGTGGGTGAGCGAGCCTGACGGCGGCCAAGCATCAGCACTCAACAAGGGCTTCAAGCACGCGACCGGTGAGATCCTCGCCTACCTGAATGCCGACGACTGTCTGCTGCCTGGCTGCCTCCGGTCTGTCGTCAGCTACTTTGCCGCGAACCCTGAAGTCGACGTGCTCTACGGAAACCGGATTCTCATTGACGAGAACGACCGGATTATCGGCAGTTGGATCTTACCCCCACACACCCGCGCCGCCTTTGCTTGGTTTGATTTCGTGCCTCAAGAGTCAATGTTTTGGCGCGCCTCTGCCTGGCATCGCGTTGGCAGCCAATTTGACGATAGCTTTCACTACGCGCTTGATTGGGAACTGCTGTCACGCTTCGCTCGTAGCGGAGGTCGCTTTGCGCACTCACCACGCTTCTTGGCCGGATTTCGAGTTCATCCCAAACAGAAAACGCACTATGTCAAGGATCATCAATCAACAGCAGAGGCAAGCCGCGTCCTCGCTGCGATGCATGACCGGTCGGTCTCTCGCCGCGAACGAATTGTGCGTTCTATCCCTTTCTTGTTAAGCCAACGCGCCGAAGAGTGTGTTCGGTGTCGCGACTATCTAGACCTCCTGCACCCTCTTACGAGTGGGAACCCTAATGACTGATCGAAACGTGGTTGCCGACCGTGACTTTGGCATGGGCGTAGCGTTCAATGGCCTGAGGTCGCGCGGCTATGCACCAGAGGTCGTCTTCGACATCGGCGCCGCCGATGGTCAGTGGGCGCAACAAGTACTTGAGCTATGGCCTGACACAAAGGTCGTCTGCTTCGAGCCCTTGCCGCAGCGAAGGCAAGCGCTAGAGAGACTTCAAGGTCGTTATCCCGGACGTGTCCAGCTCATGAACTGTGGCGTTGGCGACGAGGACACGACGCTTAGCATAGGTATCACTGACTCCCTCTTCGACAGCAGCTTCGCCTACGGCGGCAAGTCGTCGTTAGCAGTCCCGGTTCACCGGCTTGACACCCTTCACGCGCAGGGAAAGATTCCAGCAGCTTCTTTTATCAAGGTTGATGTTCAGGGGTTTGAGAGACGCGTTCTTGAGGGAGGGGAAAGTCTGTTTCGCAGAGCTGATTTCGCGTTGCTCGAGTGTCAATTTTTTCCGTTCTGCAAGGAGATGCGCTTTCTGGACGAAACCATCGCTCACTGCTCACGCTTGGGACTTGTTCCCTATGAATTCGTGGATCTGCTCCGGCGACCGCTAGATGGCGCAATGGGGCAATGCGACATTCTCTTTATCCAAAAGGGTCATGCTCTCGTGAGCGACCACCGTTGGGCGTGAAGCGAACCAGCGTTCTTGTACCGACCTCCACTTAGAGGTTATTCGAGCTTTCAACCAAGTGACAATCGCCTTCAGTGATCACGAGACCAGCTCAAAACGGTCTTCACCGGCATACCACCCGGCCGACACCGTCCCTCACTGCCCGTGCTGCGGTCACGTAAACGGACGGCAGATCTTGTGACGAGTAGGATTAAGGGGCACAGCTTCACCGATCTGCACAAGCGCCCCGGACGAAACCACCAGCGCGAGTATTCACGAGGCCAATCTCTTATCAGAACGATCTTAGGCCCTTCGGTGGTCCTTCAGTACCTCCCGATAAACCTGTAGCGTTGCCTCGCGCATGGCTCGCATCGTGTACTCCGCATTGACACGTGACCGTCCTCCCGCTCCAAGGCGCGTCCTCAGAGGTTCGTCTTCGAGTAGTTTGCGCAACGCGCCGGCCAAAGCCCTGGGGTCACGAGGCGGCACTACAAGACCTGTCTCGCCGTGACGATTGACATAGGTCACCCCATTTCCAAGCTCGCAGCACACGACCGGCTTGCCTGCAGCCATCGCTTCGACTTGGACGAAGCCGAACGCTTCCGACCGCTCCACGGAGGGCATGCAGAACACGTCACAAGCTTGGTAGTAAGCAGGTAGATCTGCATCGGGGATTCGTCCGGCGAAGGTGATCCTGTCGCCAGCTGTGCCACCCTGCGCGCGCGCCCGCAGGGTCTCGGTCAGCGGGCCGGTGCCCCCGATGACCAGCTGCACTCCGGGCAACATGTCCATTGCGTCGATCAAGTATTCGAAGCCCTTGTAGTACACATGGCGCCCCAGCGCAAACACCAAGGGCGACGGGTACCTAGCTCGGATAGCAGCTGTATTGCGATGGGGGGCGGCGAAGAATGCTACGTCGATGCCGAAAGGCGCGACACGGAATCGGTCCGACAACGGCAAGCGCCTGAGCTCCTCCGAAGCCGCAAAGTGCACCGGCGTCGGCCCAATGATCGCGGCAGCCCGCCTGAGCAGCGCATCCTGCAGGGGACGGTAGAACGGAAGCAACCGCTTCTGACGCACGATATCGCTATGCCAGGTAATGACGACCGGTATATCTGTGGGTAGCACAAGCGACGATAGGTGTGCCATGGGATCTGGGAAGTGCATATGAACCAAGCGGAAGGCCTGGCTGCGGTGCAGTCTCCTCATCTCCCAGGGCATCGTCGGGCACACCGGCATGGATGTAACGTGGAACAGCGCAGGAAGCTTGTAGGTTGGGCAGCCGGTGGACCAATCTTGCTCGAACCTCCATTCACGGCTCCCGACGACGTTGACAAACTCACAGTCCCCGCTCAGAGCTTGCACGAGGGAGCGCACGTGGCGCTCCAGCCCGCCGAAGTCCTCGTCGGAGAAGCGTCCTGTCAGCAGCACACGCGGCTTACTAGCAGCCACGCTTGGCACAAACCTGGGCTGCGCCCGAACAGGAGCATATGCGGACCGGGGACTCACTAGCCTTCTCCTAGATGGAAATTGTGCAGCCAAGCGAACAGCCGCCCGACCTTCCAGCGCCTGCGACGACGGCGCAACGCCCGCCTATCTTGGGTGGGCGGTTTGGAGCGGTTGTCGCGGTACGCGGCGATCATCTCCATAGTTTGCTCAACCAAGCGCTTATCCAGCGGGTCACTGTCGTAGGCGCGGTCGCCAACGTGAAGCGCCCTTGGAACGTGGGCTCGACGAGCTTTGACCTCATGCGGTTCGCAGAGTCAATGTGTACGGCGACTGGAACGCCAGCGCTGTCTCCCACTGCCATGAGCTTCGTACCTTGCCCCGCTAGGTTGGCTCAACGGCGCAGCCCCTTTCTTTGTTGGTCCCTACAAAGGGGCCGTCGATGAAGCACTCGGACAAATCGAACTGCCCTTCCGGCGCAGATGCCTGGCCAGAGCTTTGAGTACCTTCTCCAGCACGCCGGTTTTCATTCAGCCCGGGAGGCGCCGATGGCAGGGTCTGGTCTGGCGGGAATGGATAGGGCAGTTCCTGCCAGGGTGCTCCGGTGCGCAAGATCCACAACGCCCCTTCATCACCTCGCGGGTGCCACGGTTTGGGAAAGTACCTCTCGATCAGCCTCCTGCTCGTCCGTCAACTCTCTGGCTCATGCCACCCCCGTCTCCTTTGAAGCTATGACGGGAATGCTTTGTCATATAGAACAATGCGTTACAAAGTATTCTTGAGATAACTTGTACTTGTACGGGTCTCTAGGGCGTTCGCTCCGGCCGGCTCCGAGCCCAGCCGGCCGGAGAGCAACGTCAAACACGCCGTGCCACTTCGCGCGCAGCCTTCACTTTCAGTCCAAAGATACGCTGTTGATCAATTCCATGGCCATACCCCAATCGGAAGACAACCCGCCAATCGGAAAGACAACACCGTCCCGCTCGCGCTGCGCAAAGCTCGATAGCAGCGCGTTCGTGCCATGTCAGATCACCTGATCCTGCGCGCAAGCCGCCATTTTCCATGTTAAACCGCAGCACGGGCTTGCTCAACATCTTTTCGGCAACACATCTTTTCGGCAAACGCCCGCCCGCTGACGCCCGCGGCACCCTCAGCGTCCATCTGTAGCTCTTCGGCGACGGCAGCCTCTTGATTTGCCGGCACGTTTGATGTTGTAATGCGCCGCGTTCAAGTGTTGAACGCAGCTGTCGATATCGTATTCGTGCTCACGGACGAGTTCCGCTACCGAATCCTGAAACGC
>Ga0105106_10001545_pt1 | contig 16599 bp, 11 predicted proteins | sample PPLLaktember2015_5_FD_79109 | JGI IMG/M metagenome (GOLD analysis project Ga0105106, IMG submission 79109) | Freshwater sediment microbial communities from Prairie Pothole Lake near Jamestown, North Dakota, USA - PPLs Lake P8 Core (1) Depth... | ecosystem: Environmental > Aquatic > Freshwater >...
TACATAAGTAGCAACCAGATATCCACCTATATCGCTCCTCATACCAAAGTATATTTTTGTTAAGGCCAGTATTGCAATTATAGCAAGAATGTGTATCGTGGTGTTGCGCAGAATTGCCAGCAATTCGTTTTCTGTTTTAAAGAGGGGTTGGTTCAGCGACCGGAATTTTCTAAGCAATGTCACTATACCGGCGATGAAATATGATACAAGTTGTATCAGCATGAGCTGATTCACATATTTTCGGATCCCTGCCGGATCATCCGGAATTGTTGTTAAAACTTCAAGATATTCCCAGTCAGGGTGTTTTGTTTCAATATAGGAATTGTATTTAAACTCTTCAGGCTGGATAAAAGCAAAAACCATGTATAACAGCCAGAAAAAAAATGGAATAAAATGAATCAGAACCTTTTTTCTTTCTTCCGGATTCAGACTGCTTCTGATATAAATGAAAAAGAGGGGACCGAAAACAAAATTCAATGATTCGCTGAAATTTGTAAGTGACAATACCTTAACAATATATCCGGTGTTGTTCAGCCATTCTTCAAATATTGCCAGGGACAGGGAAAGCAGCAACAATCCCTGATAGAGATTTGCTTTCCTGTTATTCTGAATGTTTTTTATAAAAAACCACGACAGAAGCAGACCCTGAAATATCCCAAGGAAAATGAAAGCATTGAAAAAACCCACATGGATATCGGTTCTCATAAACAGAACGCCCGTTGTTGACTTCAGTTTCAGTATCTTATAGCCAAAATTAGATATAAGATATCAAATAGTCAATAATTTTTACCTGGTAAAAATTGAAATACTGAAGTTGATGTCACATCACTCCGGGCAAAGATTTTGCCGGTTTTTTTGAGTCTGAAAGCCGTCCGTGGGGGAATTGAAGGCCTGGAGGCTTAATTATTCAGGAGTTCTTAATCAATTATCGGGCTTGTTATGTCCCCTTCCTTTTCCCTGAGCGGCCTGGGATTTTTCTTTCCCCTGAGTGTTATTGAAATGCCTCGTTCTTCTTCATTGCGAACAATCCGGATCAGTTTTTGTCTTTTAAGGACAAGGCTGTCATTGTCAGACTCCAGGTAATATCCGGGGCTGTAGGTTAAATCCCTTGAAATACTGACTATATCACTCCTGAAAATAAAAAAAAGGAAAAATATGACTTTTACGATTATAAGCGGTATAATAAATCTCTTGACTTGTTTCCAGAACATAGACCCATATTTTAATAATGGATGCAAATGTATCCATATCATGGGACATTAAGCCATCTTTGGCCGTAATTAACATATTTTTAACATTATGAGCACCCGAAAGCATGTAAATGCGGGCAAAAACCGGAATTAAGATTACTGGTCGGGTCCGGAGGTGCTCATTATATCCTGGACCATCTTTGTGACCTTGCGGAAATCTATTTTTCCAGTAGCCATCATAGGCAGCTCCTTAATGACTATGAACTGCCTTGGAAGATAGATAATAGGAAGCTCATTCAGCATCTTCCTCAGTATTTCCGTCTTGTGCACTTCGCCTGAAACCGTTGCAACAATGATTGAACCCTTTTTATCATCCGACACCTCAACCACACAGCAGGAAACACCGGTCGGAAGAAATTTCTCCAGGACATTCTCCACTTTAACCAGGGAGACCATTTCTCCCCCGATCTTTGCAAACCTCTTGAACCGGCCTGCGTGCCAGAGATATCCGTCCTCATCAAGGAATCCCATGTCGCCGGTATTGTACCAGCCTCCGGAAAGCGCTTCAGCTGTAAGTTCGGGATCATCGTAATATCCCTTCATTACGGAGTCTCCCTTAACCAGAACCTTTCCGACTTCCCTAACGGCACACTCCTTCCCGGTCTCAAGATTCTCAATCCTGACCATTACATTTGGAATGACTTTCCCAGTGCTTCCCGGTCGGTTAAATTCATGTGTATTGACAGAAATTACAGGAGATGTTTCCGTAGCCCCGTAACCCTCAAGAAGGGTAACCCCGTGTTTTTTCATAAACCCTTCCCTCAGGGCATCAGGACATTTATCGGCTCCGGCGACCATTAACCTGACAGATTTATAATCACCTGGTTCTGATTTCTGGAGATATCCCCAAAAGAAACTGGGGGTGCCTACCATCAATGTCGGCTTTTCGTCGCGGGCTATATTGCTGATTGTCTGAAAATCGAGAGGATTGGCATATGTTACCATTGTCATTCCGAAATAGAACGGCACCCACAGGTTTACCGTCAGTCCGAATACATGGTAAAAAACAAGATTCGACAATATGATATCCGATTCGGTGATTTTAGCATAATCACCGAAGTTTTTAATGTTGGAGGCAATATTACGGTGAGTTAGCTGGACTGCTTTGGGATCTTTTTCACTTCCGCTTGTGAAAAGAATTGCAGCTGTTTCATTGTCGTCACCGTTATGAATGCTGTTAAGGATCAGACTGACCGGAAGCTTTGTCATCAGGGCTGCTTTCAGCTTGTCACCTGTAGTAACACCAGCCATTATTTCCTCAATAAGAACCATGCCGTCTATAATGGGACAATTTATCTTTTCGAGCAATGCTTTCGATGTAATGATTGTTTTGAATTTGCATTTTTTCTGTGCATACCTGGCATTTGCCTCAGCGCCCGTCGAGTAGTTTATCATAACGGGTATCCTTCCGCTCATAAGGGCTCCAACCGTTGCAAGCGCAGCTCCGGCTGATGTGGGAATCATTATTCCTATGAATCCCTTATCATACCTTTTGAATTTTGAACTCAGTATCAGTGCTCCGATCAGAGCCCTTGAATAAGCTACGTTTTTTCCGGTCGATTTATCAATAACCGCCAGCTTTTTGGCATTCTTCTTTGCCATTTTAACAAATTGATGATGGAGCAGCATGATTGAAGGTATTAATTACGGTTTCTCGAAAACGGGTCAGGGGCCAAATATAATGAAATATGTAATAATTCAAATAACAATTAAAAAACCATTCGAAAAACAGGCAATCAGGGTGTGTTTTGTATATTCTTGATATTATGGTGTTTAATTGTTCCGGATTGATTTTATAAAATCCGGCAATCTATTCCGGTCGAAAACAATTGTACGGACGGGTCGCGATGTGAGGACGGGTCGCGACCCGTCCTCACGGTTCATAAAATATGAAAATTATCCTGTTCCCAATTATTGGGATTATTTATAATGTAATTGGAAATAGTTTCATAGGATTTTTCATCGCGAATGATATGTTCATGAAACGAACGTTGCCATTGAAAATCCAAAAATCCGGATAAATGGATTTGTTTTGATACGGTGGTTTTATATGCACCAATCAATTCGGATAATGATTTGATTTTTGGTTGTTGGGACGGGTCGTGTTGTAGGGACAGGTCGCGACCAGTACCTACAACACGACCCGTCCCAACGATGTTCCGATTAATTTCGATTATTCCATGAATATGATTTGGCATAACGATAAATGCATGGAGAATAACATAGGGATATTGTTCGGATAACCAATACCATTGTTTTTCGGCAATTGCACCCAATTCGTTTAAAATCATTCGTTGGGAGAGATTGCGACCCGTCCCTACGGATTCCGCGATTTCGATTTCCCCGAAACAACAAACACGGTCCTGAACGCATGATGTAACGAAATATAAATAATCCGACGAATAATCATATCCCTTCAATCTGTTCCGTTTACGTTCTTTCATCATATCGATATATTTTAGGGACAGGTCGCGACCTGTCCCTACATATTTACGAAAAAAAAATTATCCGGCAAATTACGATGTACGCATATAAACAATAAAAATTGATAATTTTATTCATATTTGCCGAAAGGCATTAATATTCATCTTCCGCAAAAGGTCAATATTATGAACACACTGCTTTTTACATATTTAATCGCATTAATCACGGCCGGAAACAATTTCCAGGATGAAAAACGTCTTTTCAATGGTGTTTCCCTGGAAAACTGGCAGGTTATCGATTTCAATGGACATGGAGATATTTCCGTTGCCGACAGTTGTATTATAATCGACAAGGGTGAATTAATTTCAGGTATCAGGTGGACCGGAGATTTTCCAAAAACAAATTATGAGATTACCCTTTATGCCAAACGCGTCAGCGGATCTGATTTTTTCTGCGGGATGACATTTCCTGTGAAGGACTCCTTTTTAACCCTGGTTTTGGGAGGCTGGAACGGTGCAGTCGCAGGATTAAGCAGCATTAACGGATATGATGCCGCCAACAATGAGACGGGAACTCAATACCGTTTTGGTTCAGGCTGGTGGTATGCTGTCCGTTTAAGGGTAACCGATGCGAAAATTGAAGCCTGGATCGAAGACGAAAAAATCATCGATTTCACAATCGGAAATTCCGTGCTTTCGCTTAGATCGGAAGTAGAATCATCAGTACCCTTTGGGTTTACAACATATAAAACCACCGGAGCTCTGAGAAACATTAGGCTTAATATGATTACTGAATAAAACAGTTTATGGAGGTACCGGAACTTGTGCCTGATTTGGGGCGGCCGGGATAACCTGCTTTGCCGTATTGAATCCAATTTTAAAAAATCTGGAAATTCGTTAGTATATATTGCTGATTTTCTTAGATTTGTTTTAAATCTTAAATCATAACTTAATTTTTAATATGATGGCTACAGGTAAAACAAAATCCAGACTTTCGCGTCGCGAATTCATGAGACTATCAGCAGCTGCAGCAGCCGGAGTTTCATTGATTCCTGCACTGTCATGCACTTCAACCGTCATCCCTTCTCCCATGAAACGCCGTTTCGGGCGTATCAATTTTGACGTTACAACAATAGGAATGGGGGGACAGGGTTCACTGATGTGGACACCCGAGGGTATCGAGCCTTCTGAAATCATATTGAAAGCCTTTGACCTTGGGATCAATTACTACGATACTTCAAATGCCTACGGTCCCAGTCAGATGAATTACGGGAAGGCTTTCCGGAAGCTGAACCTGGTTCCGGGCCAGAAAAGCTACGACCAGAAACTGAGGGACTCCATCTTTCTTACCACAAAGACAATGGTCAGGTGGGCAAAAGGAAATTACCCGAAGCTCGACAACGTCCGGAACAGCACCGACGGCGATCATGGCGAGGGAGCGGTTGCTGATCTTAAACGCTCACTTTCCCAGATGTTCGGAAACAATGATGGGAGCTATCCCGAAGGCGCTTATGTGAATATGATACTTATTCATAACATTACAAATCCCGAAGAGGTTGACGTAGTCTATAAGGGACTTGAAACACCCCTTGACGTGAATGAGAATTTTGGCGCTCTTGTTGCTCTCCGCGACTTCAGGGACGGCACAAACATAACAGGAATGAATCCCAAAAATGAAAAGCTTGTCAGGCATCTGGGATTTTCGGGACATTACAGCGCTCCGGTGATGATCGACATGATCCAGCGCGACAAATGGGATCTTCTCGATGGAATGCTTGTTTCGATCAACGTAAACGACCGGCGCTACATGAACATGCAGTACAATGTGATCCCCGTCGCTCAGGCCAGGAACATCGGAGTGATAGGAATGAAGGTGTTCTCTGACGGTACGATGTACACAAAGGATCCCGGATGGTCAAGCAAGCCTGAACATGTTGTCAGGTTAATAGGGACCGAATCGGTTCCAAGCAAACCCCTTATAGAATATGCTCTTACAACTCCCGGCCTGCATACGCTCATAATTGGAATCGGCGAGATCAATGATAATCCTCTAAAATGCCAGCTTGTGCAGAACTATTATGCTGCACAGATAGCTGCCGGGGCGCTTGGCGAAAATGAGAGGAGGGAACTTGAAAAGATAGGCATGCGTGCACGCAACGGGGAAACTAACTATTTTCAGCTGACCGACACGGGTCTGACTCCTCCGAGAAATGCAACAATCGCTAAATCAGATCGAATAAAGTTGTCATGGGATACAAGCTATGCAGGCAATGAACCGATTGCTCACTATGAGGTCGAATGCGATGGAAAAATTGTCGGGACCGTGAAGCATGCGCCGCAGATCTCCAAAGATCCCTTCATCTTTGAAATCCCTTCAGGGAAGGAATTCAGGATTACAGCGGTGGATGCAATCGGGAGAAAATCCGCAACTGATATTCTTCTTGGATAAAAGAAATTAGGGAGTCTGTCTCAAAAGCCCTTTGTGTCCTTGGTGAGAACCTTCGTGTACCTTTGTGGTTAGTTTTAAATCATTGAAACACAAAGGATCACAAAGTTAAGCACTAAGGCGCACAAAGGAAATACAATCGAATAACGACTTTTGATACGGCCTCTTGTTATTGTCTTTTGGATAGCATCCGGGCAGCGGCAGAATCATTCATCATACTTGGTTTGCCTTCAAGCTGGGCAGCAGCATCAACACTGAATGTCCCGCTTGTTACAATTTCTTCGCCTTCGGTCAGGCCATCAGTAATTACATAACTGTCTCCAAGCATTGGACCGAGGCCGACTTCCCGTAATTTAAAAACTGGTTCATCCCCCGGCTGTTTTACATATACAACTGAACGCTTGCCGGTCCATAATACTGCAGCTTTCGGGATAACCAAATTATCCTGATATTCTTTGAGTGTGGTCGAGACAATTCCTGTGGCAAACATTTCAGGCTTTAGTTTTCCGGATTGATTTCCTGTTTCAACCCTTACTTTTGCAACCCTTGTAACGGGGTCGATAACAGGATCAATGAAAATTAGTTTGCCGGAGAAATCATTTCCCGGGAAAGCCTGAAGGGTAAATGAGATTTTTTCACCTGTGTGCAAAAACTGGAGATCACTTTCGTAAGCATCGAACATAACCCATACTTTCGAAAGATCGGCAACATCATATAAAACCGTTCCCTGTGACACATGATCCCCGTCATTTACCCGGCGGGCAGTTACGGTACCTGAAGTATTTGAAACCACCTCAAAATTATTCTGTACAACTCCGGAACTTTCAATTTTGGCAATCTGGTCATCCGTGAGTTTCCACTGGCGAAGTTTTTCCTGGGAAGCTTCGTATAATTCAGGCTGAGACTGTTTTGTTTTAGCTGTTTCCAGAAGCTCCTGCTGTGCTGTGATGAGTTCCGGTGAATATATTGCTGCCAGCACCTGACCTTTGGCTACCTTTTCCCCCGTAAAATTTACATACAGCCGTTCTATGCGCCCGGGGATATGGGCTGTCTGACTCTGAAACAACCTTTCATCAGCCTGTACTTTGCCATAAAGACGGATCTCTTTTACCGGCTTCTGTTTTGCAACAACGGTCGTAAGTACATTGGCCAGCTGGGCAGCCTCTCTGCTAAGATGAATTGCATCAGGATCGGTTGAGGTGGTGCCACCTTGTGAAAGGGGAATTAAATTCATCCCGCAGATCGGGCATTTTCCCGGTTTCTCCATTCTTATCTGCGGATGCATTGAGCATGTCCATATTGTTCCCTGTGCAACTTCCGTCGCGTGATCGTGTTTCTCCTCTTTATCAGAAGAAGGATGAAAGAACAACCACCCGAGAAATATCCCGGCAGCCAGGGTTATTGCTATTGTAATTATTTTGCTTTTCATGATTAATTGATATTTGTTTCCAGATCTCCAAGTCTTCTCAACCATGCAATTGCCGTATTTAAATCGGCAACAGCTTCCACCTGTTTAAGCTCATAGTCGAGAGTCTGCTGGCGCACGCGCAGGACATCCGTTAATGCTGATGAAGATGCGGAGAAATTTTTAAGCATAAGGTCAAGGGATTTTGATGCCAGTCGAAACTGATTTTCATACAGTTTTACCCTCCGCTTCGAATCCTCATACAAAAGAACAGCCTGATAATACTCTGACTGCAGCGAATTTGCAGTTGCCTGCCAGTTTTCAGAAGCGGCTGATTTCAGAAGTTGGGCTTCTTTTTGCATTGCGGTATATTTTTTTCTATAGACAGGTAAAGTGAGGACCGCCATTGGCATTATCATGTCTTTTCCATTCATCGATGATACTGACATGGCATTTTTCCCGATCACGGAATAATTAATACCCAGCCCCAACATTGGATAGCCCATGCGAGAAACCATTTTTCCCCTGGATTCAAGTGACTGTTTTTCAAAATCCAGCATTCCCAACATCGGGTTATTGGCCAGCATACTATCCGGGACAGCTGTCAATGCAAATTCAATAGAATCGCTGGTTATGTTTTCATATGTGAAAACCGGTGATGTTACAGGCCTGTTAAGGAATGTGTTAAATTCTGCCATTATTGAGTTTTGCTGATTCCTGAGTAAGGCAATATTGTTTTCAAGGTCACCCGATTCGATTTGTATCCTGTAGATATCTGATAAACCGAAATTTCCTGCAGATGATCCCATTGTGCCTGGCTGCATTGATGAACCCTGATTCATTCCTGCGGAACCCGTATTGGTCTGACCGCCACCCATAGTCTGCATTCCGGAAGTGCCTGTACCCGTGGTGGCGGTACTGACAGAAGATGTTGCTGAACTTTGAGATGATGTACCCTGGTTTTCAAGTGAGGCTGATTTGAATCTTACAAGTGCAAGCCGTTCGATAACTTTCAGAATCTCAATATTCTTTTCCGAGATGCTGATATCCTTCCGGACCTTATATAATTCGTACCAGGTTCGCTGAACATCATAAAAGACCTGCAGTTTGGCATCACGAAAGATCTCAAATTTCGCTTTCGCCATCAGGCTCATTTCGTCTTTTGCATTCCTGAGCACCCCAAACCACGGGAACATCTGCATTAATCTTATATCTGCCGCCTGGTTTCCGTTTACAAGCTCCATTGGTTTAAGGAATACACCAAGACTTAACTCGGGATCGGACAGGCTTCCTGCCTGGGGGATCCTTTGCAGGGCAGCCTCATACTCATTGAATTTTTGAAGCACTTCCGGATTGTTTTTTGCAGCAATCCCGAGATATTTAATGAGAGAATCGGGATATTGCTGACTGTAACCTGCAAGCCGGCTGCAAAGCGCAATTAATGTAACAATTATTATCTTATATGCTGTTGTTTTCATCTTCCGGTTGATTATTGAATGTTTGACCAGCTGCTTTGTCAATTTTCCTTACGACTCCTTCTCTCCACATGGCCTGAAACAGCGGGACGACAAAGACCGTCATTACCTGTATTATCATTCCCCCGAACAGCGGGATTGCCATGGGGACCATGATGTCAGCCCCCTTCCCTGTGGATGAAAGGACTGGAAGCAGGGCAATTACGGCCACGGCCGTTGTCATCATTGCAGGGCGGACGCGTTTTTTCCCAGCCATCACAACGGCTTCCCGGACATCATGTATTGTGGCAGGTTTCTTTTCTTCAAAGACCTGGTGAATATAAGTCCCCATTATCACACCATCGTTTGTGGCAATGCCGAAAAGGGCAATAAATCCGACCCAGACTGCCACGCTCAGGTTAATGGTGTGCATCTGAAACATATCGCGCAGGTTTACTCCGGCAACCGAAAAATTCAGGAACCACTCCTGTCCGTAAAGCCAGAGCATCAGAAATCCACCTGAAAAGGCAACAAAAACACCCGAGAAGTGAATAAAAGAGGCAGTAATTGTACGGAACTGGAAAAACAATAAAAGAAAAATCAATATCAGGCTTACAGGAATTACCAAAGCCAGTCTTTTTGTGGCTCTGATCTGATTTTCGTAGTTACCTGCAAATTTGTATGTAACACCGGGAGGAAGAATAATTTCTCCGGAGTCAATTTTGGAGCTTAAAATCTCTGATGCCTCTTCCACCACATCAACCTCAGCTTTTCCTTCCAGCTTATCAAAGATGACATATCCGACAAGGAAGGTGTTTTCGCTCCTGATCATCTGTGCCCCACGGGTGTAGTCTATATCGGCAATTTCGCCAAGCGGTATCTGGACCCCATTCATTGCGGGGACAAGAATTTTTTTCAAATCCTCCGGATTGTCGCGCAATTCACGGGCATATCTGACCCTCAACGGGAAGCGTTCACGGCCTTCAACTGAAGTCGAAAGAGTCATTCCGCCTACAGCCACCTGCAGGATCTCCTGTACATCGCTTACTGTCATTCCGTAACGGGCCATCGATTCCCGGTTAAGTTTGATCTCAAGGTATGGGGCACCCACTGCCCTGTCGTAGAAAACTGTTGAGGCCTTGACTGAAGAAACATCCTTCAGGGCTTTCTCAAAAATCATCCCGGCCTCTTCAATTGTACTAAGGTCGGGGCCATACACTTTAAGTCCCATCGGTGCACGCATCCCCGTCGAAAGCATTACAAGCCGGGTTTCGATAGGCTGTAATCTGGGTGCTGAGGTCAAACCCGGAATATCGGTCACTTTTACAATCTCATTCCAGATATCATCAGGTTTTTTTATATGCGGCCGCCACTGGCGGAAATATTCCCCTTTACTGACTGCAGTAAGACTGTCAGAGGGTACGATCCTGAAAGTATTGAAAGCTGGATTATAAGTCGAACCGTTTTTAAGTATATAATTACCTTTTTTGTCCACCTTAAACTGCATCCTGTGCCCGTTTTCATCGAGGATATATTCAGGACGGTAGTTTATCGTATTTTCGAACATCTGTACCGGAGCAGGGTCAAGGGCAGAATTTACCCGCCCCCATTTCCCCACTGCAACTTCAACTTCAGGGATTGCCGAAAGACGTTTATCGAGAGTTTCGATATATTCAAGATTTTTTTCAATACCTGTATGCGGCATACTGGTAGGCATCAGCAGGAACGAACCCTCATTAAGCGTTGGCATGAACTCTTTGCCTGTGCCGGGGAAAACCTTTGCAGCGCCACCGCCAGCGAATCCGAATATCTTTTCAAACCCCTGCCAGACTAAAAGACCAAAGAACAGGGTAAATGCGGGGATACTGAGAAACTTCCATTTATTTATCAATGCCCACCGAAGTATTTTTTCGTAAAAATGCACCATCGACATTAAAACAAGGAGGATCAGGGTCACAATTCCCGCGACGAAAAGGAAATTGACAAATCCGCTGTTATGGGCGCCAAGCGGCAGCCATTCAACTGACAGGTACCAGGTTGCCACCAGTACTGTAATACCGATATTTATATAGTTTGGAAATTCCTTCCTTTTTTCCGGCCACCTGTAATCAAGCAGGTTATTTATCCCCAGTGCCGTCAATGCAAGCACCGGCCATGTGTGCCATAAAATTGCAAAGAATATACCTGCCAGTATCAGTGTGCCGTTCCATATCTTCCTGATTTTCCCGGTGTCGAACCGGATATTGAAGAATAAATGCACAAGCGTAGGCAGCACAACTATCCCAAGAATAAATGCCGCGAGTAGGGCAAAAGTCTTTGTCCAGGCAAGCGGATGGAACATCTTGCCTTCCTGGGCCTGCATGGCAAATACCGGAAGAAAGCTTACAATGGTTGTCGCAATGGAAGTCACGACTGCAGCCCTTACTTCTGTTGTAGCGTTGTAAATAACCTGCATTAGTTTTTTCCCCCGTACTCCCCGGTTTTCAGGCATTTCAAGATGCCTGAGAATATTCTCGACATCCACGATGCCGATATCGACCATCACCCCGATTGCAATTGCAATACCCGACAATGCCACTATATTGGCATCGACTCCGAAGAACCTCATAAGGATAAATGTAATCAGGACCCCTATCGGGAGCAATCCTGCGACAATGAGGGAAGCCCTGAGATTCATCACAAGGATGATGATCACAATTATGCTGATCAGGATCTCATGGGAAAGGGCTGATTCGAGAGTACCGATTGTCTCCCGTATTAATCCGGTCCTGTCATAAAATGGCACAATTGTTACCCTTGAAACTGTCCTGTCAGGCAAGGTTTTTTGCGGCAAACCCGATTCTATTTCCTTAATCTTTTCCTTTACATTGTTGATTACTTCCATTGGGTTTGAGCCATACCGCGACACCACAACAGCTCCTACGGCTTCCGCACCTTCTTTATCCAGTCCGCCGCGTCGTGTAGCCGGACCAAAGGAGACCCGGGCCACATCCATGATCCGGACCGGTACATTATCACGCACCGCAACAACGGATAATTCAAGATCATTCAGACTCCTGACATATCCGAGTCCGCGAATAATATATTCAACACTGTTCAGTTCGATTGTTTCTGCACCAATATCAAGATTGCTCTTTTTAACCGCATTCATGACGTCCATGACTGAAACGCCGTAGGCCTTCAGAGCATTTGGATCGAGATCGACCTGGTATTCTTTTGTGAATCCTCCCACAGAAGCCACCTCAGATACACCCTCGGCAGCCGACAAGCTGTACTTGACATAAAAATCCTGAATGGTTTTAAGTTCTGACGGATCCCAGCCGCCGTTTGGCTCACCTGTTTTGGGATCCCGTCCTTCAAGCGTGTACCAGAAGATCTGTCCAAGGGCAGTTGCATCGGGACCGAGTGAAGGCTGAACTCCGGCAGGAAGTGTTCCCGGCGGGAGGGAGCTGAGTTTTTCAAGAATTCTCGACCGGCTCCAGTAAAACTCGACATTATCCTTGAAAATGATGTAAATGAATGACATTCCGAACATTGATGTGCTCCTTATTGTCTGGACTCCCGGGATGCCAAGCAAGGCTGAAGTCAGTGGATAGGTTATCTGGTCCTGAATGTCCTTTGGTGAACGGCCCATCCATTCCGTAGCAACTATCTGCTGGTTTTCACCAATATCTGGTATGGCATCCACCGGTACGGGATCCCTGGGTAAAAGACCCGTTTTCAGATTGAACGGCATGGTTACCAATCCCATGACCACAAAGGCAATCAGGATGATGAAGGTAATAAGCCTGTTTTCGAGGAAGTATTTTACTAACCGGTTAAACATCAGACTGTATTAATGTTGAAATTTTTGAATTAAATGCAGGTTGCCGGTAAATCAGGATATTGGTACCGGGATGTCCCGGCAGCCTGCATTCCATGGCTGAAACAATTATTTCTTCTCAACCAGCGGCATACCGCATTTGGGACAATCGCCCGGTTTGTCCGTTACGACCTCAGAATGCATTGGACAGGTATATTCAACTTTTGCCACCTCCATAGGAGTTGTCTGTTTTTCCTTAGATGAGCTGCTTCCGCAGGAGGAGAACATTAAGCCTGCAAGCAGGATGAATCCGAATACTGTTAAACTCTTTTTCATTGTTTTAAATGTTAATGTGGTAAATACTAATAGATTAATTGCAAAAACAAACCATTAGCAAATGAGAAATAATCTCAATTGAGAATTATTCTTATTTGCAGGATGTAAAGAGACGGAGGGATCAGATACGGAAAACACAAATGCCGGAGAGGTCCACTTTTGTGGACATCAGGGCCCCGGGAGGGCTTTTATCCGGATATTGTAATTTGAAAATCCCTGACAGGCCGATTGAAGATTCAGATGGCAAAACTGATGATTGAAAACTAAATTGAAATGCGTCTGGGATATTAAAAGATGAGGGTACATAGTTGTTATCTGTTGTTATGGAAACAACATAATCCTCACAGCAGTGCCTCGAAAAGTATTTTCCGGGAGGCAAATCATTTTGTTGATTTTCCATTCCGCAACTTGCAAGCTTTCCCGTTACGGATATTTTAGAGGCTGCAACATGGCCGCCGCAATAATGCGTTGCAACCGAGAAATTCAGCATTGCTGAGATCACCAGAAAAACCAATGATATTGAAATACCTTTTTTCACTGATAATAAAACAGATAACTGTTCATTTTGTTCTGGAAAGTTATTCGAATTAATTCAAAGGGCAAAATATTACTGCTCCTGTATCATTCCTGCAGCGACAGTCTTTTTTGTTCCCGGGTCAATAAATATCAGGCTTCCGGTAATATTGTTCTTCCTGTAGGCATCAAAAAAAAACGGTTTGGATGTCCTGATGTTTATATTTGCTATATCGTTCATGTTTATTGTGATGTTCTCATAATCACGTTCAAGAGAATCGATATTCATCCTGTAGTTAATGGTTTTTACAATACATTCGATTTCATTTGTATTTAAGCGGACAAGATACCTTCCGCCGGCTTTCAATGGCTTTTCATTGAACCAGCAAATCATCAGGCTAATGTCCTGACCGGACTGCGGAAGCTTGTCATCCCTGACAATCAGATCACCTCTGCCGATATCAATCTGATCTTCAAGGGTAATTGATACAGAATCGCCTGCTGATGCTTCGGACAGATTTTTACCCATTACATCGATGCCCGAAATCCTCGATCTTGACATTGAAGGCAGAACCGTTACAGTATCTCCCTTTCTGAATGTCCCGCCAGCAATTCTGCCTGCATAACCGCGGTAATCATGATACTCATCTGATAATGGACGTATTATTGTCTGAACCGGAAGTCTCGGTTCAGACGAGTTTTTTGTTTTCTCTATTTCAACAGTCTCGATAAACCTGAGAAAGGTTCTGCCTTCATACCATTCCATCTTTTCGGAGGGTTCAACCACATTGTCACCGAGTTTTGCACTTATCGGGATATAATATACATTTTCTATTTTCAGTTTTCCGGCAAGGACACCAAGATCATTCCTGATATTTACAAAAACCTCTTCAGAGTAATTCACCATATCCATTTTATTGATGCAGAAAACGATATGCCTTATGTCAAGTAAAGAGGCTATATAAGAATGGCGAAGAGTCTGTTCAAGCACCCCCTTTCTTGCATCGATAAGTATCACGGCAAGATCGGCAGTGCTTGCCCCGGTCACCATATTCCTTGTATACTGGATATGCCCCGGAGTATCTGCGATAATGAACTTCCTTGCAGGAGTGGCGAAATACCTGTAGGCAACATCAATTGTGATTCCCTGCTCCCTTTCTGCCCTGAGCCCGTCAGTCAGAAGTGAAAGATCAATCCCCTCCTTGCCAAGACGTTTACTCGATTCGACAATATGATCCATCTGGTCCTCAAATATCGATTTGCTGTCATATAGGAGCCTCCCTATCAGTGTACTTTTGCCATCATCGACGCTGCCGGCTGTCGTGAACCTCAACAGACTCTTGTTTTTTATTTCTCGGTTTGTTTTCATTCTCTCTCTCTTTACCGTGCGGTTTTAAACCTCTTTTAACTCTAGTCACTCTAGTCACTCTAAACTTAGAAATATCCCTCCTTTTTCCTGTCCTCCATTGCCGCTTCCGATCTTCTGTCATCATATCGTCCGCCCCTTTCAGTGACTCTTGTTGCAGCAATTTCAGAAACTATTTCTTCCAGCGATTCTGCCTTCGACAGGGTTACTCCTGTACAGGTTATATCCCCAATGGTCCTGCAACGGACATCGGCCTCAAAAACCATTTCGGATGGTTTTGTCATCATGAAAGGCGCCCAGGCGAGGTACACTCCGTTACGCTGAAAAATCCTTCGCCGGTGTGTATAGTAAAGGTGCGGCAGAATTATATTTTCACTCATGATATACTGCCACACATCCAGTTCAGTCCAGTTACTTATCGGAAACACCCTGAAATGTTCCCCGAAATTCTTATGACCATTAAAGATGTTCCAGAGCTCAGGTCTCTGGTTCTTCGGATCCCATTGTCCGAATTCATTCCGGTGTGAAAAAAATCTTTCCTTTGCCCTTGCTTTCTCTTCATCACGGCGTCCTCCGCCAATTGCGACATCAATTTTCAGGTCTTCAATTGCATCGAGAAGTGTAACCGACTGTGCCTTGTTTCTGCTGGCATTAATACCGGTCTCCTCTGAAACCCTGCCCTGGTCAATTGAATCCTGGACCAGCCTGACGATGAGTTCCACACCAAGTTCTTTAGCAAGGTTATCCCGGAATGTCAGAGTCTCCTCAAAATTGTGCCCGGTATCAATATGCATAAGGCTGAAAGGCATTTTTGCCGGCCAGAAAGCCTTTCTTGCCAGGTGAACAAGTACAATTGAATCCTTACCGCCCGAAAAAAGGATAACTTTTTTCTCAAACTGGGCAGCTACCTCTCTCATTACAAAAATGGCCTCGTCTTCGAGTTCCTTCAGGTGTTCATTGTTTATCTTCATGTGCGCCTTTTAAAATCTTACTGATGTTTAACGTCATTGCGATCCCGCGAACGCGGGAGAAGCAACCTTTTCCAATATCCTGAATCTTACTTTATGTGCAACCCGCACTCCTTTTGCCCACCCTCTTCCCACCACCATCTGCCTGCGCGGAAGTCTTCACCTTTTTCCACCGCCCTTGTACAGGGTTCGCACCCGACACTTACAAAGCCCTTGTCGTGTAAAACATTGTAGGGAATATTGTTTTCCCTGATGTACAGCTCGACATCCTCCAGTGACCAGCTGAAAAGTGGATAAAACTTAAAGAGTTTCTTTTCTTCGTCAAACTCTATCCAATCCATCTGGCGGCGGTTATCCGACTGGCTTGCTCTGATTCCGGATATCCAGCACTCTTTATTCCTGAGGGCCCTGTTTAAAGGTTCCAGTTTTCTTACCCTGCAGCACTCCAGCCTGTTCTCCCGTGAATGGTAAAAACTGAAAGGTCCCTTTTCTGTTACCATATTTTCAACAGATTCATGATCGGGGAAATACACAATTATTCTCTTCCCATATCTCTTAATGGTTTCATTGAATACTTTATATGTCTGGGGAAATAATCTACCGGTATCGAGGGTGGCAACGTCCACCTGAATATCA
>Ga0105106_10001548_pt1 | contig 16569 bp, 12 predicted proteins | sample PPLLaktember2015_5_FD_79109 | JGI IMG/M metagenome (GOLD analysis project Ga0105106, IMG submission 79109) | Freshwater sediment microbial communities from Prairie Pothole Lake near Jamestown, North Dakota, USA - PPLs Lake P8 Core (1) Depth... | ecosystem: Environmental > Aquatic > Freshwater >...
CCTCGCCGACTGACGCTGCCAACGGTCGGCTTCAGACCGACCAGGCCGCTGACCGCGGCTGGGCAGATGATGCTGCCATCGGTTTCGGTCCCCACGCCGATCGTCGCAAGGCTGGCGGCGATGGCCGTGCCGGTGCCCGAGCTCGAGCCGCACGGATTGCGATCGAGCACGTAGGCGTTCTTCGTCTGTCCTCCGCGCGAGCTCCAGCCTGAGGTCGATCGCGTCGAACGGAAGTTCGCCCATTCGCTCAGGTTGGTCTTGCCAAGGACGACCGCTCCTGCTTCGCGCAGCCGCGCGACGATGAACGCGTCCTGTTTCGGTCGATTGTCGGCCAGCGCGAGCGAGCCCGCAGAGTTCACCATCCCTACGGCGTCGATGTTGTCCTTGACGAGCACGGGGATGCCGTGGAGCGGGCTGCGCACTTTTCCCGCCTTACGCTCGGCGTCGAGCGCATCGGCATCGGCGAGAGCCGTCGAGCTCGTCTCGATGACGGCGTTCAGCGCAGGTCCGGCATCATCGATCTTCGCAATGCGATCGAGGTAGGCCTGTGTCAGCGCGCGCGACGCGAGCGTGCCGGCCGCCATGCGGTCGCGCGCGTCGGTGGCGCTGAGCTCGACGACGTCGATGACAGATGCCGGCGGTGCTTGCGTGGCGGTGTGCTGCTGCGAGCATCCGACGAGAGCGAGGCTCAACATGAGGCCGGCAAGTTTCATAGGGTTCCGGGTGCCACGCAAAGGCCTAATTGATCGAGCAGGCTCCGGGTCCCCGCGGGTCTCCGCACGTCCCACACGCGGCGGGTGCGTCGGCAGTGCGGGTGCTGGACGTTGAAACGGCGAATGTGGAGAGCAGGCGCTCGAGCTCGGCGCTGTTGCACGAGGGACAGGCCGGCGCTGTCGATCCGTAGACGATCTTTTCGAAGCGGCTTCCACAGCTGCGGCATTCGTATTCGTAAATGGGCATATGGCCTCACCGGTCCGGCAAACGCCGGACACTACGCGATGGCTTCAGTGTACTGGAAGCCAGAACGAGGTCTTCACGAGAAAAATATTGCTGCCGGCCGCTCGAATCGATCGAAACATGTCCGCCAGGTCCACCCGGGAACCGATCGCCTCTCGCGCGTCGCGGTTCTGCTGCCAGACAACGTACATCGTGCTGCCGGGGCGCCATTCCCATCGGAGAACGACGTTGCTCTGAAACGAGCGGACGTTGAAGTCGCGGTTCGGCAGCGCGAAAACCGAGCTCTGTGCGCGCACGGTACGCGCGTTCTTGTCGTCGATCTCCAACGTGGTTCCCGACGTGCCGTACGTGATCCGCTGGAGACTGCCAGGCGCGAGCAGCTCGCCATAGTCGTAGTATCGGCCAGATGCGGCGAAAGGCTCGGCGTACACGTCTACGTTGACGTCGGGCTTCAGCGTGAAGCCCATCCGGAACTCGCTCGAGAACGTGCTGCGCTCGATGTACGCGAAGACATAGCGGCTGCCGAATGTCTCGGGACGGCCGCCGCCGAGCGTCGACACGTACTGCTGAGCGTCGATCAGGCGCTCGTAGGAGGGCGCGATGGAAAGCTGCCAGCGCGGCCCGGGGCGGAACGAGAACGAGCCCGAGGCGCGACGGGTCTTGCCACCAAGCTCGTTGCGCGTCGCCCCTGCCGAGCCGGTCCACCGCGTCTGTGCAGTGACGCTGTTGCCGAAGCTCGCGCTGAAGTTCCAGCCGCGGGGGATGCCCATCAACGGTCCGCCGCGTGTGAGCCTGGCGTCCTCGCCGCGAAACAGTCGTGTCACGGAAACCGACGACGTCCAGAAGTTCAGCCACGTCAGGTTGACGGTCGATCCGACCGTCCCGGTCTGACGGTTCCAACCGTGGTTCCATTCATTCTGCTGGCTCAAACGAATCGAGTAGTTTCGAAACACACGGCCGGGCCGCGTTTCGCGATACGTGACGTTGACGGAAGGCTGGATGCCGTCGGCGCCGTTCATCTGGCCTACCTGATTGCCCTCGAAGGCGACGGTGTCGTAGATCGACGACACGCCGAACAGCCAATGCCTGCCGCTGATGCGAGTAAAGGTCATCGTCTGCGAATAGCCGCTCAGCGACGTACGCGACGGATCGAGCAGCCCGTAGCTCTTGTCGGGCCGCTGCATGTAGTGCTCGGGCGCGCGTTGGATGTTCTCGATCGCTTTGGCGTCGCCGCTGACGAAGGTGCCAAGGCCGGCCCACACGAGCTCGTATTCGCCGCCTTTGAAGCGCAGCAGCGTGTCTGCTCCGTAGGTGATGGCATTGCGCGCGAGCAGGTCGGCGAGCGGATCGCCTGCGTCCACGTTCCGGTGCAGCATGGCCACCTGTGCGCTGACGGTCGATCCCAGCTGGCCGAACTCCTGCTGCACCCGCCCGACACCGTAGGTCACCGACGGACTGACGCGGATCTTGGTCAAAGGCGATCCCGCGGCGGGGGCCGTCCGCGCTGTTTCCGCGCTTGTAACTGCGCCCAAAATGCCGATCGACGTGCGCGACGGCAACCGGCCCGTAATCTTTCCGGCGGCAATAATCGTGGCCGTGTCGGGATAGTCCACGTAGTCGCCCGATGCGGGGCCGACAGGACGCGCTCCGATACGCCGCGAATAGAAGAACTTGGATTGGTTGGGCGTCGTCATCAGCCGTGCGCCTTCGGTGAAGAACGGCCGCCGCTCGGGAAACCGCGTGGCGAACGCTGTCAGGTTCACCTCTGCGGGATCGGCTTCGACCTGGCCGAAGTCGGGGTTGAACGTGGCTTCGAGTGTGAGGCTCGGCCCGAGCCCCATCTTGAAGTCGGCGCCGACACGTCCGAGCATGGTGCGACCGTCATCGAAAGGATTCCTGAGATCGCGATTGCCGTTCAACGTCGTCGATCCGACAACGACCGGCAAGAGCTCGATGCGTTTGCTCGGTCTAACCCCCTGAATGCCCTCGAGCACGCCGAAGCGCGATGCCCATGCCCTCTGCGTGCGCGGCACGACAACCCAGTAATCTTCTTCGTCGAGCGTGGGTGTGAAGCGGGCGATGTTCAGCCCCCAAACCTGATCGACCCGATCGATGAATCGAAGCTGAGCGAACGGGATCCACAGCTCTGCCGTCCACCCCTGCTCATCAATCGCCGTCCTGGCTTCCCAGACCGGATCGAACCCTGCATCGGCGCTCTCTTCGTCGTCGCGCGGATGATATCGATCGAGGCGGACGCCAGAGGCGCTCACGCCGAACGTATACGCGGTGCGGCGATCCTGGTAGGTATCGAGCGAGACGAAGAACTGCTCTGCTTGTGCGCCCAGATTGTCTCGCCGTCCAAGCGGAGCCTGAATCGTGGACGGGTTGCTGCTGTACATGCGGGCGCCGACATACACGGCGTCATCGTCGTAGGCGAACCGCACTTCCATCCGTTCGGTGGGCGCAGCGCCCTCGACCGGCTCTTTCTGGGTGAAGTCCGATACGGCGGCCGCCTGTTCCCAGGCCCTGTCGTCCAGACGTCCGTCGAGGCGAATGGCACCTTCGGCCACACGGATGATCGTCGCCCGTTTTGCAGTGCCGCCGTCGGTGCCTTGTGCGTACGCCGTGGTTGCGGCAAGAAGCGCCAGGGCTGGTAACGAGAAGGAAACGCGCAAGTTGTACTGGAAAAGCGATGATAACCTGCAACCTTCCCCCCCTTCAAACCGTATTAGGTGATGGCCAACTTTCAAGGGCGCGGTGTCGTCTAACGGAGGCATCATGCTGCAGAACGTGTGGCACGACGTTCGATACGGGTTCCGCGGCCTCGTCAAACGTCCGGGCTTCACGCTTCTCGCTGTACTCACCCTTGCACTGGGCATCGGCAGTGCGGCCGCCATCTTCAGTGTCATCCAGAACGTTCTGCTCGATCCCGCGCCTTACGCAGATGTCGATCGCATCGCGTACGTTCAGATTCGCGACGCCTCCCGCAGCGAACCCGGCGGCCGCACAGCCTTCCAGGTGCCGGAGTTTCTGGATTACCAGCAGCAAAGCCAGGTCTTCGAAGACGTCATCGGCGGCGGCTTCGAAGACGCGCTTCTGACGACGAGTGACGGCACGCTGCAGTTTGCCGCCGGCCTGGTAACGCCTAATACGTTCCGGTTTCTCGGCGTGCCGCCACTGCTGGGCCGCGGCATCGTCGATGCCGATGTCGAGCCAGGCGCCGAACCGGTGTTCGTGATGTCCCACAAGATGTGGGTCGCTCAATACAGCATGGATCCAGGTGTAGTAGGACGCGCGTTCGTGCTGAACGGCGTACGGACGACCTGCGTCGGTGTCATGCCGCCTCGCTTCACGAAGCAGGCGGCCGACCTATGGAAGCCGATGAAGCTCGATCGAGCCGATCCGGCACAAAAGGACCGCTACGTCGTCTTTCAGGCCAAGCTCAAGCCCGGCATCACCTTCGAGCGCGCGACCGCGGAGATGGACATCGTGGCGCGCAGGATCGCGAAGCTCTATCCCGAGAATTACCCGCCGAAGTTCACCGTGCACGTCGTGAGCTGGGTGGACGGCCTCGTGCGGCAATTCCGGACGACGCTCTACACGCTGTTTGCGGCGGTCGGCGTACTGCTGCTGATTGCGTGCACCAACGTGGCCAATATGCTGCTCGCGCGTGCCGCCGCCCGCGAGAAAGAAATGGCGATTCGCACTTCGGTGGGCGCGGGCCGCTGGTTGCTGGTGCGTCAACTTCTGATCGAGAGCCTGATGTTGGCCCTGGGTGGTGCGGTGCTCGGGTGCGCGTTCGCGTACGCGGGCATCCAGGGCGTCAGAGGTCTCATGCCGCAAGGCCTGTTTCCGTCGGAGGCAGACATCCGGTTGAATATCCCGGTGCTGATCTTCAGCCTCGGTGTGGCTGCATTCACTGCTGTTGTCTTCGGGCTGGTGCCGGCGTTGCAGACCGTGAAGAAGAACATGGCAGAGCCATTGAAGGACTCAGGAAGAGGCATCGTCGGCGGCTTCAGGCGTGGCAGGCTTCGAAGCGCGCTCGTCATTGCTGAGGTCGCTCTTTCGCTGGTGCTGCTCGCTGGGGCGGGGCTTCTGATCCGCAACTTCGTCAAGCTTCAGTCGATAGATCTCGGTCTCGATCCAAACAACATCCTCGTGGCACGCCTGCCTCTTCCACGCGAGCAATACAAAACGGCGGCGGCCAAGCAGCAATTCTTCCAGGCGCTGCTGCCGAGGCTGCACGCGCTTCCCGGCGTTGTCGCCGCAACCGAAACCTCGACATTGCCTCCCTACGGCGGCATCGGCTCGGATATCGATATTCCAGGCAAGACGCACACCGAAAGATGGGAAGCGATCTATCAACTGTGCAGCGACGGGTACTTCAAGACGCTCGGATTGAGGATTTTGCGCGGTCGCACGCTGTCGGCGGCCGAGGTGAGTTCGGCTCGGAAGGTGGCTGTCATCAATCAGACGTTCGCGAACAAATACTTTCCAGGCGAGAATCCCATCGGGCGCCAGATTGTCTTGAAGATGATGGAGAAGCTCGCGGACGGCAACGCCGTGGCGAATCCGACGTTCGAAGTCATCGGTGTGATCTCAGATGCCAAGAACCAGGGCATCATCGACCCGCCGCGACCGGAAGCGTTCATCCCTTACACGATCACCGGCGCATTCGAGCGCGGAATCCTCGTCAGAACGCAGGGAGATCCGGAAGCGCTCCTGGCGGCGGTGCGCCGCGAAATCTGGGCCGTCGATCGTGGTGTGGCGATCACGCTCACAGGCACGCTGACGGGCTACTTGCGGCAGTTCTCGTATTCGGAACCACGATTCAGCCTCATTCTGCTCACCGTGTTCGCGTCGGTCGGATTGATTCTGGTGGCGGTCGGCGTATACAGCGTGATTGCCTACACGGTTGCGAGACAGACACGCGAGATCGGCATTCACATGGCCCTGGGGGCGGCACGACGCGACGTGTTGCGCATGGTGTCGGCGATGGGCCTCCGGCTGATCGCCATTGGCGCGGCAATCGGTCTCGCCGCGAGCTTCGCAACGACCCGTCTGATTGCGGCTCAGTTGACAGGCGTTTCGCCACACGACCCCCTCACGCTGGCTGGTGTCGTCGTGCTGATGGCGCTCGTGGGTGTTTCGGCCTGCTATTTTCCTGCGCAGAAAGCGTCCAGGGTGGATCCGTTAGTGGCGTTGCGAACGGAGTGAATGTGTAAGGCGGGTCCAATCAGCAGGACCCGCCCTACGTTCGTCAGAACACCGGCCGGCTGGCTTTGAGCGGCGGCGCGTCGATGATTCTCACCGGTCCGCCAACGGCTGGCGGCCTCGGCTGGTCGCAGGGCACGTTGGTGTGCTCGATGCGCTCGGGCGAGTGATGGCGCCGGTGACTGCCGTCCTGCAGCCGGAAGCGCCTGTAGACGTAGCGGTACCACAAGCCGTTCTCGCATCTCAGCTCCACCGTCAGCCCATCCTCGACCGCGATGCCGTATTCCTGCGGCTGCATCACCTGCGAGGTGAGCTGCCGCACTTCCGCCGGCTCTGGCAACTGAGCGCCGCTCGCGTCCTTGCAGCGCTGCTCGGTTTTCTTGTCGTAGGTTCTCCTCTTGTAGACCTGGCCGCCTCCCGCGTCGTACCAGGTGTCTTCGACGACATGCCAGAAGCCGTCCGCCTGGCACTCGGAGTAGACGTGGCGAACGAGGACTTTCTCCTCGGCCTGTTCAGGCATGTTGACGTTAATCGGCAGGCAGGGTGCGGCGAGCCGGGCCGCGCGGTTGGCCAGGAGCGCGCCCACCTCGCCAATCAGGTAGTCGCGGCGCGTTTCTTCGGCTTCGCGCAGCTGCATTGATGCGGCACCCGAGAACAGATGCGTCGGATCTTTGTACGTGCCGGGCAGCTCGGCCATCTCTTCTGCGCGAAAGCGGGGCACCTCGGGAGATTCGCGAACCTCACGCGTGTGATTCGGCTGTCCCTCGGGCGCACTCGTCGTTTGCGGGATCGAAATCGTGGTCTCCTTTGGAGGCGTCTCGACGCCCGGCTCGGTGTGCGCGGCAGTTGTCGCCGCGGGCGTGGGTTCGACTGGCTTCTCGACCGTCGGTTCCCCGGGAACGCGCGTCTTGTGGCGAGGAAGCTCTTTGGTCGCCGGCATCTGGAGCGGCCGCCGGGCGACCGTGTGCGCCGGAGTTTTCGGCTGGGTGGACGTTGCGGCCGATCGTGGCTGATCCGGCTTGGGCTGGGCCACGGCAACCTTCGGATCCATCGGAATTTCGATCTCCACCGGCGGCTGCGGCGCTGCCGGCTCGATCACGATCGGCTTGTCGAACCTGCCGGTCGCGATTGGCCGGTCGCCGGGAAGCGCGATTTTCACAGACCCTGTTTTCAGCGGGGGAAGCTCCACTGCCGGGATGCGTTCGGCCGGCTGGCCAGACCCGGCGCGAGGCGCCGTTCTCGTGACATCGGAACTCACCGGCGCTGGCCGTGCCGGCTTTGACGTGGGCGAGGCCGGAGCGACGGCGGCCACAATCGCAGTGTCTTCCTGTGCATGCACCCCCGACCAGATGCCGACATGGAGCGCAGCAGCAACGAACGCCGAACAGTAACGGATTTGTAAGCGATTCATATTTGGCTCCTGTCAGTGAGTCGCTACCAGGTCAGAAACGGTTCATTTGCCCACCCTGGTTCCTACTGAACGATGAGGTCGCCGCGCATCGGCGCAGCGGAGTTGACAGGTTGGAAGCTGCCGAACGCGACTTCGCTGTCAACCGCGTTCACGACCACGCGACCGAGGCGAACCTTGCGCTGCCCCAGGACGCGGCCGGTCGACGGATCGGTAAACACCTGCGAAGCTCGTTCGACGACGAAGCTGTCGCCGACCTGAATGCCTGAATTGACTCCCGCGTTGATGACGACTTCGCCGCCCTCGAACGCCACAACCCGTCCGGTCCACGCCTGTCGCGCCGCTTCCTCGGCGAAGCGCTCGACGGCTTTGGTGATGGTCCGCCGCGCGGCCTGGCCGATTGGCGTAGCGAAGAACTGGGAGTAGCCGGTGCTCACTCCACGTTTGGAGAGGTCGATGCCAACCGATTTAGAGCTGATGGTTTCGCGGACAGGAAAGCTGGACAGCACCTGACCGGTCGTCGAGTCGATCACCTGGATATCGAGACCGATCGCCGCTTTCTGGCTCTTGACGCCGAGTCCGATGCCCGCCACACCAACGGCAAACCCGCCGCCGCCGGCTGAAACGCTGAACTCGGTGACGGCACCCTTGACGAGCAGACTTGCGCCGATGAGGTTGCCAATGCGAGCCGCCCCCTCCTGAGCGACCAGGCCCGACCCTGCCAGCTTCTGCTCCGAGAGCACGTCGCTCAGCGTGGGCCGTTCTACAACGATGAACTGCCCCGATTCAACGAGTGCGGACGAAAGAAGATCGGCGAGTCCACCGCCGATGTCCGAGAGGCCGTAGTGAAGATCGAAGTCGGTGTTGCTGGCGAAGCGCGACACGGCCACGGTTCGCTTCGGTCCAGGCACCGTGCGAATTGGCGTTTCGAGCACCTTGACGGGCTGCTCGCCGACGGGGCCGGCGTAGGCCGGGACGTGCATTCCAGCCGTGACGCCGAGTGCGACCAGCAATGCGATGAGCGATCGGGTTGTGATATTCGGCTTGCGCATCTCTCCTCCTCAACTGAAGGGCGTTGGCCCCTTCTGTAGAGGTGAGTCGCAGGCCGGTCGAAAACGGTTCAAGTCAGGCGTTCGGAACGCCCGAAAGCCTCACCTGCAGGCCACCTGCCGGTTGGCCAGCTTCGCTGCCGCCCGGCAGACGTCGAGCAGCCCGTCGCCGTATTCGGCATCGCGGCCGCCGGTCCCCAGGTCTTTCGCCGTGTCGCGCAGCAGGGTGGCCAGCTCGGCGCCCGTCAGGTTCGAACGCTGCTGCAGCAACAGCGCCGCGGCGCCCGTCGCAAACGCGGTTGCGGCGGATGTGCCCGAGAAGAGCTGCGTCCGGCCTCCGGGGCCCGTGCTGAGGATGTCTACGCCTGGCGCGGCGAGATCGACAAACGTCCCGCGCGTCGCCTGAGAATACAGGCGACCGTCGGCATCGACTGCCGTGACGGCAATCACATCGTCGAATGCGGCGGGGTAGCTGGGCTTGCCTGCCGGACCGTCGTTGCCGGCGGCAGAGACGACGGTGATGCCCTTTTGAGATGCCGCGCTCACCATCCGCGCCAGCAGCCGATCTTCGGGCCCGCCGACGCTGAGGTTCATGACACGGACATTCTTCTGCGCCGCGAGATCGATCCCGCGCGCAAGGGTGCTCGACCAGCAGCGTGCCGCGGCCCGCCGTGCGGCTTGCGCCACGCAGGCTTTGACGGCGACAAGCTGCGCGCCGGGTGCGATTCCGGCAGCCGTTCCGCTGCCCGTCGATTCGCCCGCGATGACGCCGGCGACGAGCGTGCCGTGCGCGTCGGGCGTCCAGCCGGTGCCGGTGACGTCGGCATACTCGGCCACCCTGTTGGCGAGGCCCGCATGGCCGGTATCGACGCCGGCGTCGATCACCGCGAGGCGAACGCCGTCGCCGCGCGCTACGTTCTGGACGACGTCTGCGCCAATCATCTGGGGCCCGTACGCCAGCGATTTCGCATTTGCGCCCTGAGAGGTGTCGTACACGAAATCGGCCTGCGCAAGAGTGACGCGCGGGTCGGCGGCGAGCGCGGCTGCCTTGACGATCGCACCGATGCCATCGACGATCTCGAAGACTGCGAGCGCCGCTCCCGCGGTGGCGAGTGGCGCGACTTCGACCACGGAGAGCCCGTTGGCGAGCGCGATGGCTTGCGCCGTCGCAAGATTGGCGGCTGGCGTTCCGGCCGCAATCGTGGCGAGCACGCGCCGAGGCACGAACAACGGTCGCGATGCGGACGACGGCGGGTTGAGGCCCGGTTCGTCCGCACACGGACACGGTGGTGCGTCCAGCCTGTAATCGATGGAGAAGTTGCCGCGGCCGGTTCCGGTCACCCGCCGCTCGACACCGTTGGTCGGGCCGCCCGACGTGTCGAGCTCCTGATAATTGCCGCCTGGAATGGTGATGATGCCGGGTGTCTTGTTCCTCACCAGCAGCCGCATCGGGTCGCCCGTCCCGTCGATGGCAAATCTCATCGTCGTGGACGTTCCGCGCAGCAGTTCGTTGGCATCGAGCGAGCCGCGAAGCCGCAGCGCCGTCAACTTCGCCGCCTGAGCGGCGTCGAAGCCGGCGGCCGGGTCGCCAGACACCGTGTGCTCTCCGGGCGTCATCGTATCGGGCAGCCGGAGATGCAGCACATGCTGCGAGGCGGCAGAGACGATGGCTGGCTGCCCGTCGATTCTGATGGCGGTGCGTGCCCCCTCCGGGAACTCGCCGCAGACGCACACGCTCTCTCCCAGGAATGCGTAACGTGCGCAGCCGGTGATGCGTGGCCGCGCCGGCGCCGACCGCGCATCGCGCACGACTGTGTCGTCAACCGACAACGCATCGATCACCCGGTCGCCCCAGACATCGAAGAACGAGATCCGCAATGGCGAGCCTGCGGGCAGGTCATCTGGAAGGACGACTCTCAACCGGTCCTTTCCTGTTACCTGCGCGGGCACGCCGGCGATCATCCACTGGCCATCTGCCGGAGTCTTCGAGGGGTCGAGCACCGTTACCTCAATCGACTCGCCGGCGCTCACGATCAGAGGAAATGCGAGGAAGCCGGCCGCTGACGCAAAGGGTTCGAGTGGCGGCAGCGGTGTCGTCGCGATTTGCTCGTTGAACAGATCGCGGTTCTGCGCGCGCACCCGCACCCTGCCACGATCGAACTGCGCAAGATTGAAGACCGAGATGCGTAGACGGAAGGCTTCCGTTTGAGCGCCGCCCGATAGCCGGATGGCTCGCCCGTCGCGCTGCAACTGCCAGCCTGCAGGGGCTGCCATCAGAACGGCCGTCTCTGCGGCATTGCCCGGCAGGTCGATGCGAACCTCATCCGCCGGAAGAGCTGGCGGCTGAACGAGCAGCAGCAGCGATCGGCTTCCGTCGCTCAGCGTCCTCGATGAGAGGCTGACAGGGAGGGACTTCGGTTGCGCGGCGAGCCCGGCGCAAAGGCCGATGGCCGCCACCAATGTCACAAGTCGTGTCATGGTTCGAGCTCCACGAATCGGATCACCCCGGGACTGTTTCGAAGCCTGTCGATGGTCGCGGTCACTGCCACGTCCTCTTCGGTTTTTCCCGTCAGCTCCACGATGTAGATGCCGAGAGCGGAGGGACCCGACACGATGCGGGCGCCGCTCTCGAGCAACACCCTCCGCATCGCCTCTTCTGTGACGCCGGGCTCGAATGCCACGGTCAACCGCACGCCGGTTTCGGAACCCGACGGTCCCGAGAGCGTCGTGAACGAGCGATCTCGGCCACCGATGAGCAGAAACGTGCCGAGCGCCACGATCAGCGCAAACTGAGCGGCCAGCGCGAATCTGGCGACGGGAACCGATGGCGTCCAGATGTTGGCGAACCACCTGTTCCAGAACGGGCTCGCCGATGCCTTCGTGCCTTCAAATTCGTCGATCGCTGCCAGCGTTCTGGAGAGCGACGACGCCCTCACTGGAGGAAGATCCTCGGCGTTCTCGGCGATGACATTACTGATGACGCGCAGCGATTCCAGCTCCTGGCGGCAGATCGCACAACCGGAGAGATGGCGTTCGACGAGGTCCCGATCAGGGGACGACAACGTGTTGTTGGCGTACCACGGAAGGAGCTCGTTCGCGGTGGTGTGCGACAGGTCGCGCGTCATGGCGTTTCGAGCGCCTCCAGACGCTCGCGAAGCTGCTTTCGCGCGTGGAACATGCGCGTCTTCACCGTGTTGACCGGGCATTTCACGATCTCGGCAATCTCCGGGTACGAAAATCCCTCGTAAAACGTCAGCTCCATCACCTCGCGGTGTTGAGGGCTGAGCGCGGCCAGAGCCGAGCGAACGGCGTGCTTCATGTCGGCAGTGATCAGCATTGCGTCCTGCGCTTCGCCGGCATCGGGGACGTTCTGGATCTCTTCGACCTCAACGGTCGCCGGCTCGGACCGGCGCATCGAGCTGAGCGCCTTGTAGCGGGCGATGCCGAAGATCCAGGTCGACAGGCGTGACTCCCCCTTGAATTTGCCTGCGCTCTTCCACACCTCCAGCAGCACGTCGCTCGCGAGCTCGTCGGCACGGTCTCCGCTGCCAACCATCCGGAAAAGGTACCCGAACACTCGGCGGTGGTACGCATGGTAGAGCTCTTCGAACGCCGATCGGTCACCGCCGTTGATACGGCGGAGCCACTCACGCTCACGATCTGGACTGGGGCTCATACGCGTCGATGCGTAATGTAATCGATCCGCCCCAGACCGTAAGTCGCAGAGCAGCCCGGATCGGTTCAATCGGCCCGGCGACGAGCCTGGATGCGCCCACCGCATCCTTCTTTGCTGTCGGATTCGCCCACCGGTCAGGCACCGGTCATCCCACCCGACCGGCGACCACCGGCACGTGCCACACGCCGTAGCCGTCGGGATCTTCCAGCGTCGCAATCATGTCGTCGAAGTGCGCGACGAACATCTCGCGCGTGATTCGCGTGTGCGCCGAAACCGTGTCGGCGTATCCGTCGCGCCAGGCCTTCCAGATTGCGGCAAACGTGTCTCGAGGCACGCGCAGCGGGTCGACGACGACGTAGTCCACAGAGATCTGAGACAGTCCGAGCCGGCGCAGGATGCCGTACGCGCGGCGGCCGATGCGCATGTCGGTGCCGGTCGCCGTGCCGAAGTGCCGCGGGCCTTCGCTCCAGAAATCATCAGGATCGAGCCGGCGGCGCTCGAAGTGAATCATCAGGTAGTCTTCGGGTATCAGGTGGATCCAGCCCCCGGGGCGGACGACGCGGACGAGCTCGGCGATCGCCCGATCGGCATGTGGAATGGCCTGAAGCACGTGCCGGCACACGACGAGGTCGAACTCGCGGCCGGGCAGCCCGAGCTCGAAGATGCTGCGGTTCTCGAATCGCACGCGCTCGCCGAGCGGCGCGCTTCTGAGCCTGGCTGTTTCGAGATGCGTGTCGATGATGTCGATGCCCAGCACGTGGGCTCGCGGGAACATCTGCCCGATGCGGAGCGAAATCTCTCCGGTTCCGCACCCCGCGTCCAGCACCTTTGCCTCGTCAGGCAGGCGATACCGCGCGAAGAGCGCTTTCTCCTGCGGCCAGATGGCCTCGGCCTGAGCCGCAAGATTGCGCACCATCGACTCGTCGGCCATCTCCCTGGCCTGTGGGTTGAGCTTGTCCATGCCCCTCACTATATGATCCTGATCTCTTGTTTGAGGGGGTGCGTCTATCGCGCGGGGAAGCGCAGCGGGCCCCGCGCGAGCGACCCGGCGAGGATGCCGCCGTCCACGGGCAGGACGACGCCGGTGATGTTCGTCGACTCGTCGCAGACGAGAAACAGCGCCGCCCACGCAATCGCCTCGGGCCGCGTCGCGAAGGTAATCTCGGATCCGCCGGCCGCCCGATGCGCGGCAAAGTCTTTCTGCTCGCCGCGCGTGTCCACCGGCCCTGGTGCGATCGCGTTGACGCGGATATTGTGCGCGATGCCTTCAAGAGCGATCGATTTCGTCAGGCCAACGACGGCGTGCTTGGCGGCAATGTAGGTGTGCCGATCGGGCCGGCCCCTGACCCCTCCGAGCGAGGCGATGTTGACGATGGCGCCGCGGCGCTGAGCCTCCATGTGCGGCATCGCGTGCCTGCAGCAGAGAAAGCACCCCTTGGCGTGCACGTCGAGCGTCACGTCCCAATCTGATTCGGAAAGCTTGTCGAGCGGCGAAATGCGTGGAGGGATGCCGGCGTTGTTGATCAGAATGTCGAGTTTGCCGTGACGATCGACGACGGCTCTAACCGCCGCGACGACCTCCGCTTCGATGGACACATCGCAACGGACGCACATCACCTTCGAGTCCGGTAGCGCGGCGGCCACGCGCTGTGCGCCTTCGAGATCGATATCGACGATGGCGACCGCCGCGCCTTCGCGGGCGAACCGTTGCACGATGGCAGCCCCGATACCAGAGCTGCCGCCGGTGACCATCGCCACCTTTCCGGAGAGCATCATGCGAAGGGCGGTCTACCGCGAGGTGACTTGCAGCGTCTCGTCAACCGACAGCGTGGGCCAGCCGGGCCTGGTCGAATCGGCCGGCGTGGCCGTCGCCGTGAACCCCTGGGCGCCATTTGGCTGGACGTCGAAGACATACCCGCGCTGGTCGACGCCCAGGTGCGGCGCGCTGTCGGCGCGCAGCTCGTCGAGCGTGCCGTACGCGCCGTGTGCGACCAGGTAGATGCGCTGCGCCTGACCGATTTCGAGCAACGACGCCCTGATGCCGGTGACGTCGATCTGCTGTTGGGGCGGAGCGGCGCTGACCGCCCCCGAGCGCGTCAACTGGGCGTCGTAGATGAAGTAGGCCGCGCCGAGCACGGCCACGATGCCGAGAAAGCCTCCTGCTGCTCGCATGACCGTCTTATCGGTCAGGGCAGGCTCGATCTGCAAACGACGATTCAGCGCGAGGCTCGGTTGGCGCGCCGATCGTTTCGGCGTGCAGTCGCAGTCGAGGCTGCCCTGGAAGCCCGACCTTTCGTGTCGGCCGATGTCAGCTCGGCGCCGCAGAGCCGCCTTGCCGATTTGCGGTGGGCGTCGAACCCTTCGATGTTGAAGCTCACCGTGGCAGGCGGCGCATTGAACGGTGCGAAAGTGAACGACATCGTCCTGGCGCCGGCAATCTGACGCAACATCGCGCCGCCGTTCGGCGCGAAGAGCGCGTCGTGATCCACCGAATGTTCCCACATCGATTCAACCGGCTCGCGTCCGTCGAAGCTCAGCTTGACCGTATGGTTGCGCGAATTGCCTTCGATGGCCGCCGGTGAATTGGTCACGACGAAAACCTCGATCGCCCTGCGCGCGCAGCGTACCGTCAGCACGGGCCGCACGCGCTTGCGCCACACGTCGATGTCGCCGTCGGCTGAGAGCTCGAACATCCTGGCGCCCACACCAGCCTTGCGCGGATTCGCGTTCGCCTGCCACTTCGGCCGTGCGATTGCGATGGCGTCCTGCCGCTCTATCGCGGGCTGCTCCGCAGCTGTCTTTACGGCAACGGGCGCAGGGGCAACGGCGCGATCGCCGGCAGTCGTCGCCGCAGGCGCCGCAGCGGCGCGCTCTGCCTCGGGCGCCCGCATCGCCGATGCAACGAACATGAGCGATCCGAGCCCGGTCACTGCCAGCACGACCAGCGCCACGAGCAGCGACAGCGATTTCTTGCGTTTCTCCGTCGATGGAGGTGGTGGAGTCGCAGGCGCCGCCTCAGGCGAGCGTGTCGGCCCGGGCGAAAGCGAGATCTCGGACGCCGGCTCCGCCGGCGCAGAGTTGTCTGCCGAAATGGGATCAGCCATCGCCCGGCCATTGAGGCAACAAGCGTGCCCGGCCGAAAAACCCTGAAAATCGGCCCATTCTGAGGCCGTGCCGGACAGGGGCATTACGCTTTTGTCAGGGCGTCAACGCAGGTAGGCGATAAGCGGCGTCAACGTCAGCGGGCTGAGGAGCGTCGAGAGAAAAACAGCGCCTGTGACGAAATCGGGAGATGCGTCGAACTCGACCGCGAGAATCGTGGTGGCCACCGCGACCGGCATCGAAGCGAGCACGACAACTGCCTGTCGCGCGGCGCCCGACACGTGCAGAAGCGATGTGAGACCAAGCGCGACGAGCGGCGCGACGACGAGCGAGATACAGACAGCCACCGCGACAAGCGCCGGCCGCGTTGGTTTCGCCGCGCGCTCGAGCTGCATGCCGAGAACGAGAATCATCAAAGGAAGCGCGGCGTCGCTCAATAGATTGATGGGCCGCATCAGCGCTATGGGAACCGATGCGTCTGTGGCGAGCGTGAGCATTGCCGCAGCGATTCCGTAGAGCGCGGGCATTCGCAGCACGCTCTTCAATGCCTCGATCAGGTTGCGGCGTCCGGCGGCCGCCAGAAACGCTCCGAGCGTGTTGGTCAACACCGAACCCGTCAGGAAGAGCACGGTTCCGTACGAGAGCGCCTCCTCGCCGAAGGCAAAAGAGACAGCCGGCAATCCGTAGTTCCCGCCGTTGGAGAACATCACCACCAGGAGAAACACGCTCGTCTCGGCGCGATTCAGGCGCAGCACGAGGGCCGCGAGGCCGCCAACGAGCGCCATGGCAGCCATCACGAGAACCGCCAGCAGAACCATGCGGCCGAACTGCCGGCCCGTCGCGGCAGAGGTTATCAGCAGCCGAAACGCAAAGCAGGGAAGCAGCGCGTAGAACACCACGTGGGTCAGGGTTCTGGCGCTTGCGCCCACCCACCGGGCAAGAGCGAATCCCACGCCGGCGATGATGAAGATGGGAAGCAGATCGGACGCGAACGTCGAGAGAAGCAGGCTCACAAGCTACGCAAATCCTACTCGATAGGGCCGCAATCGCCCATCGTTTGACTGCCAGTCACATTCAGCCCTGCTTTTGTCTCCACGCTCACACGACTTTGACTTCTGCGCCGATTTTCCTTGTGAGCAAATTAAATTGCTTTAAAGTCAAAA
>Ga0105106_10001550_pt1 | contig 16554 bp, 16 predicted proteins | sample PPLLaktember2015_5_FD_79109 | JGI IMG/M metagenome (GOLD analysis project Ga0105106, IMG submission 79109) | Freshwater sediment microbial communities from Prairie Pothole Lake near Jamestown, North Dakota, USA - PPLs Lake P8 Core (1) Depth... | ecosystem: Environmental > Aquatic > Freshwater >...
AGCGCGTAGTAGAGCCCTTCGAGGAAGGTCATCCGCGATCCGGGCCAGCCGCGCCGGTAGAGATGCGCGTTCGTGACGAAGAAGAAGACGACGGTTGCGACGCCGAGGGCCGCGTGGACGAGGAGGGAAGTCATGGGGCCCGATGGAATCACGGGGTCGGGGCGGTGTCGAGGTGCGCTGCATTCGCCGGCGGCTGCGTCCTTACCCTGTCCGGTCGCTAGCTCCACCAGCCCCGCAGGCGCCGCCTCGCTGCGGGCGCAGGCGGGCTCTCCGCGGGCCGAGGCGGCGGCGATTTGGCGAGGTAGCACTTCGCGACGTCCGCGATGTCGGGGAGGTCGAGCGCTCTCGCGTACTCGAACAGGTACCCCTTGAGGTAGGGCTCGGGCGGCAGCAGCTCGAAGCGTTCGTTCTCGATCTGATCCAGGATGCGGATCCGCGTCCGCTCGGTCATCTCGGCGAGGCTCAGGCCCAGCGCCTCGCGACACCGGCGCAGGTAGCAGCCCGGCTCGGCCCGATCGAGCGGGGGCAGCGGGCGGGAGGGGGCGACGTCTCCGGACATGGCGAGCGCGCGCGCGGCGCCGCGCGGACCGCTCTCCTCCTCGCGCTCGCCCGAGGCGTCGGCCTCCCGTCGCAGACGCTTCGCGAGCGCCTCGATCTGCCGCGAGAAGCGGCAGAGCGGGAAGGCCTGGAGGGCGGGCTGTCGACGCTCCACCGCCGCTGCGACGTTCGGGTCGGACTCGATGGAGCCCGCGAGCTCGATGGCGACGCCGAGGCGATCTCGGCACGACGCGACGATCCTGGGTCCCACGCCGCGGTGCTCCGGAGTCCGGAGCTGGTTCACGACCAGCAGCGGCGCGAAGGCCTGCGCGCGGTCCTCGAGGGGCTTCGCCGCCGGCGGGTCGATCGCGCGCACCAGCGCGATCAGCTCCCCTGCGGAATGCAGTCGGCGCGCCTGGCCGTCCTTGCGCAAGCGCCGGATCGCCGCGGCCACGTCGGGGCGGCGTGCGGCCTCGCGCAGCGAGCGATAGAAGGCGGCGCGCAGGAAGTACTCCGCGTTCTCGATCGCCGTGGGCTCGGGCGTCGCGACGACGAGGCCGCGTCGGGCCAGCAGGAAGAAGTCGAGGACGTTGAACGCGCTGCCCGCGCCGAGATCGAGGACGACGTCGTCGACGTCGAGGCGCCGGATCTGGCAAACCAGCCGCTTCTTCTGCCCGTGGCCGAGGTTCGCCATCTCGAGCAGCGCCTGATTTCCGCTGACCAGCCAGAGGTTGGGCACCGAGGTCTGGACCATCAGGTCCGCCAGGGAAGACACGTCGCCGGCCAGCAGGTGCGACAGGGAGTAGCGGGGCCGCGAGACGCCGAGCAGGGTATGGAGGTTGGCGCCCCCGAGATCGGCGTCGATGACGACGCAGCGGCGTCCCGCCGCGGCCAGGGCCGCCGCCAGGTTCGCGCTGACGAGGGACTTGCCGACGCCGCCCTTCCCGCCGCCTACCGCCAGGATGCGCGGAGCGCCGTCGCGGCCCTCGAACGGCGCCGCGCCATGCGCCCGGGGAGCCAGATGTTCCGCCTCGTGGCCTCCGCCGGGGATCCATGTCGCGCCCACCATACACCCACCCAGCGATCTCTCGGAACGCCGCCCCTGCGGCCTGCGTGACGGCGGTTACACCCTCGCGGGGGGGCGGCCGGTCAGGGCAGGATGCCGACGCGCCCCACCGGCTCGGGCGGGGCCTGTCGGCGGTACAGCGCGCGCTCGAGCGCGTGAAGCAGCACGTTCCGGATCTCGCGCGGATCGATCAGCTCGTCGAAGCCGAGCGTGCTCGCCGAGCGGTAGGACGCCTCGAGCTCGGCCCGGCGCAGGCGCTCGGCCTCGCCCTCGTCGGCGCCGGTCGCCCGGCTCATCGCCGCCGCGCCCATCGCGCCCAGCGTCGCGCCCGGAAGCGCGAACACCGCGGACTGGCCGTCGAAGGGAATCATGCCCATGACCATGGACCCGAAGCCGTAGGCCTTGCGCAGCGTCACGTGGAACTTCGGGCTGGTCGCGAGGGTCTGGGCCGCGAACAGGCGGGCGCCGCTGCGCAGGACGCCCCGCTTCTCCGACTCCCGGCCGGGCATGACTCCCGGGTTGTCGGCGAGGAAGACGAGCGGGAGATGGAAGGAGTCTGCGACGGTGACGAAGTGCGCGGCCTTGTCGGCGCCGTCGACGTCCACGGATCCGGCCAGGACCCGCGGCTGGTTGGCGACGAGGGCGACGGGATGGCCCCCGAGCCGGGCGAGCGCGCAGACGACGGACCTGCCGAACTCCGGCTGCACCTCGAACACCGAGGAGCGGTCGAAGACGACGTCGATCACCTTGCGCATCTCGTAGACCCGCCGGCCGCTCCGCGGCACGAGGTCGACCATCTCGGGGACGAGGCGCGCCTCGGTGTCGTCTCCGGCGGCGTCGGGCGGGTACGACCAGGCCGAGGACGGGAAGTAGCCGAGGTATCTGCGCACGAGGTCGAGGGCGGCCCGGTCGTCCGCCGCCGCGTTGTGGATCAGGCCGCTCGCGATCGCGACCGAGGGGCCCCCGAGCTCCTCCTTCGTGACCGATTCCCCGAGCGACTCGAGGACGACGGGCGGACCGGCCGTGAAGACCGCCGCGTGGCTGCTCATCACCGTGAAGTCCGACATCGGGGCGACCAGCGCCCCATGGCCGGCGGAGGAGCCGAGAACTGCCGTCACGAGCGGCACGCGCCCCGAGCAGCGGCTCTGCGCGAGCAGGTCCGTGGGCGCGCGGGCGTGCGGTCGCCCGTCGGCGCGGAAGCCGGCGCCGTCGAGCATCATCACGAGGGGCACGCGGTCGAGCAGCGCGATCTCGGCGACGCGGTAGCGCTTCGCGTTGGCCGCCTGGCTGATGGTGCCGGCCTTCACGGTGAAGTCCTCGGCGGCGACCATCACCGGCCGGCCGTCGATCCGACCCGAGCCCATCACGACGGCATCCGCGGGGGCGTCGGGCCCACCGACCAGGCTGCCCAGCTCCTGGAAGGAGCCCCGGTCGAGGAGGTGGTCGATGCGGGCGCGCGCGTCCAGCTTGCCGGTGGCGCGGTGTTTGGCGAGCCGCTCCTCGCCGCCCATCGCGCGCGCGGCGCTCCGTCGCTCGCGGAGGTCTTCGAGCGTCGCCTCCCACTCGTCGGCTGCGCCGTCGGACACTGCTTGCTCCCGCTGTCGTGGGCCCACCGTGGGCTTTCGTCGGGTGTAGTAGCAGAATCCCGGGATCCGACTCGAGGAGGGACGGCGATGGGGCCCATGGAGGGCGTGCGGGTGGTGGAGCTCGGGGTCTGGGTGGCCGGTCCCGCGGCCGGTGGGATCCTGGCGGACTGGGGCGCCGACGTGGTGAAGATCGAGCCGCCCGGCCTCGGCGACCCGGCCCGCCTCTTCGCCTCCATGCTGGGCGGCGACCTCGCCGTCAACCCGCCCTTCGAGATGGACAACCGCAGCAAGCGGAGCGCCGTGATCGACCTCGCGACGGAGGAGGGCCGGGCCCTCGGCCTCGAGCTCGTGGACCGGGCCGACGTGTTCGTGACCAACGTGCGGCAGGCGGGCCTCGCCCGGATCGGCTTCGATCCGGACAGCCTGCTGGCGCGGAACCCGCGCCTCGTCTACGGCGCCATCAGCGGCTACGGACGCAGCGGGCCGGACCGCGACAAGGCCGCCTACGACATCGCCGGCTTCTGGGCGCGCTCGGGCATCGCACACATGCTGACCACGCCGGGCCAGCATCCTCCCTTCCAGCGCGGGGGCATGGGCGACCACAACGCGGGCCTCGCGGCGGCCGGCGCCATCGCGGCCGCCCTCTTCTGCCGGGAGCGCACCGGACGCGGCCAGCTCGTCTCCACCTCGCTCCTGCGCGAGGGCCTCTACACCCTTTCGTTCGATCTCGCGATCGCGCTGCGCTACGGCGTCCCCCTGGCGGTGGCCGATCGAAAGGCGATGGGGAACCCGGCCATCAACAACTACCAGGACGCGGACGGCCGCTGGTTCTGGCTCGTGGGCCTGGAGGGCGACCGCCACTGGCCGCCGCTGGCGCGGGCGGTCGGACACCCGGAGTGGACCGAGGAGCCGCGCTTTGCGACCGCGAAGGACCGCGCGCGGAACGCCGCCGTCCTGATCGCGCTCCTGGACGAGATCTTCGCCACGAAGAGCCGCGAGGCGTGGGGCGCGATCTTCGACGCCGAGCCCGAGCTCTGGTGGGCGCCGGTCCAGAGCCTCGACGAAGTGATCTCGGACCCCCAGGTGCACGAGGCAGGCGGCCTCTGCGAGGTGCCCGACGGCGCCGCGACGACGCTCCTTCCCGCCACTCCCGCCGACTTCCACGGCACGCCCTGGCGGCCGCGCTGGATGGCCCCGGCCCACGGCCAGCACACCGACGCGGTGCTCCGGGAGCTCGGCCGCAGCGACGCGGAGCTCGCCGCGCTGCGGGCGAAGGGGGTGATCGCCTAGGCCGCGACCTTCATGATCTCCGCGAGGTTGCCGCCCATGATCTTCGCCTGGGCGGCCGCGGGCAGGCGCTCGAGGTTGTCGACGTAGGTGAGCGGATCGTAGAGGCCTTCCGGGTGCGGGTAGTCCGACCCGAAGCAGACCCTGTCGACGCCGACGAGGTCGATCAGGCCCGCGGGGTCCTCCTCGTGGAAGGGATGGACCCAGACGTTCCGCTTGAACACGGCCACGGGGTCCTCGTCGAAGAGCTCGGGCTTCCGCGCGTAGAGCTTGCCGAACCTCTCGACGAGGGGCCGGACCCAGGCGCTCCCGTTCTCGACCGGCAGGAGGCGGAGCTTCGGGAAGCGGGTCGCCATGCCGTGGCCGATGATCGACGCGACCACGTCGGAGATCATGCGCGTCTCGCCGGCGATGAACTCGTCGAATGCCGTCGGCGCCGCGAAAGGGAGGTACTCGGTGCTCCGGCCCGTGAACCAGTTCACGTAGCGCTGGATGCCGCTGTCGGACGCGTGCAGGCCGACCACGATGTCGGCTTCCTGCACCCGCTTCCAGAAGGGATCGAACTCGGGCAGCGCGAAGGAGCGCCTGCGGCCGTTGACGTCCGGCACCGGAGCGGGCCGGATCAGGATGATCCGGGCGCCGCGCTCGACCAGCCATTCGAGCTCCGCGATCGCGCGATCGAGGATGGGCAGCGTGACCACCGGCACCGGGAAGATGCGATCGTCGACGTTGAGGCTCCAGTGATCGAGCACCCACTGGTTGAACGCGTGGACCATGACGTGGGTCGCGAGCGGGTCGTCGGCGAGCCGCTCCTCGAGAACGCTCGCCAGCGTGGGCCACATCAGCGCGCGATCGATCCCGAGCTCGTTCATCAGCTCGATCCGCGCCTCGGGCTCGAAGAAGGCGGCGGGCGCCTTGATCGAACGCGGCGGCGCTTCGAGGGGCTTGTCCCCGGGCCTGGTGACCGAGTCGGGGTTCTGGAGCTTGTACTTCAGCTCGTCGGCCCCGGGCGGCGCCACCACGTTGAACGTGGGGTTCGGGATGTACTCCGAGATCACGTTCTTGATCGCGAGCTTCGTGCGCCCCTTCACCTCCACGTACTTGATGACGTTGGCGTACTCCGCGGGCAGGTAGCGCGTGAACGCGTCCGTGGTCTCGTAGAAGTGGTTGTCGGCGTCGAAGACGGGGAAGTCGAGCTGTCGTGCCATTTCGCCGCTCCCGGCCGGGGGTGGGGCCGGCTCCTCTAACTAACGTTCGTGTCACATTCTGGCCGGCGCGAGCCCGGCCGTCAAGGGCCTCCGCGCGCAGGGCCGCCGAAGAAGCCCCGTTCGAGGATCTCGCCGGTCGCGGTGATCGCTTCGGGCTGCGGGAGCCGGGGGTAGATCCTGGCGACGTAGGGCGCCCGCTCGACGTGGGACAGGAAAAGCAGCGCATCGACCGGGAGATCCCCGAAGGCCCGCTGGCCGAGCGCCGCCTCGACCGCCGCGCCGATCTCGACGACGAGATCCGGCGCCAGCACCGCACGGGCGGCCTCGCTCTCGGCCCAGGCCGAGAAGAGGCCGCGGTGGATCGCGTCCGTCTGGTAGAGGCGCCGCGACCAGGCGTGGAAGCCGCCGCGGGGAGCGGGCAGCTCCTCCAGGAGGACCAGCACGTCCTCCACCGCAGGCGTCGCGAGCTCTCGGAAGAGCGGCTCCTTCCCCGAGAAGTACCGGTAGAACGATCCGTGGGACATGGATGCCGCGGACGCGATGTCGTCCACGCGCGTTCCCTCGTAGCCGAGGTTGCCGAAGACCTCTCGAGCGGCCTCGACGAGGCGCGCGCGCGACCGGGCCGCCTTCCTCCCCAGGGCCGGTAGCGTCGGGGGCGAACGGCGCGCAGCCGCTCTCTCCCGGCCCGGGAGCGCCCGGGCCGGCCGCGAAACGGGCCCGGTGTTGACCCCCTGCACCGGCCCCAGGAAGCAGCGGTGGAGCCAATCCGCGGCGCCTTCGACGAGCCGCTCTCCGGGCGGGGTTCGCGGCGTCGCACCGAAGGCCTGGGTCACCGTGCTGAAGACCAGGGCGCCGTGGAAGCCCGGGGGCGCCCACGTGGCGAGCGGCGCCTCGAGCGCGGAGGCGATGACCCGTCCCGTGCCCAGCAGGCGCGCTTCGGAGCCGCGCGCGATCCTGGGATCCGAGCGAAGCAGCGCCTCGAATCGGAAGACGGGCGCGTAGCGCCTGCGCAGGCTCTCGAAGCGGGCCAGCCAGTCGCAGAGCGCGTCCCGGCTGCGGCGGCCCCGGTCGATGCGGGGAAAGGCCGCCGTGAGCGCGCCCATCTCTCCGTCGACCTGCGCCGCGAGATGGAAGAAGAAGTCCGCCTTGTCGGCGAAGTACTGGTAGAAGGTCGGGCGGGAGCAGCCGGCCCTCTCGGCGATCGCCTCGACGCGCGCTCCGTGGTAGCCCGCCGCATCGAGGACGGCGAGGCCCGCGTGCAGCAGCCGGGCGTGGGTCTCCGCCCCCCTGGGCCCGACCTCGCGGTTCGGGCTGAAGGCCGGGCGTCGCTCGGGTCGGATCCGCTCTTCTGCATCCATCGGCGCGGCTCGGGCTGGACTCGCTGTGTGGCAAGGATATAACGTTTCCGTCAGTTCTGTCAGCGCGGAAACGTCGCCTCACATCGCGTCCGTGTAGTCCTTGCCCAGCGCGCCGGGCGGCGTCCGGAACTCGCGGATCATCGCCTGGACCGTGTAGGACGCGACCAGTCGGCCGCCCCGCGTGAACACCCGCCCCTCGCCCTGCGCGAGGCCGCGGCCCGCGTAGATCGCAGGGTTCGCGTACAGCAGCCACTCGGTGACGTCGACCTCGTCGTGGAACGCGATCGTCGTCGCCAGGATTCCCGTCGACAGCGTCACGTGGGCCTGGGCCTCGCTGACGCCCTCGTGCGGGCGCATCGCCGCGGCGACCGTCCAGTGCGTCGTCGACTGGGCGAGGAGCGCGGCGTGGAGGAAGCCGTGCGCGGGGGCGTCCCGGAAGCGCGTCCAGGTGAAGATCTCCGCCGGCCCCGTCTCGTCCTGCCGGCGATAGGCGTCGTCGACCGTTCGGAACTCCCGGCCGGTCACGCCCATGTCGAGGTGGGGGCAGTCCTCGGGAGGCGGCACGTCGGGCGGCTGCGCCGCGCCGCGAATCGCGTCCGGCGCGCCGGCGTCGAGCAGCACGATCCCGACGCTGCACAGCTTGTCCGCCTGCAGCGTCCGGGTCTCGAGCGTGGAGAAGCCGCGGCCGCGCCGCAGCGCCTCGACGCGGATCTCGTGTGGGGCGTCGAAGCGCGCGGCCCGGCTGAAGATCATCGAGGCGGAGACCACGCGCTGCCCCGGGATCGACTTCGACGCCGCGACGATCGCCTCGCCGAGCAGCTGACCGCCCTCGATCACGAGCCGCGGCTGCGCGTTCCGCAGCTGCGGGAAGAACGTGCCGAGCGGCGGATCGGGGTAGGGCGGCGAGGCGAACCGGCCCTCGCCGACCGGCGCGACGTCGAGCAGGCGCAGCAGGTCGGCGGCGTCGCCCCACGGCGGGAAGCGGTAGACGACGTCGTGGCCCGGGTCCGACGGAAACGCCTCCACGAGTTCCACCTCGAGGCGATCGCAGTAGAACGCGACGTAGCCCGCCAGGCCGGCCACCTCCTGGAACGGTTTCCGGTAGGCCCAGACCACGTTCTCGAGGGGCGGATCCGAGGCCGCGAGCGTCCAGTAGTCGGCCTCGCCCTTGAAGGGGCAGATCGTGTGGTGGTCGGTCGCCTCGAAGTGCTCGAAGGCCACGGAGGCCTCGGGGAAGTAGAGCTGCGCCGCGTGATCCGACTCCTGGACGATCAGGCAGGCGTCGCTCTCGGCGAGCACGCGGTCGCCGAGGCGGACGCGACCCCTGCCTCGCCAGGGGACGAGATCGACCCGATAGCCGGGAAAGCGACCCCATGCGGACTCGACTGCGGCCATGCGACCCCTCCGCGCCTCCAACGAGTCGCGAATCGCGCCGAAGGTACAGTCGCCGGGTCCCGCGCGACAGAACGCGCCCCGCGGCGTGGGCCCGCGGGGCGCGTCGGATCGCCTTCCGCCCGGAGAGGGAGGGGGCGAAGGGCGGTCGCGTTACTGCGAGAGGAGGTTCGCCTTGAAGACGACCTCGCCCACGCCCGAGACGAGCACTTCGCTCTTGATCTTGAGCGAGGCCGAGCCGTCCTCGTTCAGCTTGAGCGTGAGCTTCGAGGTCTCGCCGAGGACGCTGCCGGCGGTTCGCCCGGAGGCGGCCGCGCCTCGGCCCGCCACGTCGGCGGAGAACGCGTCGCCCGAGGCGTCGTCGAGGAAGAGCGAGAACTTGACGCCCTTCTTCCCCTTCGGCGTCAGGTTGCCCGTGTAGAGGTTGCCCGCCCCGTCCATCGCCGAGAAGGTACGCGCCGTCGTGTCGAAGCTCAGGAGCAGCGTGTACGGCTCGCTGGTCTTGAAGCCTTCGCCCTTCAGCTTGGCGTTGCCGGCGAGGGAGTGGTCGAACACCTCCTGCTCCGGCGGCTGGTTCCCGGGATCCTCGGCGATCGGCGGCTCCTCGCAGAGGGCCGGCGAGAGCTCGCACAGGTCGGGCTCGCAGAGCTGCGGGTTCACCAAGCACGGATCCGGCGGCTCGGGCTGGCAGAGGTCGGGGTTCAGGGCGCACGGGTCGGGCGGGACCTCCGGCGGCCCGCAGAGCTGGGGGAAGCGGAGGCAGTCGTTCACGGGGTCGAGGATGCCGGGCTCGATCGGAATGCTGTCGCCGCCGTTGAAGGGCGGCCGGTCGAGGGGAGCGGCCTGCGAGGCCAGGGCCCCGAGCAGGGCGAAGGAGGCGGCGGCGGCGATCACGTTGCGGAGCATGGTGTCGATCCTCGTTTCGGTCGGAGCTGCTGGCCTCACCTCGAGATCAGCCTCGCTCCCGAATCCGAAGGCAGGATCGCCCGGGCGGGGCCCCCTCCGCAGTGAACCACTTCACTCGGGGTCCGCCTTGGCGCGGGGCGCTCCGACCGGGGGCCGGCCCGCTCCCGTAAGGAAACGGTAAGGCTCCGGTACAGAGTCGCGGCGCCCCCGCGCCGTAGAGTGCTCCCGATCGCTGGCCGCCGCGGTGCAGGCACCGAGGGGCGGGCCCGGCGAGCGAAAGGGAGAACGTCGATGACCGAACGACGGAGGCGCCGCCTCCTCTACGTCCTGGCCTCGGGCCTCGCCCTGCTCGCGGCGCAGGCCGGCCGCGCCGCGGACTGCTTCGCGCCGCTGGCCGAGCACGACAAGTGGGCGTGCACCGTGGAGCTCTCCACGGGGGCGCTCGTCCCCTACTGCCTGAACGTCACGGGCACGTCGGGCGAGGGCGCGGAGCGGACCTTCGACATGGTCAGCTCGGGCCCCTACCCGCGCGTCTGCACCTGCGGCGCGAAGGGCAAGGGCCCGAAGGCGCGCTTCAACGCCGCCAGCTCCTACCTGTGCTTCGACGAGAGCACGGACACGGCGGAGGCCGGGAAGATCACCCGCGAGAAGCTGGTGGGCCAGATCTACAACGTGAGCGTCGACGTGCGCGGCACGTTCAGCTGCGTGCCGGACCCGGCATGCGTGGTGCCGCTCCCGTGAAGGCGCTGGCACTCCTCGTGATGGCGATCGTCGTTTCGACCGCGGCGCACGCGGCGAGCGACTGCTTCGAGCCGCTGCGCGCGAATGCGGGCTGGCGCTGCCACGCCGATCTCACGGGCGGCCAGGTCGTCGACTACTGCCTGGAGCGCACGAACGCATTCGGCACGGATCCCGCCTCGCGCTTCTTCAAGCTGATCGCGACGGGCCCCTACCCGAGCAGCTGCAGCTGCAGCGCGAAGGGCAAGCCGCCGGGAGCCGTCTTCGGCGAAGACAAGAGCTTCCTCTGCCTCTACCCCGACACGGACGCGGTGGTGAGCGGCAAGATCGCGAAGCGCAGGATGACGGGGCAGACCTTCAGCGCCGCCTACAACCTGCGCACCGTCTTCAGCTGCCAGCCCGATCCCGCCTGCGACGTGCCGCCCGTCCTCGATCCGGATCTACCGGCCACGGGCGGCTTCGCCGCGATCGAGCCCAACGACCCCGTCCTCATCCAGGTGACCGCGGGCGGTCCCGTCGACGTCGCGTACCTCCCGGGCTGCGGCGGCTACGCGAGCGAGGCGCCGAACGCCGTCTACCACGTGGAGCCGAGCGTCGCGGGCGAGATCGAGATCGCCGTTCCGGGGAGCGACGTGCGGCCCGACTCGCTCCTGGTGATCACTCCGTCCGGCGCCGTCCACTGCGTGGACTACTACACCTACCTGCCCCTGGAGCAGGGAGCCTACCGCGCATGGGTCGTGCTCCCGACACCCGGCACCGCCGCGGCCGCGATCCAGGGCGCCTACCGCCCCGAATGAAGGAGCCCTCATGAACGTCATCGGCAGGCGCGTCTCCCTCCAGGTCCTGGCTCTCGCAGTCGCCGCGCTGGCCGCGGCCGCCGGGCACGCAGCGAGCGACTGCTTCGAGCCGCTGCGCGCGAACGCGGGCTGGCGCTGCCGCGCCGACGTTCCCGGCGGCCAGGTCGTCGACTACTGCCTGGAGCACACGAATGCGTTCGGCAGCGACCCCGCCTCGCGCTTCTTCAAGCTGATCGCGACGGGCCCGTACCCGGGCAGCTGCAGCTGCAGCGCGAAGGGGAAGCCGCCGGGAGCCGCCTTCGGCGAGGACCGGAGCTATCTCTGCCTGTACCGCGACACGGACGCCGTCGTGAGCGGCAGGATCACGAAGCGCAGGATGACGGGGCAGACCTTCAGCGCCGCCTACAACCTGCGCACCGTCTTCAGCTGCGAGCCCGATCCCGCCTGCGACGTGCCGCCCGTGGTCGACCCCGATCTGACTCCCGAGCGCGGCGCTCTCGATCTCGCCCCGAACGACGCGGAGCAGATCGAGGTCGCCGCAGCGGGCGGGGTGGCGCTCGGCTACCTCCCCGGCTGCGGGGGCTATACCAGCGAGGCGCCCACCTTCGTCTTCGACGCCTCCGCCTCGGCGTCCGGATTCCTCCGCTTCCGGTTCTACCCGGTCATGGGCGAGACCGACCAGGCGGGAATCCTCGTCGTCACGCCCTTCGGCGCCGCGCACTGCGCCGACCACACGGTCGAGCTGCCGCCCGCCGAAGCGGGCTCCTACTCCGTGTGGGTCCGCTCCAAGACGCCCGGGACGACGGTCCAGGGCTACCTGGATGGCTTCCACAGCGTCCCGTAGCGTCGTCCTGACCGCGGTCCGCCGCTCAGAGATCGTCGTCGGCCTCCGGGGAAACCTCGAGCTCGAAGTCGCCGGACCCGGGAGCGCTCGGGATCCGCCCTTCGGCCAATGCTTCGAGCAGGGCGCGCGGGTCGAAGCGGGAACGTACGTACTGCGCCCGGTCTTCGAGGAGCGCGCGGAGCCGGGCCTCCTCGTACGCCAGCACCTCGTCCAGGAACGGAATGTCGAGGTGCGATCTCCTCAGCGATGCGATGAACTCTCGCGCCTCCTCCGATGCGAACGGCCGTGGCGTGGTCCGACGGAAGTGATCGTCGAGCAAGGCCTCGGGCCGATCGGCGCCGGAGTGGAGCAGGAGGAGACGCGTCAGGACGTCGAGGACCTGGACCACGGCTCCCGCGCGAAAGCGCCAGACGAGGCGGCGCAGAAGCTCGACGCCCGGGTCGGAGGCCAGATTCGTGGCGAGCGGACCCTCGGAGGAACCCGTGGTGACGAGCTCGGCGAGGGTCCTTCCCAGACCTCGGGGACGTCGACTTTGCGGAGCGTTTCGCGCGCGCAGCGGGCGCCCTCCCTCGTGTGAAGGAGCGGGAGCAGGAAGCCCGTGTGGAACGCGCCGTCGTCCGTGCCGGCCTCCGTGAAGCTCAAATGCCCGCTGGCCCAGGGCGCGCCGAGGCTTCGCACGGTCTCCGCGAGCGCCCGCGGGAACGCCGGGCGCGGTCGCCTCGAGCCACCCAGCCCGAATCCCACGCTGTGCACGAGCTTCGGTTGGGGTAGGCGGCGCAATCGCTCCAGCGTGCGCGGCGGTAGTCCGTAGGGCGTGCGCGCCGCGGGATCGAACCGCCACAGCACCTCGGGCTCGACTTCGATCACGTCGACGCAGCTCTCCCCGGGCGCGAGCAGAGGCTCGAGCCCGGGGACGTACACGACCCCGACGCCGAGGGTCGGGAGCACGGCTGTGGTCACCCGCCGAGGATCGACGGCGCAGGCGATTGCCCCGGTTGTCCTCGAGGCAGACGCGCACGTCGGCGCGCGCGGGCGGGGCGAGGCCCAGCGTCGAAGCGAGCGTTGCAAGGGCCAGCAGAAGGAGCGTCAGGCGATGCATGGTCGACCCGTCTCGAGTGCGGAGGGGAGCAAGACCGCCTGCGCGGCTGCGGCCCGTGAACTGCTTCACTGGACCGGAAGAAGTCACGCAGTCCGGGGCCATGGGTATCGCTCGCAAAGTGATATGCTTGACGCAGTCGATCTCCTCTTTGCTTCGCCAACGACAGGCGGTATCCCATGGGCGACAAGTCTCCGAAGGCCAATGACCGACAGAGGAAGCAGGACGCGGCGCAGAAGAGCCAGAAGAAGGCCGCGGCCGCCGCCAAGGCGGCTCCGGGTCCGGCCGTTCCGATCCGGAAAGGCAAGTCGCCCTCCCGCGGATGAAGCTCGAGCCGGGCGATCTGCGCGAGATCGCCGCGCGGACGCTCTCGCACTACGACCGGCACGCGGAGGAGTTTCGCGACGGCACGCGCGATCACGACGTGAGCCAGAACGTCGCGGCGCTGTTGCGATGCATCGAGGCCCCGCCGCCCTTCGCGGTGCTCGATCTCGGTTGCGGGCCGGGCCGCGATCTCGTCACGTTCACGAGGCTCGGCCATCGCGCGATCGGGCTCGACGGAGCCGCGCGCTTCGTCGCGATGGCGCGCGCCGCCAGCGGGTGCACCGTGTGGCAGCAGGACTTCCTCGCGCTGGATCTGCCGGAGCGATTCTTCGACGGAGTCTTCGCGAATGCCGCGCTGTTCCATGTCCCCTCCCAGGAGCTGCCGCGCGTGCTTGGCCAGCTGCGCGATACGCTCCGGCCCGGGGGCGTCCTGTTCAGCTCCAACCCGCGCGGCGCGAACGACGAGGGCTGGAATCGCGGTCGCTACGGCGTCCACCACGATCTCGGAGCGTGGCGCGGCTTCCTGTCGGAGGCGGGGTTCGTCGAGCTCGAGCACTACTACCGACCCGCCGGGTTGCCGCGCGAACGACAGCCCTGGCTGGCGACCGTCTGGCGCAGGGTGGACGGCTTCCGCGGGAACCGCACCCCGCCCGGACCACCGGGCCCAGGCGAAAAGAGCGGGTCAAGCTGCAGACCGGGCGTCCGATGGATCTCCTGGGGGGGGCGTCATGGAGATCATCGCCGGCCTGTCGGTCTGCTCGCTGGTGCTGACCGCGCTCCTGGTGGCGATCAAGACGTTCGCCACGTGGCGTCGCGCGAGGGGCCTGCCCGAACTCCTGCTGGGCACGATGCTCGTGTCGGCCACGGTGCTCGGCTACCCGCTCGCGGTCGCGAGCAGCCGGATTCCGCCGTCCGAGATGTGGGGGCTCCACCTCGCCTCGCAGGCGCTCTTCACCCTCGGCTACGCCTGTCTCCTGCTCTTCACCTTCCGGGTGTTCCGACCGGACGCCCTCTGGGCGGCCTGTCTGGCGGGTTTCACGCTGCTGGCGCTCGTCGGCGGCACGCTGGCCTACGCGATCGAGCTGACCGGCGAGAATCCGCGCGCCCCGGTGGAGCTGATCGGCCTGACCCTCGTCAACAGCGCGGCCATCGGGATCGCCTACTTCTGGACCGCGTTCGAGTCGCTCCGCTACTACCAGCAGCTCCGGCTGCGGCTGCGGCTGGGGCTGACCGAGGTGGTCGTGGCCAATCGCGTGCTGCTCTGGGGGCTGATGAGCCTCGCCGCGGGAATGGCCGTGATCGTCAGCACGGCGGCGATCCTGGCGGGCTCCTTCATGACCGCGCCGATCATCCTGGTGTCCAGCGCCTTCGGCTTCGTCCATGCAGGCTGCCTCTTCCTCGCCTTCCATCCGCCGGCCTGGTACCGGAGCTGGCTGGAGCGGAGCGACGCCGCCGAGCCCGCCTTCTAGCCGCTCGCGCCGCGGTTAGCGGACCCAGGCCCCGCTGCGACCGCCACGCCGCCTTCGGGCGCGGATTGCACTAGCCTTGTCGGGGGTTCGACGTGAGGGGTGGACGACTCTCCGGAGGACCGATGGCGATCGTCATCCACAAGATCGACTACTACGCGACCACCGTGCCCGACAAGGCCGGCGAGGGTCATCGCATCCTGTCCGAGCTCGCCCGCGAGGGCGTGAACCTGCTCGCTTTCAGCGGTTTCCCCGTCGGGGACGGCAAGGCGCAGGTCGACCTCGTGCCCGAAGATGCCGCCGCCTTCGGCGCGGCCGCGGAGCGGATCAAGCTCAAGACCCGCAAGCCAAAGCGCGCCTTCCTCGTGCAAGGCGACGACGATCGCGTGGGCGCCGTGGCGGAGATCGTCGGCAAGCTCGCGGCCGAGAAGATCCCGATCATCGCTGCCCAGGCGCTCTCCGCCGGGGCCGGGCGCTGGGCGATGATCGTGTGGGTTTCTCCGGCGCGCTGGGAGAAGGCCTGCCGCGCGCTCGGCGTGTAGCGACCTCGTCTGTGAAGGTCCACGTGGTGTCCGGGGCATCGTCAGACGGCTACCGGCGTACTCCTCGTCCCCTGGCCCGCAGGAACGTCACTAGGTCGCTCTGCCGTACGTCGGTACAGGTGCACGGCCAGCGCGGTCACCCAGATCCAGGGCGTCGCGAGAAAGGCCGGGGCCGCGGGGTTGACGCCGATGGCGAAGCCGACGGCCGTCAGGGCCACGAACACCACGGGGATTGCGACGCCGTAGAACCAGGCCCAGCCCCGACTCCCCTCGGCGGCGAACCACCCCGCAATCACCAGGCTCGCCGCGATGAGGAGGAGGGAGCTGGCCCCGCGTGAGGCGTTCTGGACGGCCCCTTGCCAGGTGGTCTGCACCATCTCCGATGTCGTGCCGGGCGGGAAGCCGGCCACCGGGTCCGCTGTCAACACGCCGCCGATGAGGTAGGCCACCCCGAACAGCCCGAGCAGCCGCGGCCCCCACACCGCGCTCCGACCCGTCCGCAGCATCTGGCGCACGCCGACCGCGAGCAGCACCGTCAGCACCCCGACCAGCAGCATGTTCGACTGGTGGATCCAGCCGAGGTCCCCGGTCGTCAGCAAAGTGAAGCGGTGCTGCCTCAGGTCGAAGCCGTCGCGGGTAAGCGCCTGGGCCATCGTCACCGTCACGTACACCGGACCGGCCACGGCGCCGCACGCCAGAAGCGCCCGGGTCGGTAGCGTCTGTTTCGCCATCGTGTCTCCTTGGTGTCGAGGTGGGTATAAGACCTCTCAAACCGGTGCGGCGGCGGGTTGGAAGAGCTCGACGACGTTGCCGGAGGGATCCTGGAGCAGGATCTGCTTGCCGCCGGGTCCTTCGAGGATGTCGTTGCGGAACGGAGCGCCGGCGTCGCGGAGGCGGGCGACTTCGGCCTCGATGTCGTCGACGATGAGGTGGATCCGGTTCCAGCCGCCGGGACCAGGCGTGGTGCCGTCGGGCATGGGCCGCCCCGCGGAGCTGGTCGGTCCGCTGAGCAGCAGCCGCAGATTGCCGCGGGCGACGTCGGCGAAGGCGGGAACGAAGCTCGTCAGGACTTCGAAGCCGAGGAACTTCGTGTAGAAGGCGATGGCGCTCTCGACGTCATCGACCAGGTAGCGGACGTTCACCATCTCACTGGGGTCGGTCATGGCTTCTCCCTGGCTCTCGGGGCGCGGGGGTTCGATCGGTGAGCACGGCGAGCAGGTACCCGATGCGGGTCGCGATCTCGGCGGCCGTTTGCTGGAACAGCGGGTAGCCGGCGTCCTCGTCGGCATCGCCGGCCGCGGGGTTGGGGATGCTCCAGTGGATCGTCTCGGGGTGGCCGGGGAACTCGGGGCACACCTCGCGCAGCCGGTCACACAGGCTGATCACCCAGTCGAAACGCTGGTCCTC
>Ga0105106_10001552_pt1 | contig 16546 bp, 11 predicted proteins | sample PPLLaktember2015_5_FD_79109 | JGI IMG/M metagenome (GOLD analysis project Ga0105106, IMG submission 79109) | Freshwater sediment microbial communities from Prairie Pothole Lake near Jamestown, North Dakota, USA - PPLs Lake P8 Core (1) Depth... | ecosystem: Environmental > Aquatic > Freshwater >...
AAAGATAATTGCGCTCTATCTTTTTCATACTTCAATACTCGGGAGACGACAAATCTTCTATCCTTCTCCCATGTATTCAAGGCTGTGACAAACTCGGTGGTCTCACGGCCAGCTTCGCCTGTAACAATGGTAATCGATGGGTCGGTTACTTGCGCCACAAGTGTTTGATACCCTTTTCCCTGGATGACATACTTGCCTGTCCTGGCTATTTAGGTCATCCGTTGGTCTTTATAAGATTTAAAGCCAATCTCGTCAGACTCTGGATCATTTATATCAACAGCCGTACCAGTGAACGATTAATAAAAGGTACTTAACACTCCCGGGACTCATATCAAAAAGCCTGTACTCGTCCAAATGTAGGACAGATACAGGCTTTTGTTAAAACATTATACGCACTGTGGGTAGGGTACCCACCTTCTCCGCAGAGCGTATAACTTTTAGAGCATCTTCGCCGGCAGCAACGCTTGGTGAACGAATGTCAAAGTGCTAAAGGTATACGCTGGGGATCGCTCAGTGACAGCTGGGCGATCTCAACATTTAAGCTATACTCCTTCATTGCACGTACTCCTCGACGCTTGTCAAGACATCGCTTTCGGAAACATTATCTTTTGACTTGATAGGTCCCAATTATCAATATCTTACCAGAACTTTCCTTATGCCAATTTTCCGAACCAGCCGCGCCGTTCCATCCATTTGATAAGTTCCAATACCGGCACAATCGTCACTGCAAGGCCGCCAACGATCAGCCAATCTTCCAGTGGCAGATAATAGGTGCCAAACGCATCGTGCAGGAAGGGGACATACAAAATGACGAACAGCAGCACGATTTCCCACACGATGGCAAGATTGAGCCATTTGTTGGCAAACGGCTTATTGAGGATCGAATGCCGGTCGGAGCGGAAGTTATATGCCTTGAAAAATTGGATCAGCACCAGTGACACAAACGTCATGGTCATTGCTTCTTCCAGGCTCTTGCCAACGTTGAGTGCCCAGGAGAACAGCCCCAGGTTGATCAATGCAGACCATACACCGCCTAATACCATCAGAGTTACCACCGGGCGGGTGAAGATGCCCGTGCGCGGGTCGCGCGGCTTGCGTTTCATCAGGTCGGTTTCAGGTGGGTCTACCGAGAGAGCCAGGGCAGGCAGACCATCGGTAGCCAGGTTGACATAGAGGATTTGCACCGCCGTCAAGGGCAGCGGCAGCCCCAAGAGCACCGAACCCGCCATTAAGCCGATCTCGCCGATGTTGGATGAGAGCAAGTACATCAGGTATTTCTTGATGTTGCCGAACACGCCGCGGCCTTCTTCGACAGCAGCCACGATCGAAGCGAAATTGTCATCGGTGAGGGTCATGGCGGCGGCTTCTTTGGTCACGTCGGTACCAGTGATGCCCATCGCAATGCCGATGTCGGCTTTTTTAAGCGCCGGGGCGTCGTTGACCCCATCGCCAGTCATGGCGGCGATGTGGCCGCGCGACTGCCATGCTGTGACCACACGCAGTTTGTGTGAGGGGGAGACGCGAGCGTAGACGCTAATATTTTCCACATCGCGATGCAACTGCTCGTCGCTCATTTCCTCCAGTTCTACCCCCGTCACAACCCGCCCGCCGTTGCGCAGCAGACCCAGTTCACGTGCCACCGCCTGTGCTGTCAAAGGGTGGTCGCCGGTGATCATCACCGGGCGGATGCCGGCTTCGGCGCACAAGGCGATGGCAGCCTTCGCTTCGGGGCGTGGCGGATCAATCATCCCGACCAGGCCCAAAAAGGTCATGCCCTGCTCGGCGGTTGCAAGGGTCACATCGGGCTTGGAGGCAATCCCTAGAACGCGCAGGGCTTCACCGGCCATGGTCTGCGCCTGGGCCAGGATGCCTTCACGGGCGGCCGCGTCCAGCGGCGCCACGCCATTCTCGGTCAGCACGAAGTCGCAGCCAGCCAGGATCACTTCGGGCGCGCCTTTGGCGTAGGCGGTGATGATGTCGCCGGACTCGTGCAGGGTGGTCATGCGCTTGGCTTCAGAGGAGAAGGGGATTTCCTGCACGCGCGGGTGGGCGGCATCAAGAGAATCCTTTTGAAGCCCGGCTTTAGCCGCGGCCACGATCAGCGCCCCTTCGGTGGGGTCGCCTTTGATGTCCCAAGCGCCGCTTTCGAGCTGCACCAGGCGCGTGTCGGAGGCCAGGGCGGCGGCAGTGAGCATCTGGCGCAGGGCAGGAGAAGGCTCGTGGGTTGTGCCGCCGTTGGTGGAGAACGTGCCTTCGGGGGTGTAGCCTGCCCCCGAGACACTGTACATCTGCCCGGCGCAGTACAGGCGGCGGATGGTCATCTCGTCTTTGGTTAGTGTGCCGGTCTTGTCAGAGCAGATGACAGATGTGCTGCCGAGGGTCTCCACGGCGGGCAGGCGGCGGATCAGGGCGTTGCGCTTGACCATCTTCTGTACGCCGATGGCCAATGAAATTGTTACCACGGCGGGCAGCGCTTCGGGGACAACCGCCACGGCCAAGGCGATGCCGAAGATCAGCATTTCAATAAATGGTTGGCCGCGTACCAGCCCCAGGGCAACGATGATCGCCACAACAACTAAGGCCGCCCGCGCCAGCATGGTTCCTACCTTGTCTAGGTTTTGCTGGAGCGGGGTTTTTCCGCTTTCCACATCTTGCAACATCTTGGCAATTTTGCCAAATTCCGTGTTCATGCCGGTTGCTGTCACCAGCGCTTTGCCGCGCCCGTAAGTGACTGCTGTCCCGGCGTAGGCCATGTTTTTACGGTCGCCGAGGGGTATATCATCGGCTGAGCTTGTCGATGCTGACAATGACTTGATAAGTTTTTCTACCGGCACCGATTCACCTGTAAGAGCTGCTTCTTCTATTTGAAGGTTTACCGTTTCGATCAAGCGGGCGTCGGCTGGGACGCGGTCACCAGTACGCAGCAGAATCACATCTCCCGGAACCACTTCACGGGCCGGGATTTTACTCTCCGCATCGTCGCGCAGTACCGTGGCTGTTGGCGCGGCCATCTGACGCAATGCTTCGATGGCGCGTTCGGCGCGGTATTCCTGAATAAAGCCCAGGCCCACAGCGAACAGCACAATGATGGCGATCACCACCGATTCGACACCGTGCTCCAAGAAGAGCGAAACGACTGTCGCTCCGAGAAGGATCAGGATCAGCACGTTCTTGAATTGGTCGAGCAATATTTCCCATGGAGAAACCCGGCGGGCAGCCTGCAGCTCGTTGGGACCGTTTTCTTGCAGGCGTTGGGCAGCCTCCGCGGTACTCAAACCATTGGGAGTGCTATTCAATCCTTCGTAGGCTTCATCGCGAGTCAAGGTATGCCAGTGTTTGGATTGCATATTATTACTTTTCTCCTTTCGTCTTGGTACCGAGATCATCACGCCTGGGCAGGCGCGATTTGAACACAATCATATTGAACAGAAAAATCACTCCAGCCAGAATAGGCAGGAATACCAGCGCCAAGATTTCCTCGGCGTAGAACAGTATTTCCTCGAACCAAATAGCACCGGCTGTTCCACCTGTAGCGGTTACGGCAGCGGGCTTCCAGAATCGTCGGAAAATAGATGAACGGGGAGACTGAGACATGGGAGGCTCCTTTCAAGTTCGGACAAATTTCCTGGAATAAATCATCTCTTTATTCGTCCTTATTTTGGACTGGCATATAAGCCGGGGGTAAAGAACGGCGGTTGAACCAGAAGTACAGCGCCAACGCAACCATACCAACTACCAATATATATGGCAGGTATTGTTTGAGATATGCGCTGATCAAAACCCATTCATGGCCAAGTACATATCCCGCGCCGATGAGCAAGGAACACCAAATATACGCGCCGATAAAGGTAGTGACGAAAAAGGTGATGAAGGGCATTCGTGCCAATCCAGCCGGAATGCTGATGAGCGTGCGAACGCCAGGAATGACCCTTCCGACAAGCACAAACCCCATTCCCCACCGATGGAACTGGTTTTCAACGCGAGTGATGTGGGTCGGGTCAATCCGCACCCAATGAGCGAGCTTATCGACCAGGGGACGCCCACCCAGACGCGCTGCCCAATAAGCAAGCGATGAGCCCAGTGTGCTGCCAATCGCCGAGTAGAACCCACCTACGAAAATCATCGCTGGTGGTAGTTGGTGCTCTTCAATCAGCATCCAACCAGCCAGCCCCAGAATGATCTCGCTGGGGGTGATCCCGGTTGCATTTTCAAAGACCAGCAGGGCAGCCACGCCAAACCAGCCCCAGGTATCGTAAAGGGTTTGGATTGCTGTGAGTATGGTGGTTTCAAGTTCAGCGATCAATAATTCCTCGTGTAATTCTTTCTTGTTGGGCGCGAATCGGTAAAGACTGGTTTCACGATGAAGCCAGATAAACGAATGGGCGCCCGAACCACTAGAGATACTTAAAAGATCATCTTCGGCAACTGTGCACAATAGCCAAAGACTGCTGTGCAACTCCGGCGCAGGGCGACTTTTCGGTTATGCGTGTTTGGGAGGAGGCGAAACGGGAGCTAAGAGGAAATCCTGGAAATCCAAATATGTGGATCTTAATTGAGTGGACAATAAACAATCCTTGATAGCCCCATAAATCTTAATAATTAATTCTTCGTCAGATTCACCATGCTCAAACAGGTTGTCTTTCTCGAGCTCAATTCCGTAAATCTCTAGCCCCAATACGCCCACGACGCCACCCATAGGCAACGCGATCAGACTGCCTATGCAAAGGCAGAGGAACAGAGCGATCATGGAAATTTGAGAACGGTGATACTTAATCATGCAAGAATCAATCTGCTATCTGGATAATGACGAATGCTTTCATATACTTACAAAACAAAAAAAGACCAACGCTTGTTGAAAGCGATGGTCTTGCTCTTGATCTCAGGCAGCCGGGAAATCTCTTTCCGGCTTGACGACTGCCTCTCCCCAAAATGCTGGGCGGCTACTCCCCATCGGAGTAAATTGATTATACCATATTAGATTCCGTGTCTATAGATTTCAAAGAATCAGCGCGGCAGCGATTGACAAAGTCTTCCCAGCCGCGCCTTTTCTGATATTGCAGAGTTAAATTATGATTCTGGGGAATTCATCGACTCAGTGGTTATCACCCACCGTGGAGCGGGCACCCACCCTCTCCGCTGAGCGTAAAGTCTGAGCGAAATCGGTAGATTTCGCCAGAGCCATACCGGCTCTCGATCTGTTGAAAAACGGATGTGAAAGGACGAGGTTTTACGCTATTACGTGTTTTACACGCACGAGGTCGCTCAGTGACGGCTGGGCGATCTCATTTTTTAAACGAATTTCCTTCATTGGACGTACTCCTCGACGCTTGTCAAAACATTGCAAGACAAGTGCTTGTTTTGTCAGACATCGGGAAGGCGATTTTGACTTCCATCCTTTCCTGTCCAAAATCTTCCCTTATGTCACAAGCATCTTTGTTCGTCTTAGTAAGGCTCTATCCAGAATCGTTCCAAAGTAGATTTTCCAGAAAGCAAGCTCCAGGATACATTTAGCCAAATCCACTGATTCCCAATCCGGCTTGGGATTATAATTACCGAGTATATCTCATAATTTCCTGCTCGATCAAATGTGTTTCCCTTCACTCAATCCAGCCACTCTTTAGGTGGGGCAACCATTCAAGGGATAATGGTTCAAAAAAGGGTGTCCTAAATGGTTGAGATACTGAGTACAAAGCTATTTATTCCCCGTCCGCGGACAAATCTGGTCTCTCGTCCGCGTTTAATAAATCGTCTGAACGCAGGGCAGGACAAAAAACTCACCCTGATCGCTGCGCCAGCCGGGTTTGGGAAAACCACCTTGTTAAGCGAGTGGATCCCGAAGAGCCCTCATTGCGTGACCTGGCTATCCCTGGACGAAGGCGACCATTCTACATCTCGCTTTTGGACGTATTTTACAGCAGCTCTTCAAACCCTTTCACCGGAACTCGGAAAGGGTGCCCAGGCGTTATTACACTCGATACAGCCCCCCACGATTGAAAGCATATTGACCGTTCTCATTAACGAGATCAACGCTTTTGGCGATTCATTCGTCCATGTGTTTGACGACTATCACCTCATCGAAAGTGCGGAAATCGATCGTGAATTGGCTTACCTGATTGATCACCAGCCCTCGAATCTACACCTCATCATCACCACCCGAGAGATCCCTCATCTACCACTGGCACGACTGCGCGCCCGAAATCAATTTAACGAATTACGTGCCAGCGACTTGCGTTTCACCTTCTCTGAAGTCGCCGGATTTCTCCATGCGATGGATCTAAATCTTACTCCAGAAGACATTCAGGCATTGGAAGACCGCACCGAAGGCTGGATTGCTGGCTTGCAATTGGCTGCGCTTTCGATGCAGGGACGCAAGGATGTTCCGGAATTCATACAGGCATTCGCTGGAAGCCATCGCTACATCGTAGATTATTTGATTGAAGAAGTGCTGCAGCGTCAGTCAGAATGCGTCCGGAGCTTCTTACTTCAGACCTCTATTCTCGAACAGTTGAATGGCCCGCTGTGTGATGCTGTATCCGGCCAGGTGGAATGCGAAGTTTTGTTAGAAAACCTGGAGCGAGGCAACTATTTTGTTATCCCCCTGGATGACAGACGCCATTGGTATCGCTACCACCATCTTTTTGGTGATGTACTGCGGATGCACTTGATGGCGGAGCAGCCTGACCTGGTACCGGTTTTGCATCGCCGGGCAAGCGAGTGGTACGAACAGAACGGTTCGGCAGCAGAAGCGATCCGGCATGCACTGGCTGGGCAAGATTTCGAGCGAGCGGCGACCCTGATCGAACGGGCATATCCGGCGATGACTCGCAGCAGGCAGGAGGCCATCTTGCTTGGCTGGCTCAAAACACTGCCAGAGGCGGTGGTCCGCCACCGACCGGTGTTGTGTAACCTGTATGCCGGGGCATTAATGCAAACCGGCGAGCTGGAAGGGGTGGAGACCTGGCTGCTGGCTGCCGAGATGTTCTTAACCACGGCGCTTGAAGGGCACGCGCAGCCGGATATCTTCCCGCCAATGGAGGTTGTGGATCAAGAAGAATTACGCCGGCTACCGGGCGCGGTTGCCATGCACCGTGCTGGACAGGCTTTGATGTTCGGAAACGTGGCGGCAACGATCCAACATGCCCGGCGGGTGCTGGATCTCACTCCGCAAGATGACTTTCTCCGTCGCGGAGGGGCAGCGGCGCTCCAGGGGCTCGCCTTTTGGACACTTGGCGACCTGGAGGCAGCCCGCCAGATATATCCCGAGGCGATCGGGTACCTCCAGCGGGCGGGATACCTGGCTGATTCGATTGGTTGTGCTTTAGCCCTGGCAGATATTGTTATCGCTCAGGGTCATCTCCATACGGCAATGGTAATTTATGAGCAGGCTCTGCGGCTTGCCTCCGAGCACGGAGAGCCAAACCTGCGGGGAACCGCCGACATGCTGGTAGGGATGAGCGAACTGTATTATGAGCACAATGATCTGCATTCTGCTGCCCAATGTCTGCTGAGAGCAAAGGAACAGGGGGAGCTCACCGGGCTGCCGCAAAACCGCTATCGCCTGCGCGTGGCGATGGCGCGTATCCGCCAGGCAGAGGGCGACCCGCATGAGGCGCTTGGCCTGCTTGATGAAGCGGAGCGCCAGTTCATGGGAGATTTTTCCCCGAATGTGCGCCCCATTGCGGCGATGAAGGCGCGCTTGTATGCCAGGCAAGGCAGGTTGGATGAAGCCCTGGACTGGGCGCGTAAGCAGGGGTTATCTCCTGAAGGTGATCTTAGTTACTTGCGTGAGTTCGAACACATCACGCTGGCCAGGATCCTCCTGGCGCGAAACAAGAGCGACCCTTCTGAAAGCCCCTTGCGTGAGGCGATAAGACTGTTGGAGCGCCTTCTGAAAGCCGCGGAAGAAGGCGGCAGGATGGGAATTGCCATCGAAATCCTGGTGTTGCAGGCGCTTGTTTACCAGACGCTGAGCCAACTCACCGCCGCGCTGCTGCCGCTGCAACGGGCTCTGGCGCTGGCTGAGCCGGAGGGCTACACCCGCATATTTGTGGACGAAGGTTCCTCGATGAGGGACCTGCTTCGGGAAGCTGCTGCCCGGAGGATCATGCCAGCGTACACAGGAAAACTGCTGGCGGCATTGGCAGGCGGGCAACCCGGGGGTGTGGTTGAATCACTTTCCCCATTGCCACAATCGCAGATTGAACCACTCAGCCAACGTGAGCTCGAAGTGCTCCGGCTGTTCAAGACTGAGCTTTCGGGCCCCGAGATAGCCCGTGAACTCGTGGTCGCTTTGAGCACGGTGCGCACCCATACCAAGAGCATCTACAGCAAACTCAACGTCAATAGCCGCCGGGCGGCGGTCAAACGGGCCATTGAGTTGGGCCTGATCTAAAACGGGCCTATCAAGATAATCCGAAAACCCCGCCAACCAAATATGGCGGGGTTTTTCGATTCTCCCCACCCAAATCCCCACATGTGGGGAAGACATCTCCCCATATCCAGTTGTATATTGCTACTAGTCAAACCCGAATAGGCAGAAATGCCGGGTGTCAATCTCAGATGCTTATCGCATTGGTTCTCAAGGAGAGAAAATATGAATGCCAACGGAAAGACTTCCATCAAGAATAGCAAGACGAAGATAACCGCAGCGACACTGATGCGGTTGGCAGGTGTATCTGCCATATTGGCAGGGCTGTGCTTCATCGTCATGGGAGGCTTACATCCCATTAACGTTCCTGAAGCGGTCACCACTGCCACCTGGGTGAACGTCCATATTTTTGCGACTGCAATGGGCGTCTTTGGACTGTTTGGCATGGCGGGGCTATATGCCCGGCAGGTGGAAAAGTCCGGCTGGCTGGGTCTGGCAGGCTTTCTCCTGTTTACCCTCTGGTTTGCGCTTGTGATGCCCTTATCATTTGTGGAAGCGTTCATCCTGCCACGCCTGGCCAGTGTGTCGCCGGCATTTGTGGCAGGCTTTCTGGGGATGTTTACCGGCATTCCCAGCGCGGTTGACCTCGGAATCCTGCCCACCTTGTGGAATCTATCGGGTCCCCTGTATATCATTGGCCCCCTGCTGTTTGGTATCGCAACCTTCCGCGCCAGCGTCCTGCCCCGCTGGGCGGGCGCGTTGCTGGCCCTGGGGGCTATCCTGGTCCCCATCGGTGCAGTGGTTCCGCCTGAGTACCAGCCGGAGGTGGCATTGATACCGGTTGGATTGGCTGTCGCCTGGCTGGGAGTTGCGCTCTTTTCGGAGCGGCGAGAGAAAACTTCGGAACCTTGCGTTGAATTGGGAAGCGCCCAGCTCAGCCAAACCGGAGCCGATTAGGTTGGCCAGGCTGAATCATCCTATCGATATTGATCAATAAGGAGACAGACGAATGTCCATCACCAGAAAATCCGCTGTCAATGAAGCAGGCGAACTTGCGAACAGCCATCAGCAATCAGCGAGAAAAATCGCCAGAGCGTCGGGCATCCTCTACCTGCTCACCTTTATCTTGGTGCCGATCGGCTTTCTCTATCGTTCTATCCTGAACGACCCGAACTATATCATCGGGGCTGGGCCGGATACGCCGGTCGTCATCGGCGGGATCCTGGAGATCATTGTCGCCCTGGCCGGCATCGGCACGGCGGCGGCGCTGTACCCGGTGCTCAAGCGGCAGAACGAAGGCGTGGCGCTGGGCTTCGTCGGATCTCGGGTGCTGGAAGCCAGCACAATCTTCGCCGATGTAGTCTGCCTGCTGGCGGTCGTGACCTTGCGGCGGGCGGGAGTCGGCGCAGAGGCAGTCGTCACCGGCAAAGCGCTGGTGGCCCTGTACGGCCTGTTCCGCCTGGGGCAAAACCTGATGCCGGCGGTGAACGACCTGTTACTGGGCTATTTGCTCTATCCATCACGCCTGGTACCGCGCATCCTGCCGGTGCTGGGATTTATCGGAGCGCCCCTGCTCATCGCTAACACCATCGTGTTTATGTTCGGCATCACCCGCGGGCCGCTGTTTACCCTGACGCTGCTCGGGGTTATTCCGATTGCATTGTTTGAGTTTATTCTGGGAATCTGGCTCACGTTCAAGGGATTCAATCCTGCTGCAATCACTGCGCTGTATGCAAAAACAGGGGGCAGCGCGTCCGTGAGTGCTGACTGAATATCGAGTCAGGCAGAAAGGAAAATCAGCCTGCACTGCCTGACCATTCTCACAGTCTTTATAAGGAGATTTAAGATGAAAGCAATTGTTGCCTCTCAATATGGTCCGCCCGAAGTCCTGCGCTTGCAGGAGGTGGAAAAACCAACCCCCAGGGATCATGAGCTGCTGATCAAAGTGCACGCCACCAGCGTGACCGCCGGGGACCGCAGAATGCGCAGTTTTGACGTTCCGGCCATGTTCTGGCTCCCCGCCCGGATCAATTTGGGTCTGACCAAACCCAAACAGCCGGTCTTCGGTATGGAGCTGGCCGGTGAAGTGGAAGCCGTGGGTAAAAATGTGACCCGCTTTAAAGTGGGTGATGCGGTGTTTGCATCCACCCTGGCGGCGAATTTTGGGGCCTACGCCGAGTATAAGTGCATGCCCGAGGACGGGTTGGTGTTACCCAAACCCCGCAATCTGAGCTATGCGGAAGCCGCCGCCATTCCGATTGCGGGACCCGCTGCCCTGCGCCTGCTGCGCAAAGGCAATATCCAGCGCGGTCAGAAAGTCATGATCTACGGCGCGTCGGGGAGTGTGGGCAGCTATGCGGTGCAGATTGCCAAATCCTTTGGGGCAGAAGTGACCGGGGTGTGCAGCACAGCGAATCTGGAAAAAGTGAAATCTCTGGGAGCTGACCGGGTGATTGACTATACCAAAGAGGATATATCTGCCAGAGAGGAACGCTATGACACCATCTTTGATACCGTTGCAAAACTCGCCAAATCCCAATATACCGCAATTCTGGCGCCGACTGGCAGCTACGTGACGATTGCAAAGCTGGATACGAAGCAGACCATGGAAGAATTATCTTTCTTGAAAGAGCTGGCTGAGGCAGGCAAGCTCCAAGTGGTTATCGACCGCTGCTACCCCATGGAGCAAATGGTCGAGGCCCACCGGTATGTGGACCTGGGGCAAAAGATGGGGAACGTCGTCATCACGGTGGGCTAGAGCTAAGAATCGAAGGAGAAAAGACCATCATGGCTGGTAAGACAGGCGCGAACCAAGATCATCAAAGATATGAAGGGAACCAGCCGCTGGTCTATCAAATTCGGATCAAGGGCGAGCTGGGCCCCCAGTGGTCGGAGTGGTTTGATGAGCTGGCCATCACGCTGGAAGAGGATGGGAATACACTTTTGAGCGGCACGGTGGTTGACCAGGCGGCGTTGCATGGGATCTTGAAGAAGGTGCGCGACCTGGGCATCCCCTTATTGGCGGTCAATATCGTCGGGCGATCCATCGCAGGTGACCCATGAATCCCTGGGCAATCATCGTTATAAGCGCAATCGTCATGGGGCTGGGAGCAACGCTGGTATTTGATCTATGGGGGTTGTTGCTCAAGACAGCGTTCAAGATTACTCCATCCAATATCTGCCTGGTCGGGCGTTGGCTCCTATACATGCCAGAAGGAACCTTTAAACATGCAAATATTGGATCTGCTCCCCAGAAAAGCGCAGAGTGCGCGGTGGGATGGATAGCCCATTACACCATTGGAGTCATGTTTGCCCTCGGCTTTGTTACATTGATAGGGGACAACTGGCCGCACCATCCAACGCCGGTTCCAGCGATCCTCTATGGAGTCGTCACCGTCCTGGCGCCATTCTTTATCATTCAACCTTCATTTGGGCTTGGATTTGCTGCCTCAAAGACGGGAAATCCTGCCCAGGCAAGACTTCGCAGTTTGATGAACCACACTGCGTTTGGCGTAGGCCTTTACCTTTTCGGATTGTTGGTTAGCTGGTTGTTATGGATGTTTGCTTAATATGACATTCGACAGGTAGCGCAAGCCATTAGAAGCAATATTATGAGTATACCTAAATAGAACTCATATCTAAACCGGGTAGGTTCCTGATCCAAATCCAACAAAGCCATAAGTACAATACAACTGGGAAGGGTATGAACACCTTCCCAGTTGTGAACCTTCGACGATATCGACCTGCATGGAAAATGTATATTCCGATATCCATCTTATCAGCGGAATTTACCCACCGTGGATAGGGTGAGGCCGGTCACCTCCCCACCAGGGGCAAATACACGTCAAGCACCTGCTCCACCACCCGCAACACCAGGGCAGTCGTCTCAGAGCCGCCCGGCGCAGGCTGGGGATCCCAGACGCGGACCAGGTGCTCGCCTACCGCCTCCACATCTGCGGCGGAGATGGCTGCCTCCAGTTGGCCCGAGCCGACGAGGACCGTCGGGCGCTGGCTGCTATCCCAAAGCACGGCGCTCTCCGCTGTGAAGCCGCTTCCCATGACGCTCAGCGTGAAATCCGCTGCCTCGTCCGCACCCACCAACGCCGGGTGGATGCTCGCCAGGCTGAGCTGCGCCGGGCCGTTGTCCACCAGGATCATGGAGGCGAAGGGCGGCAATACCAGGCCGCCCGCTACCGGCTGCTGGTCCAGGTCCAGGTACTGGCGGTTGCCCAGGTCGATGGCGAGGGGCGCCTTAGACGGGTTGTAGAAGATCGCCCCGCGCGAAGGCTCGCCGGCGGGTTGGCTGAACCAGTTGGTGCTGGAGAGGCCTTCCTGCCCGCTAAAAGCCTGCCAGCCTGGGAAGGTATAGCGCTCCCAGGATGGGCCGTAGGCAATGTGCTCATCGATATACGGGTGGAAAATGTGATTGTTGTCTGAAGCCAGGATATTGCTCAGGTCGTAGGTGTACAGCGTCCAGGCGTTTTCTTTCAGCCCGTAGAGCGCGTTGCCCTCCAGGCTGACCTGGGTCTGGCTGCTGCTCAGCGAGATCTGAGCGCTGTACGCTGTGCCGGACGAGGCGTTGAAGACCGTGTTGCCGCTGATCACGCCGCTCGAGCGCTGGTACAAAATTCCGGTGACCGTGGTGCTGATGATCGTGTTGCCGCTCACCTGCACATCCCGCGAGTAGTTGTCGATGTACAGCCCCATGCCGAACGGCGGGCGAGAGGCGTGGCAACCGTCCACGTTGCCGGGGATATCCAGGATGATATTGTTGGCGAGGTACAGGTTATAGACGCCGGTCTCCGCCAGGCTGTCATCGCCAAAGGTGCGCACCCCGCCGCAATCCGCCTTGGAGTAGCAGGCCTGGGTGATGAAATTGGACTCCAGGGTGTTGTGCGGGCCGAAGACATCCACCCCGTTGTAACCGATCCGCTCAAAGCGGTTGTAGCGCAGGGTGTTGCCGAAGCCCGAATCGAGCACGTTGTAGCTGCGGATGCGGAAACCGTCCCCGTTCTCGGTGCACTCCTGCGAGGTAAGGCCGCAGCCCATGCCGGACTTGCCCAGGTTGCGGATCAAGGCGATATCCCGGATGGTGTTGTCCTCGAAGGTCGATTCGGCGAAATAGCCGGTGATGCCGAACGCGTTGGCGCCCTCGATCAGGTTGTCCTCGAAGAGCAGGTGGTGTCCGCCGCGCAGGCCCTTGCGCCCGTCGGAGGGGCGCTCCAGCCAGCTGCTCAGGTTGACTCCCGCCCCATCCACATCCCGCACGGTCAGGTTACGCAGGGTGATGTGGTGGTAGATATCGCCAGCCATGCCGCCCGGGGTGCCGATGCCGTGGTTAAACCAGTTCTCTACCAGCAGGTTCTCCAGGGTCACGTAAGCCGTGGCGGAGCCGTCGCTGAGCATGATCCCGCCCTGGCGCAGGGTATCGCCTTCCTCCAGGATCACCGAGCCTTCGATCCCGCCCGGCAGCCCGCTTGCCGAGTACAGGTAGACCCGCCGGGCGGCGGGGTCGTAGTACCACTCGCCGTCCTGGTCCAGCGTGTTGCGGTGGTTGTTGATGAAATAGCCCCAGCCGGCGCAATCCGCCCAACCCGAGACCAGGCAGGACAGGCCCTCGTTGAGGGTCAGGGTCGCCCCGCTGGAGGCGGTCACCTGGCGGCTGAGCATCGACCAGCGGATATTCTTGATGTGGACGATGGCGCCGCTCCAATCCAGGGCGGGCAGCTCGTTGTCGCTGATCTGGTCCCCGCCTGCGCTGTGCGCATCCACAAAGGTGTAGCCAGCGTCTGGGGCGTCCAGGTTGGGCCAGCGCCCCAGGCGCAGCCGCTCGCCATCCCGGAAGAGCTGGTTGATCCCCAGGGGGAACTCCCCGGCGGGCAGGTCGGCTCGGTAGACGCTCCCCGAATCGGGCACCCATCCGCCAACCGGCCGTGAGCCGGAGAGAACCGGCTTATCGGCGCAGCCCTCAGGGTAGGAGCCGAAGACGATCGGGGCGGTCTCCGTCCCCGATTCGCTCAGGATGAGCTGCTCGGCCCGCCAGGTATCGCCGCAGCGCAACAGCACCCGGTCGCCGGGCAGCAGGCTGAGGGCGTTGGCCCGGGCGATGGTCGCAAAGGGGTAGTTTTCGCTCAGGCCGTTGTTGCCGTCGTCGCCCTGCGAGCTGGAGACGTAGTAGGTGGTCGAAACTGGCTGGGCTGCTACCGGCGGCGCCTGGATGCCCAGACAGAGGCAGAAAGCGGTCAGGCAGAGTATCCTTAAAGAGCGCATGGCGAGACCTCCTGGACTGTTTTCCAGTATAACGGTCTGCGCCCCGTGCTGGGTTTACAGTCTGGTTAAGGGTGGGGCGCCAGTTGTAGAGATAAGACTGTACGCTCTATTGAGGGTCTGCGTGGCTCCGGTTCTTCCCGGCATGCAAGTCAATCATCAGCGGTAGGTTGGGTTGAGCGATTCTTTCCGGCATGCAAGTTAAATCATCAGCTAAGCGAAACCCAACCTATACTTTCTAATTTCGCCCAATTCGCGGCAAAATCTCTCCTCCCGCCCGGAGCATGCACCATCCGGGCCCCTACTCCCATGCGCTTCGCGGCAGCTCCAGCACCAGGCGGGTGGGCTGCCCAGGCTGGCTGCTCAAGGCCAGCGAGCCGCCGACCACCGCCATCAGGGTGCTGTGAAGAGCCAGTCCATGACCGCCGCCGGTCTGGTCTCCGTCGCCGGCAGAGCGGCCCTCCAATCCCACGCCGTTGTCCTCCAGCGTCAGGCGCAGACCGCCCTGATCGCTGCTCCGCACAGCGACCCGCAGGCACAAACGGTACTGTCCGTTATCGCCCTGCCCGTGGCGGGCCGCGTTGCGGATGCCCTCCCGGGCAGCCGCGTACACCACTCCGGCGACCAGCGGCGGCAAGGCTTTGCCCAGCGCTTCGGCGTCCGGGTCGATCTGCCACTCCACCTCATCGAAGGCGTCCTCCAGCTCGTCGCTCACCGTGCGCCGCAGCGCGCCAATCAGCCCATCTCCCTCAACCCCGGGCAGGGTTGTCGCGGGCATCGACCGCAGCAGGCTGGTGAGCTGGCGGTGGATCTCTTGCAGCAGCTCCAGGGCCTCCTCGTTTTTACTTTGGGAGGCGTCCCCGCCTGCCAGGTGGAGCATGGCAGCGTGCACCAGCGGCAAGGTCTCGTCGTGCAGGGTGCGCCGCGACCGCCGGTCGGCTACCTGGCCGGCTGCCAGGCGCTGGCGCTGCAATGCGACCAGCCGGCGGGCTATCTCGGCGCTGGCCCGGGCGTCGATCAGCCGCTCGCCGGTCGCCTGGGCGATCTCGATCTCTTCTTGCGTGTACGGGGCGCCGCTTAGTTTTGCTCCCAGCAAGATCACCCCGCTCAACCCGGCTTCGCGCCACAGCGGCACGGCAAACACCAGGTCGCCGGTCCCGGCAGGCTCCAGCGCCAGACCGATCGCGCCGGTGGTATTCAATCTGGCGGCGAGCTGGTCCAGATCGGGAGGGGAGAAGGAGGAGGCGGGCGGGTAAAACGACGGCGCACCTGCCAGCAGCGCCAGCGGCCCGTAAGGGAACAGCCCTGCCCGGCGGGTTTCCAGCAGGTTGGCGCACAGCGCCTGGAAAGGCGCCGCCTTATAAGGCGCCTCCATTTCCGGCTCATGCCCGCCTTCTTGCGGGACGCTATCCTTCAGCAGGCTGTCGACGATACCCGGGCTGGCTGCAAAGGGGCGCAGGTTCTCGATCAGCCGCTGGCGCTCGGCAAAGGCGCGCCAGCCGAGCAATGCCAGGAAGGCGACCATCATGATTGCCGAGAGCAGCAGGGGGTACACCGGGTGCAGCTCCAGCGCCAACCCGGCTGAAGCCAGCACGCTGAACGCGGCTGCCAGAATCGCGGCCCGCCGCCAGGACTGAGCCAGCCCGCGGCGCGGCAGGGTTTGACCGGTAAAGACTTCGTAAGCGACCACTGCCTGCCCTAAAAGCAGCATGCTCACCGCAATCAGCCCGGCAATCAGCAAATCGAACCAGCTTACGGTTACCATCCAGCGCGGGCTGAAGATATCCTGCCAGGCGCTGTTAGCGGCGCTATTAGCGGCGCTATTAGCGATCCAGATCAGTGCCCATCCGACCAGCAGGCTGACAGCCAGCAAGACCAGGGATGTGGCAATTAGCCAGTGGCGCGCCCGCA
>Ga0105106_10001553_pt1 | contig 16546 bp, 11 predicted proteins | sample PPLLaktember2015_5_FD_79109 | JGI IMG/M metagenome (GOLD analysis project Ga0105106, IMG submission 79109) | Freshwater sediment microbial communities from Prairie Pothole Lake near Jamestown, North Dakota, USA - PPLs Lake P8 Core (1) Depth... | ecosystem: Environmental > Aquatic > Freshwater >...
CGGGAATTATTTCATAACTGATAATTTAAACAATCCGACTAAGTATCAATTCCCGGAACAAGTGATCATTCCATCAAAAGGATTTTTGCTACTTTGGGCAGATGGTTATAATGATATTCCTGGTCATACATACCGCAGAGATTATTATCCTTACGATTATTATACAACTAAATATTACCATCTTAGTTTCGCAATCAGCAGGGGAAGCGAAGAAATTGCTCTGTTTAATCAAGACACTTTATTGATTGATTCCGTTACATTCGGTTATCAGGAACGTGATATTTCTGTGGGCAGGAAAACTGACGGATCTCGTATCTGGAATTATTTTGGAGATCCTACTCCGGGAACAAGCAACCTTACAGCCGGAATTGGACAAATAGAATTCTCGGTATCTCCAATTGTATCACCGGGAAGTGGTTTTTTTGAAAGTGTACAGAGCGTGAGCATTAATGCAAGTTCATCAGATTATCAGATCAAATACACATTGGATGGCAGCAGGCCCACAATTAATTCTGAAACATATACGCAACCCTTGCAAATTTCCGGGACAAAAGTTCTTCGTGTAAGAGTATATGAACAAGGAAAACTTCCAAGCAGAATTTTTACATACAGCTATTTCGTAAATGAACCTACAAATATTTCGGTTATTTCATTATCTGCGTTTCCTGAAACTTTATGGGATGAAGAAAAAGGTATTTATGATAATCGATATAAATCGAGAGAAATCCCGGTTACAATCGAATATTTTGAAAAAGACAGGACAAAAGGTTTTTCAGTAGATGCCGGTTTAAGAATGACAGGACAGGCATCGCTTGATTATCCGCAAAAATCTTTTACAATTTATACAGATGAAAATTATGGTTATGAAGCAATTAATTATCAGGTCTTCCCAAATCGCAGAATAAATAATTTTACCGAACTTTATTTAAGAAATGCGGGAGTCCCGGATAATAGGTTGACTATGTTTCGTGATGGTGCGCTGCAAAGCCTGGTTTTAGATAAAATTGATGTTGACTGTCAGGGATATGTACCAACAGCCTTGTTTATGAACGGTGAATACTGGGGTATATACAATATCAGAGAAAAAATAGGTTCGGCTTATCTGGCTTACTTAAATAATATTAATCCTGACGAAATAGATTTGTTAGAATACAATTTGAACAAAATCCCGGAAGTTGTCGAAGGACAGAGAGAGGAATTTGTCGATTTGATAAATTTTTTCGAGCAGAATGACTTATCAATTCCGCAAAATTATGATTATATCAAATCGAAAATTGATATTGATGAATATATAAACTACTATATAACTGAAATTTGCTACGATAATATTTTCTGGATGAATCAGAATGTAAGGGTATGGAAAGAAAGGAAAGATGGCAAGAAATGGCGTTGGATTTTATATGATATCGATAATGCTTTTGGTGCCGAGGGACCGGGAACATCAAGATACCAAACCAATACCCTTCAGCTTGTAACATCGACTGTACAAAATAATGTCTACCCGCTTTGGTCAACACTGACATTCAGAAAATTGATCCGGAATGATGAATTTAAAATTAAATTTATTCAGAAATTTTCAAGCTATATAAATACTATATTCCATCCTGATACAATCCTTGCAACAATCGAAAGATTTAAATCCAGAATAAATACAGAAATGACACGTCATATCAACCGGTGGAGGATCAGCGGAGTAATTAATGGTCTGCCTCCAATTTCTAATTATGCAGAATGGGAAAGTAATATTCAGAAGATGAGGCGGTTTGCTTTGAATCGTCCGGCTTATCAAAGACAACATATTTTAAGTAATTTTAATTTGTCCGGTACTTCAACAATTAATATAACTGCTGACCTAGAAATGGGGAAAGTATTGATAAATGATTTTGAAAATGTAAAAGGATTAAAAAGCGGAACTTATTTTAAAGATATCCCAATAGAATTAAAAGCTGTTCCGGAAGTGGGATACAGGTTTGTAAAATGGATAGGTGTTAGTAATGAACTAGAGAATCCTGTCAATTTTGTCGTTGTTCAAGACACTATAAATATCACTGCTCAATTCGAATCTATTACGGTTAATCTTATTCCATCAATTATTAATCAGAATACAAACTTATCCACAACAAACTCACCATATTATGCAGAAGATATAACTGTTGCTCCCCATGTTGATTTGACGATTGAAAGTGGAGTAAAAATTTTAATGGCTGAAGAAGCAAGCATCCTCGTCTACGGAAAACTTACAATTGAAGGAACAGAAGAAAATCCTGTTACAATAGCTCCAAATGAAAATTCACAACACTGGGGGGCACTTTGCATTATTAATTCTATTGATTCCTCGGTCATTAAAAATTTGATTTTAAAAGGTGCTACTAAGGGAATCGATTTTACCCGAGACAGGGCAGCAATCTCTGTTTTTAATTCCAATATATCTCTTGATCGGATTTATGTTGAGGATGTGGAAGCTCCTATTTTTATTCAATCAGGTAATGTGGAAATAAAAAATTGTTCTCTGTCAACTAAATCTTCAGGAGATTTAATAAACGTTAAGAGTGCAAATTTTGCATCGGTTGTAAATTGTAATTTAATGGGAAACGATGCCTTTGATTCAGATGGGATAGATTTTGATCACATAAAATCCGGTGTAATAAAAGGAAATAAAATATATAATATTTACGGTTTCAACAGCGATGCTATTGATTTAGGCGAAGCGGCGGAAAACATTCTTGTTGAAAATAATATAATCTTCAATGTTGCGGATAAAGGGATTTCAATCGGAGGCGGTTCTGACGGAATAATTAAAAGGAATGCCATTTCTAATTGCGGACAGGGAGCCGGAATAAAAGATTTTAATTCTTATGGTTATTTTGAAAACAATACTTTTTATGCCAATCACCAGGGAATAGCCTGTTTCGAAAAAAATATCGGAAAGGGCGGGGGAAGTGGAGATGTTGTTAACTGTATAATTGTTAACAGCAAAGAATCATCTGTTTTCGTTGATGATTTATCTTATTTAAATATTTCATATTCTTTATCAAATACCGATGAGCTAAAAGGAACCAATAACATTTTTTCAGATCCGCTTCTGCTGAATAATTTCCGGCTATCATTGAATTCGCCTCCAATTAACAGTGGCAATCCCTCTCTTCCAACTGATCCGGATGGTTCCGTATCTGATATCGGTGCTTTCCCATTCGATATTGAGAATCAGGTAAATCTTATTATAAATGAAATTCACTACAATCCTTTGGAAGGTGATGAATATGAATTTGTGGAATTTGTTAATGCAGGAGTTTCTTCGATAAGTATTAATGGATATAAAATTTCAGGCGATATAAATTATCAATTTGGAAACGAAACAATTTCTCCAGGTGAGTATTTCATTATAGCTAAAAATGGAAACCTTTATTCGAATCAAGGATACAAAGTTTTTGAATGGGGGAACGGTAATTTAAAGAATTCAATAGGTTCTTTATTACTCTTTAATTCCGAAGATAAGACAATTGACTTTGTTGACTTTGACAGCAGGTTTTGGTGGCCTGAATTGCCTAACGGTCATGGACCATCATTAGAACTGCAAAATTCTTCTTTAGAGAATATGGTTTCAAGCAACTGGCGGGCAAGCGAAGTTGCCGGAGGTACTCCCGGTAGACAAAATAAATCTATAATAGATAAAATTTTTATTAACGAATTTTTAGCAGCTAATGACAGCAGCAACTCGGATGAATATCAGGAATTTGATGATTGGATAGAAATTTATAATGGTAATGATGTTCCAATAAATGTTGGCGGATTATTTATAACAGATAATCTCAATAATCCGTTAAAGTGTCAAATACCGGCAGATTCAGCAGAAAAAACAACCATTTTACCTAAAGGATACTTGCTTCTTTGGATGGATGGACAGCCGGAGCAAGGTAAGCTGCATATGAACTTTAAACTCGATAAAGAAGGTGAACAAATCGGTTTAATCCAGGTTATTCAGAACTTAAATTTTATAATTGATACCGTAACTTTCGGCGAACAGTCAACTAATATTTCTTTTGGCAGGCGTCCTGATGGTTCTGAAAATTGGTGCTTTATTAATAAACCTTCACCGCTTGACAGCAATGGGAGTGAAATAGTTGAACCGGAAATACCAACAAGATATTTGCTTTTTCAAAATTACCCGAATCCTTTTAATCCTTCAACAACTATCAAATATGATATTCCAGCAGGGGGATTTGTAACTATAAAGGTGTATGACATTTTAGGAAGCGAAGTTGAGACCTTACTGTATGATTACCGGGAGCCCGGCAAATATGAGCTTGAATGGAATGCAGGAAGATTTGCAAGCGGGATTTACTTATACAATATTATTGCCGGAGATTTTCATCAGACAAGAAAAATGATTCTGATCAAGTAAAACAGGTGAAACTCACCCTCAATGAGAGTCTCACTTTCTATATTTTCTTAAGTTTGGATCACACCTACATTAAATCTTGATATTTCAGGATTATTATCCGCTGTCTCAATGCACTTCGAAACGTATTCCCTGGTTAAAGCCGGATCAATTATTTCGTCGACCCATAATCTTGCAGCAGCATAAAGAGCACTGCTTTTTGTTTCGTAAGAATTCATTATTTCATCCAGAAATTTTACTTTTTCCTTTTCCTCTAGATGTTTTCCTTCTTTTTGAGCCTGTTTTATTTTTATATCGAGCAATACGCTGCTGGCCTGCTGTCCCCCCATTACAGCAATTTTTGCATTAGGGTAAGCAAAAATAAACCGGGGATCGTAAGCTCTGCCGCACATTGCATAATTGCCGGCTCCAAAGCTGTTGCCGGTAATTATTGTAATTTTCGGAACCACTGAATTTGCAACCGCATTTACCATTTTTGCACCGTCTTTAATTATTCCTCCATGCTCTGCGCGACTGCCGACCATGAACCCGGTTACATCCTGTAAAAAAAGCAGCGGTATTTTTTTCTGGTTGCAGTTCATTATGAATCTGGCTGCCTTATCTGCACTGTCGGAATAAATTACTCCTCCAACCTGCATTTCCCCTTTTTCGGTTTTAACAACATTTCTTTGATTGGCAACAATCCCGACTGCCCAGCCGTCTATTCTTGCATAAGCCGTTATCAATGTTTTTCCAAAACCGGCTTTATACTCATCGATCTCGGAATTATCTGCAATCCTTGCTATAATTTCATATGTATCGTAGGGTTTTAAAGTATCTTCAGGAAGAACTCCTAAAATTTCTTTTGAAGAAAATAACGGCAGCCTGCTTTCAATTCTGTTAAAACCTGCTTTCGCCGTTGCTCCTTCCTTTTCAACTAAATTTCTTATCTGTTGTAAACATTCCTCATCGTTTTTTACAATATAGTCTGTAACTCCTGAAATATTCGACTGAACTCTCGCACCCCCCAGATCTTCATTTTTAATCACTTCTCCGATTGCTGCTTTTACTAAATGTGCTCCAGCAAGAAAAACCGAGCCTTCACCTTCAACTATCAATGCTTCGTCGCTCATAATAGGGAGATAAGCACCGCCGGCAACGGATGGACCCATTATAGCAGCAATCTGCGGAATTCCCATTGAAGATATCACTGCATTATTTCTGAAGATTCTGCCGAAGTGCTCCTTATCGGGAAAAATTTCGTCTTGAAGAGGTAGGAAAACACCCGCGCTGTCAACTAAATAGATAATTGGAAGACGGTTATCAATTGCGATTTCCTGTGCACGCAGATTCTTTTTTGCAGTTAAAGGAAACCAGGAACCTGCTTTTACTGTCGCATCATTTGCTACAATCAAATGATTCCTGCCGTGAATTTTTCCGATTCCGAAAACTGTTCCTGAAGAGGGACATCCTCCGTATTCCTCGTACATACCGTAAGCGGCAAAAGTATTCAATTCAAGAAAATCTTTTCCTTTATCCAATAGTTTATTGATTCTTTCACGCGCAGTTAATTTTCCTTTTGCTTTATGCTTTTCTACTGCTTTCTTACCGCCGCCGAGCAGAATTTTTTCCTTTTCTGCTTGAAGTTTTCTTAAAAGAGTTTTCTGGTAATCTTCCCGTTTAAGAAATAATTCCGTTTCTTTTATTTCGGTACCTACTTTTTTCATGCGCTTAAATTGCGTATCACAGATTAATAATCTGTGTTACTTTTAAAAGATTAATCTGGGATGCTTTTAAAAAGTTCTTTTGCTATTACAATTCTCTGGATTTCAGAAGTTCCTTCGCCGATTGTACAAAGCTTTACATCCCGGTAAAACTTTTCAACGGGAAATTCTTTTATAAATCCGTAGCCTCCGTGGATCTGTACTGCTTCGCTCGCAGCTTTTTCTGCAATTTCGCTTGCAAAGAGTTTGGCCGATGCAGCTTCTTTTTTAATCGGCCTGCCATTGTCTTTTAAATTTGCCGCACGATAGGTAAGCATGCGGGCTGCTTCAATATTGACTGCCATGTCGGCAAGCTTAAATTGAATAGCCTGAAATTGATTTAATTTTTTTTCAAACTGCATTCTTTGATTCCCGTATTTTACAGATGCATCCAGGCAGCCTTGTGCCAAACCGACGCTCAACGCAGCAATAGAAATTCTTCCGCCCGCAAGCACTTTCATAGCCTGCTCATAGCCTTCGCCTTTATTTCCAATTAAATTTTCTTCAGGAACTCTGCAGTTCTCAAAAACCAGTTGAGTAGTATCGCTTGCTCTCATTCCCAATTTATTTTCTTTTTTCCCGGCAATAAATCCCTCCATTCCTTTTTCAAGAATGAATGCCGAAATCCCTTTTTTCCCTTTTGATTTATCGGTAATTGCCATAACGACAGCAATCTCGCCAACAGTTCCGTGAGTGGTAAAAGTTTTTCCGCCGTTTAGTAAATAATAACCGTCTTTTTTTTCGGCCACCGATTTTAATCCGGCAGCATCGCTTCCGGAAGAGGATTCAGTTAATCCCCATGCTGCGATTTTTTTACCTGAAGTTAAATAGGGAAGATATTTTTTTCTCTGCAGATCATTGCCGAATAAATAAATATGATTAGTGCCTAATCCGTTATGCGCCGCAACCGATAAAGCTATTGAAGGATCAACTTTTGCAAGCTCTTCAATGACAAGGCAGAATTCCTGGCATCCTAATCCCGCACCTCCGAATTCTTCCGGTATGAGCACTCCGAGAAAACCTAATTCACCAAGCTGTTTAATAATTTCCATCGGGAATTTCTGCGATTCGTCGTAATCCATTATGAAAGGGCGGATATTCTTCTCGGCAAAATCTCTTATTGTATCCCGGATTATAATTTCATTTTCGGTTAATTCAGTGAGGAAAGATTTTTGCGAAAAGTCGGCAATTTCCATTCTTGATTCCTTTCTTTTAATTCCTAATTTAGCAAATGGCAGCAGCTTTTAAACTGCTAAGGAACTATATAATCTCATTCAAGTCTTTTGAACTAATGAGATATGATAATTTAAAAGATTAAAAAATACGTGGTAATGAGAAACAGATGCTTGAACGAATTCCTGAATTGTATAAAGAAAAAACTATTAAATATCCTTTTTAAAATTTTCAATTAATTCCTCTGCAATCTGGTATGGAGATAATTTTCCAAGCACGGCTTTCCCTAAAGAGGAATCTAATGAACTTTCTCTTTCCGCATTCCACAATTCCTTGCTGATATATTCTTCAACAATTTCCTTAATTCTGTTTTTAGTCTGCTTTTCTCTTTTCTTTAATAAAAGATTCGTATTGCTTAAAAATTCTCTGTGCTTGCTTATTTCGGAAAATACTTCTGCAATTCCTTTAGTTTCCGTTGCAACTGTTTTAACAATTCCGGGAAGCCATATTTTTTCATCATGAGGACGCATCATTAATATAGATTTTAAAGAAGCTGCGGCTTGATCGGCACCGGGACGATCGCTTTTATTTATTATAAAGATATCTCCAATTTCCATGAGTCCGGCTTTCATTGCTTGAATGGAATCTCCAGATTCCGGAACGAGCACCACAACTGTTGTATCGGCAGCTTTTACAATATCCAGTTCCGATTGTCCTACGCCTACTGTTTCTAGTAAAATATAATCGTAACCCGCAGCATCAAGTACGTCGGCTGCATCTATGACTTTTTTGCTTAAACCTCCAAGACTCCCTCTGCTTGCCATGCTTCGTATAAAAATATCAGTATCGCTGCCGATTTCCGACATTCTAATTCTGTCACCTAGCAGTGCGCCACCGGTAAACGGGCTTGTCGGATCGACTGCTATTATTCCGACTCTTTTGTTTTTTTTTCTGATTAATTTAGCAATCTGGTTTACTATAGTGCTTTTTCCTGCACCGGGAGGCCCGGTAATCCCGATCCTGTAAGCATTTCCAACATTAGCATAAATTTGTTTCAGAAGTTGTGACGAGGATTGACTGCTGTTTTCAACAATCGAAATTGAATAGGCGATAGCACGGATATCTTGCTCCAATAATCTTCTAATTAAATCATTTTGCATTTAATTAAATCATTTTGCATTTCGGAATAGAAATTCCTCAGGTTTGTAATTAATTATATGAACAGTATGAATAAAAAACGTTCAATGAATAGCCTTGGTTAGGGAAAATCAGTGCAAAATCCTTTTTACAAATTTGCAAAAGAATGGAATAATTATGTTCAAAACAAAATCAGCAGAGCACCGTCTATAAATTTTGGGCAAAAAACTCCACAGTCTTTTTTAGTCCTTCTTCCAAGGATGTGGAAGGACGCCAGCTGAACTTGTTAAAAATTTTGTCGGAAGTAATTACACTTCTCATCTGTTCGCCGGGTGCTGCGGGACCATGCTTTTCTTCCCTTTGTTTTCCGGTAATCTTATTCAATAATCCGAACAGCTCGTTTACGTCTGTTTCTATGCCTGTACCGACGTTGTATATTTCACTTTCATGATCGTCAAGAGTTACAAGATTTGCCTTAACAACATCGCCTACAAAAACATAATCTCTTGTTTGTTTGCCGGTTCCATTAATTATAGGCAGTTCGTCTTTGAGGAGTTTAGAGGAAAAAATTGCAACTACGCCTGCTTCGCCGAACGGATTCTGGCGCGGACCATAAATATTTGCATAACGAAGTATGGTATAATTCAAATTATACTGAGCCTTGTAAAAATAAAGATATTTTTCGACGGAAAGCTTTGAAATTCCGTAAGGAGATAGGGGATTAGAAGGATGTTCTTCGTCTGCGGGAAAATATTTCTGTTCTCCGTACACTGCTCCGCCTGTAGAAGCAAACATGAATTTTTTAACACCGGTTTTTACTGCATTCTTCAGAAGATTTATTGTTCCCAGAATATTAATATTTGCATCAAAAATAGGATCTGCAACCGAACGGCGGACATCCATCTGCGCCGCATGATGATTTATTAAATCGAATTTTTCTTTTTCAAATAACTTGGATAATTCTAAATCGCAGATATTTGCCTTTATAAATTTTGCTTTGGGATTGATATTTTTCTCAAAACCGGTAGACAGATCGTCTACAATAAGAACCTGATGGCCTTCATTTATAAATGCATCAGCAACTTGTGAAGCTATAAAACCGGCTCCACCGGTTACAAGTATTTTCAATGATTACTCCTTATATAAATTAAACTTGTAAATATATTCTTTTACTTTGTCGGCAACAAGATAGTTTACCGGCAGACCGTTTTTAATCCTTTTCCTTATTTCCGTCGAACTAATTTCAATTACAGGCGTGTCGACAAAAACCGCAGTATTATAGTACTTATCTTTAATTTCAGATTCAGTGATAGTATTTCTTTTAAGCACTGCAAGCTTTGCACATTTTATAATCTCTTCCGGCTCTTTCCATGTACTGAATTCAAGCAGATTATCGTAACCGATGATAAGTTCAAGTTCTTCGTATAAAGATCTCAGCATCCGCAAAGTATTAATTGTGTAAGAAACCTCCGGATTTTTGATTTCAATATCTGAATATTCAAAATATGGGATTTCTTCAATGGAAATTTTCAGCATATTAAGGCGGTCCTGAGCGCTTGCGCCTCTTTGATAATTTTTATTTGGAGAAATACCGTTCGGTATAAAAATGATCTTACTAAGTTTGCGGATTTCCAAAACGGATTGAGCTGCGATAAGATGTCCGATATGAGGCGGATCGAAACTCCCCCCGAATATTCCCACTGCACTCATTTTAAAATATCCTTGTACTCAATGAAAAGATTGGTAAACCTTTCATGCATAGCCTGGCTGCAGTATGTTAAACTTTCTTTTTTAGAAAGCTGTGAATAGAGATATTTAAAATCATCAACTGAATTTATCAGCATGTAATCATCTAAAATATTAATCTTATTGTTAAACATACATGCTTTTGAAAGAAGGGTATCAAAATTAGGCTTTTCCCATCCTATCCCTTCAAATATTTCAGGGTTATCGTAATTAAGCGCAACGAATGCCGTCCTTTCTTTATTTGAGCGGCCTATTACTATAACTTCCTCATCGACATTCATGGTATCAAAAATTTTTCTGATTTCTTTGTTATGTATTCCGATTGTGTTTGCACATATTATCAGATTTGTGCCGTGCGAAGCGAAATATTTATCAATAAGTATACCCGGAATTGAATTGCTTCCGGATGAAGTATAGAATATTGCCTTTTCCAAAGACAAATCTTCCGGTAAATATTCTCTGTCTCTTTCATCGAAGCAGAAAAAAAAAGAAGGCAAAGGATTCATTGATCTCAATACTTCCATATGGTTCAGCAGCAATGCAGTGTAAAGATCCACAGAATGTTTTTTATCCAGTAACGGAAATAATTTTACTTCCTTTTCATAGAAAATTGGGAAAAATGACAATATATAAATGCATAAATCAGGTTTCATTTTGTTCTGCTTCTTTCCCATTAAGAAGGTGCCTGATATATTTTCTGTATAGTTCAATATCTTTTTCGTAGAAAGCTTTTTTTAATCCTGCCGAATTTTGAAACTGCATTTTTCTAAATGCAAGTGTTGTTGCGGCTTTAATATATAGTTTACGGATTTTCTCGTCAACCCAGCCTTTGCTGTTTCTTCTTGATGAATTAAGTATTGTGATATGTTCAAGAGGAATTAATCCCTCTTTTGCTTCATCAAACAACTGACTGTGTATTATTTTTTTCTCGCTTGAGATGGATAATGCAAATACCGCTGAAAAAACCATAAGGGAAAATACAATAAAAATAATACCAAAGACTGCAGTATACAGACTGCTTACGCTGAAATTCCATACTAAATGAATAACAATCGCAGTGGTCAATCCTGCAGGAGGAAGCAGATATCTGTACAAGCCTGCTTTTAATTTAGCATAGCTGAGAAACGCGCCCAAAGAAGCGGTAGCAATACAGTGCATCACCGCGGAAAAAAATGTTCTTATTAACACTACCGAGATCCATTGCTCTATCGAAGAACTGTAAGAAATGAAATAAAGAAAATTTTCCGTCATTCCGAAACCCAGGCCGATTGCGCCTCCGTAAACAATTCCGTCGGTTATATTATCAAACCTTTTGTCAGATATTGTAATCAGCAGAAAAATACCTTTGGTAATTTCTTCTATAAACGGGGCAATAATAATTGCATCGATTTGTGTTTGAATTTCAGAATTTGAAATGTAGCCTGAAAAAAAACTGGAGAATAAGCCGCTGAAGATTATTGATAATATTACGGCACCGACTGCACCCCATAAATAATTCTTTAATACCAGCCAGATTGGTTCCCGGTCATACATATCGAATCTCCAGATGATTATTAAATATATAATCATCGGGATTAAAGCAGCTGCGGCTGATGAAAAGTAACTTATAGGCATTAATATTTTACAGAAAAATCGGATTTAATCAAAACTTGTTAATCGATGCTTGGCTGAAAAAGATTTTCTATTTCATTTTTAACCACATTAATAATTCCTTTACGCTCGGCCGTTTTCCGTATGATAAAATTCCTATTCTAAAAATCTTGGCGGAAAGCAGGATTGTTATATAAATTGAAAGCACCATAATAGTAATTGTAATCAAAATCTCCCAGATATTAACCGGGGTAATATTCAATCTTAAAATCATTACTGAAGGAAGTGTTAAAGGAATGTACATGAGAATATTTATCAAAGATGAATTGGGATTATCGAATATTGTGATTGCAAATACTACCGGAAAAATTAAAATAAGACTTAAATAAGTGGTAATCATCTGAGCTTCCTGCTCGCTCGTTACAATAGATCCGACTCCTACAAATATTGAAGTGTAAAAAATAAATCCCAGTAAAAAATAAACTAAAATGGGTAAAATATTGTTAAATATCTGCGGCGGAATAAGTGAGCTGCTGACAAGGGTTAAGCTTACTAATGCCCAAATAATTATTTGAGTAATTCCGAGTGCGCCTAAACCCAGAATCTTTCCCGCAATTAGTTCATAGGGAGTGCAGCTGGAGATAAGTATTTCTATAAGCCTGCTCGATTTTTCTTCAACAAGACTTCTAATAAGCATACCTCCCGAATATATGATCATCATCATTAAAAGCATAAGAAATACAATCGAAGAAAAGAATGTTGCAAAAAAATTCACATTGGTTTCTTTCCCGGCTTCTTCTATTTTAATCTGTCTAATGTTTATATTTCTAGATATTAATTCCACTATTTCAGGATCAATCCCTCTTTCGGTTAATTTCAAACTAAATCTAATTTCGTTGAAAGCTTCTTCAAAACGCTGGATATCATATAAACTGCCCGATTTTTTGCTGCGGTATTCAAGCATTAATGAATCTTCATTAATGTGATAGATCATAATATAACCTTCAAGCCTTCCTTCCAATATTTTTGAATCTGCGTCTGCTATTAAATCCTCAATCGGTGTATTTTTGCCGGAAAGATTTAAAAGAATATAGTTCGGCTGGCCGTCTGGTAAACGGAATTTTTCAAGCTTTTCGCGCATCAAAGGAAGGTAAACTCCGGAAGTATCTATAAGCCCGATTGTTTCGATTGCCCTGCTTCCTGTCTCGGCAAGGAAGGTAGGCAGTATTGTGAATATAATTAATATCAGCGGGGTTAGAATAAGAGATACTATAAAAGTTTTTGTCTTAACTCTTTCAATAAATTCCCATTTAGAAACTGCAAATATTTTTTTAAGGTTCATATCATTTATTAAGTTTCAGCCGGATGATAAACTGTTTTTCCGTATGTATTGCGGATATTTTTTCAGGGTGATTTTAATTTTTGCTCTCCTTAATAACATCAATGAATATTTTATTTAATGTCGGCTCAATTACTGAGAATTGGGTTATATTGATTTTATCTACAACTGCTTTCAAAAATTCGTGAGGCATCGTATCGTCTTTCAATTCTATTTCCGCATAATTCTTATAATTATCGATATGCCGTACAAAGGGGAGTGAATTTAAAAATGCTCCGTCCCCTTCAAATTCTATTTTTATATGATTTTTTCCGTATCTCTTTTTAATTTGTGAAATAGTGCCGCTGCAGACTTCTTTCCCTTTATTTATCAGTAAAATTTCGGAGCATAGTTTTTCGGCTGTTTCCATTTGATGAGTGCTCAGAACAATTACCTTCCCCGAATCTTCAAAATCCATAATCATCTCTTTGATAATCTGCTGGTTTATGGGATCATATCCGCTGAACGGTTCATCCAGTATTAAGAGTTTGGGGTCGTGGATTACCGAAATAATAAACTGTACTTTCTGCTGATTTCCTTTCGAAAGCTCATCAATTTTTTTGTTCCTATATGAAAGAATCTCCAGTTTCCTAAGCCAAAAATCTGCAGCTTCTGCCGCTTTGATCCGCGGAATATTCTTTAATTGAGCGAAATAAAGGATGATATCTATTACTCTGCTCTTTTTGTAGAGCCCTCTTTCTTCAGGCAAATAACCGATAATATTGAAAAATTCATCCGTTATAGGCTTGGAATCAAAACCTATAAAACCTGAAGTAGGTTTAATAATATTAAGAATTGTTCTTATTGTAGTTGTTTTCCCCGCACCATTAGGTCCTAAGATACCGAATATCTTACCTTCTTCAATTTTAAAGGATAAATTATCTACTGCTACAACATTATTAAATTCTTTACGCAGATTTTCAACTGCAAGCATCCATATTCCAAATTAATGTAACTTTAAACTTAAGCGTTTATAGTTTCTTATGGTAGCCGGATAATTAAATTATATGAATTTTACATAAAATATGCTCTCCGGCGGTACTTATTATATTTGATTATCTTATCATCAATATCTATATTTTGTGTCCTTTTTTGAATGTTCTAAGGAGGAGATGATGATAATCAAGATATCAAATCTCAGCGAAGGAATTCATGAGTATAAATTTAATGAGAATGTAAAAAATATTGGACTTGATGAACCGTTCTTTGGAAATTTTTTGTTAAATGTGAAGCTGGTAAAAACTCATAATCAGATTATATTAAACGGAGATTTGAAATTAAATGCTAAATTCAGCTGCGACCGGTGCGCTATCAGCTTTGATTCAGTTATAAATACCGGTTATCAAATGGTATATCTGGTCGGCAGGCAGCCACATGATAATGGTTCAACAGATGTAACCTATCTGCCGGCAGATGCAGATAAAATAGATCTTACGAACGATGTGCATGATTATGCAATTCTGGCAGTCCCAATGAAAAAACTGTGCAAAGAGGATTGCAAGGGATTATGTTTCAAATGCGGAAAGGATTTAAATGAAGGCGACTGCGGCTGTGCAGATGAAAGTATAGACGAAAGATGGAAACCATTAATAGAAAATAAAAAAAATATTAATCAATAAACTTAAAAGAATATGCCAAATCCAAAGCGAAGAATGTCTAAAAGCAGAAGGGATAAAAGAAGGACCCATTATAAAGCTTCTGCACCATCCTTAGGTGTATGCTCTCATTGTGGTGAAATGAAATTAACCCACCGCGCATGTCCTTCCTGCGGTTATTACAATGAAAAATCTATGCTTATACCAAAAACTTAATTATTAAATCATTCACCTTCTAATGTACAATTCCGATCCTAACAGCTTAAAGTGCAGGATAGTTGTCGATGCCATGGGAGGAGATTTCGCTCCTCAAAATATTGTATTAGGTGCAATACAGGCACTAAGTGAAAACGGCAATATAGAACTATTTCTTGTCGGCAGGAAAGATGAAATTAAGAAAGTACTCAGCTCAAATCGTCTCTCTTTCAATGAAGATAATATAATAAATGCAGACCAGCTTATTGAAATGGGGGAAAATCCTGTTGCAGCACTCAGGCTTAAGCCGAATTCGTCAATCGTAGTTGGTGCAGGTTTAGTTAAAGATAAAAAAGCAGATGCATTTGTAAGTGCAGGCAATACAGGCGCTGTTATGAGTGCTTCCACTTTAATTATCGGAAGAATTTCCGATATTGCAAGACCCACTATAGGTGCGGAATTTCCAAACATCAATGGGAAATGTTATTTATACGACGTGGGAGCCGGAAAAGATGCCAAGCCGCAGCACCTGCTCGAATACGCCGTGATGGGTTCGATTTATGCACGTGAAATAGGAAACATTCCAAATCCTTCCATCGGAATTTTAAGCATGGGTGAAGAAGAAGGAAAGGGGAATGAACTTTCGGAAGCTGCCGCCAAACTGCTGAAAAAATCCTCTTTAAATTTTGTCGGTAATGTTGAGGGGAGGGATATTCTTATCGGCAAAATTGATGTAATCATTTGCGATGGCTTTGTCGGTAATATACTGCTGAAATTCGGTGAAAGCGTAGTTAACTATCTTAAATTTAAATTAAAAGAATATTCCCAAAAAAGCTTTTGGAAAAAATTAAAAGTAGGACTTGTGAAAAATTCACTGAAAGATATTCTCCGCGACTTCGATTACCAGGAATACGGCGGTGTTCCGTTGCTCGGAGTTAACGGGATCAGCATAATTGGACACGGCTCAAGCACACCGAAGGCAATAAAGAATATGGTTCTTAGAGCAGAAGAAATGCATAAGAAAAAATTAGTTTCAAAGATTGAAATTTCTATTAAAAATTATTCAAACTTCGTTCAATAAACGATTATGGAAAACACAAAGAAATATAACGCCGTAATTACTGGGCTTGGTATGTATGTACCGGAAAAAGTGCTGGATAATAAATATTTTGAAAAGATCGTCAATACAACTGATGAATGGATTAGGACGAGAACCGGCATTAAAGAAAGAAGAATATTTGAAGAAGGTCCGACAAGTGATATGGCCACTAAAGCTGCTGAAGATCTTCTTAAATCAAAAAATATTTCTCCGGATGAAATTGATGCAATTATAGTTGCTACAATTACTCCTGATATGTTTTTCCCGGCTACTGCCTGCATAGTCCAAAATAATATTGGCGCTAAAAACGCCTGGGGTTTTGATCTCTTGGCAGCATGTTCGGGATTCCTTTTCGCTTACCAGGTAGGCTGCTCTTTAGTCGAAAGCGGTTCATATAAAAAGGTTATGGATATAGGTGCCGATAAAATGAGTTCTATTACCGATTATACAGATAGGAATAATTGCATTTTATTCGGGGACGGCGCGGCAGCA
>Ga0105106_10001554_pt1 | contig 16538 bp, 7 predicted proteins | sample PPLLaktember2015_5_FD_79109 | JGI IMG/M metagenome (GOLD analysis project Ga0105106, IMG submission 79109) | Freshwater sediment microbial communities from Prairie Pothole Lake near Jamestown, North Dakota, USA - PPLs Lake P8 Core (1) Depth... | ecosystem: Environmental > Aquatic > Freshwater >...
CGGTCGCGTCGCGACGCCGGAGACCATCGCCGCCTTCGCCACCGCCGGCGCGATCTGCACGATGAGCCGCGGATCGAACGGCCTCGGGATCAGGTACTCGGGGCCGAAGCGCAGGTCCTCGACGCCGTACGCATTGGCGACGATGTCCGACTGCTCGGCCATGGCGAGGTCAGCGATCGCGCGCACGGTGGCGAGCTTCATCTGCTCCGTCACGGTCGTCGCGCCGACGTCGAGCGCGCCCCGGAAGATGAACGGGAAGCACAGCACGTTGTTGACCTGGTTGGGATAGTCCGACCGGCCCGTGGCGATGATGGCGTCCGGCCGCGCCGCCTTCGCGAGGTTGGGCATGATCTCCGGCTCGGGATTGGCAAGCGCCAGAATCAGCGGCTTGTCCGCCATCCTCGAGAGCCACTCGGGCTTCAGTACCTTCGCGGCCGACAGCCCGAGAAAGATGTCAGCGTCCGGCAGGAGTTCGGGGAGCGTGCGTGCGTTGGTCGCCTGCGCGTAACGCGCCTTGTTTTCATCCATCTCCTCCCTGCGCCCCGCGTAGACGACGCCGGCGATGTCGGCGACCCATATGTTCTTTCGCGGAATGCCGAGCGTAACGAGCAGGTCGAGGCACGCGAGCGCCGCGGCGCCGGCGCCGGAGCAAACGAGCTTGACCTTGGCGAGATCCTTGCCGACCACCCGCAGCCCGTTGGTGATCGCCGCGCCGACGATGATCGCGGTGCCATGCTGATCGTCGTGGAACACCGGGATCTTCAATCGCTCGCGCAGTTTCCGCTCGACGTAGAAGCACTCCGGCGCCTTGATGTCCTCGAGGTTGATGCCGCCGAACGTGGGTTCGAGCGCCGCGATGATCTCGACCAGCTTGTCCGGGTCGCGTTCGTTGATCTCGATGTCGAAGCAGTCGATGCCGGCGAACTTGCGGAACAGCACCGCCTTGCCTTCCATCACCGGCTTCGCCGCGAGCGGTCCGATGGAGCCCAGCCCAAGCACCGCGGTGCCGTTGGTGACCACGCCGATCAGGTTGCCGCGCGCGGTGAGGTTGCGCGCCTCGGCCGGGTCGCGGACGATCTCGTCGCAGGCGGCGGCAACGCCGGGCGAGTACGCGAGTGCCAGGTCGCGCTGGTTGGTAAGCTGCTTGGTCGGCTGGACGGAAATCTTGCCCGGCGGCGATTGCCGGTGATACTCGAGAGAGGCAGCGCGTATTTCCTGATCGGGCATGGATGTACTCCGGGACGACGTGCAGCTTGCCATCATAGCAAGCGGGCATGGCCCGGCGTCCGGGGCCCGTCGCGATCAGCGAGCACCGCCGTCAGACCTCGACTTCCGTTCCGTTCGCGTAGCTCAGGAACTTCTCCGGGGAGACGCGCAGCGCCGCGCCGGTCGGACACGCCCGCACGCACGCGGCGCCGCCGGGCAGGCCCTTGCACATGTCGCACTTCACCGCCTTCTTGACCTGCGACTTGTCGTAGACCTTCGGTTCGAGACCCGGCTCCGGACCCGACCCCCACAGGAGCCACGACCACAGGCTCGGCGGACGGCGATCGGGGTTCAGCGGCGCCATCTGGATGACGCCATACGGGCAGTTGCGCTCGCAGTTGCCGCAGCCGATGCAGGTGTCGCTGATGAAGACCTCGCCGTTCGGGGCCCGGTGGATCGCGTCCGGCGGGCAATCCTTCATGCAGTGCGGGTGCTCGCAGTGCCGGCACGAGGTCGGGACGTGCAGCTGGGCATACGTGGGACCGGCCTCGCGGTTCAGCCGCGACGTGCCGGCGTGGGTGTCGGCACACGCCTTTTCGCAGTTGTCGCAACGGATGCAAAGGCTCTCGTCGATGAGCAGCACGTCGGTGGCCTCGCCCACGCCCTGCTGCATGAGGTAGGTGATGATGCTGCCCTGCTCGGCCTGCGATTCCGCGGCGACGTTGGCGCGGATCCGGTCGAGGAAGCGCCCCTGCACTTCCTCGCGCAGCGCCGGCATGCGGTCCATCACCTGCTTGAACCGCGTGCCGTCGAGGACGATTGCCTCCGTCGCCACCGCCGCGCGAATCGTCGCCATCCGCGGCGCATCCGCGACCAGCGACATCTCGCCCACGTAGTTGCCCGCGGGAACGTAGGCGAGCACGACGTCGTGGCCGCCCACCCGGCGTTCGATCGTCGCCGATCCGCGACGGATGAGGTAGAGGCCGTCCGGCGCGTCGCGCTCCTTGAACAGCGTCTCGCCGGTATCGTAGCGCTTCAACTGCGAGCCCTCGACGAGCGCATCGAGATCGCCGTCGGAAAGATCCTGCGACAGATACGCGCGCACCGCGCGCTTGAGGAAGACGAGATCGACCGCGGCGCGCACGGCGTCCACCGACGCGATCAGCTTCAGCATCGAGCGGCGCGGCGTCTCGATGAGCACGCAGCCTTTGCCTGCCTTGACCGTCGCCTGGCGACGGCGCCCCGACAGGAGGCCGAGCTCGCCGAAGAACTGCCCGGCACCGAGGCGCGCCCAGCGCGCCTGCGGCGTCCCGCCGCCGATCTCGACGAGCACCTCGCCTTCGACGATCGAGTAGAACGAGTTCGAATAGTCGTTGCGTTCGAACAGCACCTCGTCGGGCGCGGGTGTCAGGATCGCGCTGTCGAGCAGGAACTCGCGCAGCTGCAGCGTCGTGATCGTCGAAAGCAACGGCACGTTGCGCTGGATCGACGCCAGACCCTCGCCGACCGTCTGCGCCCTTGCGTAACCGGCGAACTTGGCCTTGAGGAGCGGCTCGTCGGCCGGCTCGACGCGATTGCCGCGGATGTACTCGACGACCTCGTAGCCCTGGTTCATCGCCTGCTTGATCAGCGGGTAGCCCCCGAGGGCTCCGACGATGTAGAGGCCCGGGACGTTCGACTCGTAGGTGTCCGACAGCTGCGGGACGGCGGCCGGGTCCGCGTTCGGAAACTTGACCCCGAACGACTCGACCAGCTTGCGCGGGGGAATCGCGCCCAGGCGGGCGATCACGCGATGGCAGCCGATGACTTCGGTGCCGTCCGGCGCCTTCGCGTTGAAACGGGCCGGACAGCCGTCGGTGTCCCCTGTTTCCACGCTGACCGCGGATGTCTGGTACCGGCATTCGATCCTGCCGTCCTTGATCGCGGCGAGCACGAGGGACAGGTTGCCCTCCTTGCAGCGCGAGAATTCCTCGTTCCGATTGACGAGAATCACGCGGTTCTGCTCGGACAGCGCGATTGCGTTCTCGATCGCCGCGTCGCCGGCGCCGACGACGATGATGGTCTCGTCCTCGTACTCCTTCGGATCGTCGAGCTGGTACTGGACGATGGGGAGGTTCTCGCCGGGCACCCCGAGCTTGCGCAGGTTCCCCTGCAGTCCGATCGCGAGCACGATGTGCTCGGCCGCGATCGTTTCGCCACCCGCGAGCTTCACCGCGAAGGCGCCTTTCTGCCCGATGATCGCCACCACGCCCGCGCCGTAGCGCAGGTTCACCTTGTACTTGCCGATCTCGTCGTCCCACGCGCCGAGGATCTGCTCGCGGGTGCCGGCGGCAAACGACATGGGGCTGCGCAACGGCAGGATCGACGGCTCCGCCATCACGTACTTGCCTTTCTGGTACTTGTAGATCGTGTCGGCCGCGTGCTGCTCGGATTCGAGCAGCAGGTGCGACACGCCGAGCTCCGCCGCGTGCGCTGCCGCGGACAGCCCGCTGGGGCCGCTGCCGATGATGGCGATCTTGAAGGCTTCAGGCATGGCTGCCCCGATTCGCGTCCGGTCTGGGATGCCCCGTCGACGGCCGTGTCGTCAGCGCGTGGCCTGCGCGCACCGCGCGCGCGACGCTGCGCCCGGGTCGCCGATCCACGCGCATCGCGCTTCTAGAGCCCGACGGTGCCGCGGAAACTCCGCAACGCCGCGACAAACTGGTCGGGCCGGTAACGCTCGTCGTTGGCCACCGCGGCCTGCAGTCCGGCGAGCCCGCCGTTGATGTCGCGGGCCGACTTGAGGGCGCCCTTCTGGTACATGAAATTGGCTACGCTGCCGATCGCCATCGTCGCCTGCTCGGCACCCGCGTAGTCGCGGTACTGGCCGTTGAGGCCGTCATTGATGAGTCCGGAGAGCACGGCGCGCATCTCGGCCTCGCCGAACGCGCGCTTGTCGAGCCGTGCGATGAGGTCCGCCATGTCGGCCTTGAGTGCGCGCGCCTGGCCTGCCGCGTCACCGCCGCCGGTTACGGCCTGCTGCAACTGCGTCATCGTCGATGCGATCCGCTCGCCGAGCGCCGGATCCACAACGCGCGCGATCTGGCGCACCATCAACGCGCTCGAATCGTTGAGCCGGACGACGCCGGGGCCGAGACCGGTGACGCGCGGCGCCCACCGCCTGTCGCTCATCGGGTGATGGCAGGCGTGGCAGTCGAACAGCACGAGCTCGGGGAACAGGCCATCGCGGCCGCGCTTCGGGTCGAGCAGGATGTCCATCATCTCGGAGACCACGATCGCCTGCCCGATCGCCCACACCTTGACGCCATCCCAGAGCTGCTTGCGCTTCTCCCAGTCGGAGTCGATCCTGAAGTGCGCAGGCTCGACCGTCGTGAACGTGTCGAGCTCGAAGCTCATCCGCGGATGGCCCGCGCCCATGATCCGGTGCGAGACGAAGCGATCGGCATTGCCGAGGTGGCACGACAGGCAGAGCCGGGCACGCTGCACGGCGTCGCCGGTGGGGAACAGCCCGTTCGCAAGATTCTGCGCATGCGTCGCGCCGTCTTCGACGTGCGACTTCAGCCAGCGCCCGGACGGTCCGTGGCACGCCTCGCAGGACACGCCGTCCTCGAACTTGAAGCGCTCGCCGCGCAACGACGCGGAAACGTTGTGCGCGTGGCAGTCGAGGCAGACCCTCTCCTCGTGGGCGGCGTTCTTCAATCCGAGGTTGCGGGCGATTCGCTGCGACTGCTCGTTGAAGAGCACCCGGTAGGCACGCGCATGCTTGTCCACGCGCGACCAGGTCACGTACTCGTTCTGGAGGACCGTCGAATCCTTGAACGGCTGGACCGAGCCGTGGCAGATGCTGTTCGCGCAGTTGACCACACCCATGCTCTTGTCCTTGCTCTCGTACGGCAGCGGCGCCGGCGACTGCGCAAGCGTCGCGCCGGCAGCCAGTGCAAGCAGCAAGCCCGCGAGCCGGGCGAACGGCCGTACGCGGCAGCGGTTGGGGCAGTGCGTTGGGTGGGTCATGGCGGTCCTCACTGCTTCGGCGGCGCACCGGCGCCGGCGGCGACCGTGGGCGCGGACATGAACTCCTGCATCCGGACCTCGTCGGACACCGTCCACACGGTGCCGTCGGGGCGCTGATAGAACTTCTTCATCTCGCTCGCGGAGAACGGCCGCGAACCGATGCGGCCGAACACGGCGATCTGACCGCCGGTCTCGTCGACCGCGCGATCGCGATCGAGACCCTTGGACAGCGCGAGCGCAGGTGTAGCCGTGTTGCGCCATGCGATCAGCACGGGCTTCGGTTCCGGCGAGAAACCGTAGAACTTGGGCTGCGTGTCCGGCGCCGTCAGCTGGACGACCTTGAGCCCGTTGACGCCGTCGGCGACATACGCGAACAGCGAGGCATTCGTCGTGCCGACGACCACGTCGCGGGCGTCGTTGAGCCTGCCCTCGGCGGTGAACTTCTGGTGGAGCTTCGGCGCCTCCGGCCGCTCGACGTCGACGATCGCGAGACCCTCCTTCCCGGCGGCGATGTAGGCGTAGGTGCGCGCGACGTAGATCCGGCTGGCGTCGGCGAGCGGTACGCCGGCGCCATCGACCAGCCGCGGCTTCGTCGAGCTGGTGATGTCGATCACCCGCAAGCCCGAGTCGTCGAGCACGAAAAGATAGCGGAACTGGAGCGCCGAAGCGCGAACACCCTTGAGCGGCACCGTCGTCACGTGCCTGGGCTGCAGCGGATCGTCGAGATCCAAGACGACGAGGCCCGCATCCGCCGCGACATAGGCATACCGGCCGCCCAGCACGATGTGCCGCGCGCCGTTGAGAACCCCGCCCTCGTTCCACGTGACCGCGCGCCTGAGGAAGTTGTTCTGCGGATCGCGGTCGGCGAGGGTGTTCACGTCGGTGAGGATCAGCCCCTCGACGGCATCGGTGATCGCAGCGTAGTTGTAGATCGGGTGGAACGGTTGTTCCTGGTTGGTCACCCGCATCAGCTCGCCCTCGTTGCGCGGCGGGTGGATCGGCTGGTTGGTCGGCAGCGCGACGCAGGTAGCATTGGTCGACCCGATGGACGTGTCCTGGCCCCACGGCGAGAACGGGGCCGTGACGATCCGCTGGCCCACGCCCTTGTTCGCGATGCTGGCGACGTCGTAGACGCGCATTCCGCCCGCGCCTTCGGCGACGTAGACGTACTCTCCGCGCATCTGCACGCAGCGCGCCGGCCCCTTCGTGCCATGCGTATGGACCGTCGGCAGCCGCTTGTCCCGCTTCTGGTGATCGGCATACCAGTCCGGGTATGCGTAGCGATGGAGGTAGCTGCCGATGACCGCCTGCGGCTCCTCCCACTCGGTGACCTGTACGGCGGTCAGTCGCTTCTCCTCGCCGACCCAAGCGTTGTAACCGACGAAGTTGACGAAGTTCGTCCCCTGCAGCAGGAGCTGCGCCATGATCGCGTTGTTGTCATTGGCTTTCGACAGGTGGCAATCGGTGCAGGTCTTGGTCTCGGTCTTGCGCTCGGTGTGCGGGTAGTGCGGCGCGAACGCCTGCGAGCTGAACCCGGATGCAGCGACGGGCGGCTGCTGGATGTAGATCTTCTCGCGGTTGATGTTCGTCGACGACAGCACGAGCGCCGAGCTCGACCGCACCGGGGCGATCTTGAACTTCCTCGCCTCGCCGTGAAGGCCGAGCTGGAACATCTCGTCGCGGGCGACCTGCGGGTTGTACGTCGCGTAGTTGCGCGTCTCCCCGCCCTCGTAGTGGTACCGCTCGGTCTTCTGATTGGCCTGGATCGGCAGGTGGCAGCCCGCGCAGCTCGTCGTCCACGACAGGTGGCAGGTCTGGCAGGTGATCCGCTCGTCGCTGTGCGCATACTTGGCCGGGTCCGCGCCCGGGCCCCACTGCATCGATCCGTCCGCCGTCATCGTCTTCGCCCGCGCGGCCTTGGCGTTGTAACTCGGATGCGCGGGATTCATCGTGTCCTTGACCAGCGTGACCTCCCACTCCTTGTTCGGGTCGAGGGCGGCGCGCTGGAAGAGCTTCCCGTCGCGCCACTCGAAGCGCTTGCGGCCGTCCTGCGTCCGCAGAAGCGACAGGTCGCGTCCGCCGGGCTGCGCCGCCGGGCCGGTCGTGAAGAGGTTGGGATACTTCGTGGCCGTGCCGTGGCAATCGGCGCAGTCGATCTCGATCGCCTGCGCGACTTCGCCGTAGATGTGGCCGTTGCCGTGCGCGTCCTGCGAGAAGTGGCAGTCGACGCACTGGAAGCCCACGTCCATGTGGATCGACGACAGGTGGACGGCCTTCTTGAACTTGTCCGGGTCGTCGTCGGACACGGGCCTGCCGTCCTTGTCGAGCAGCGTCCCCTTGCGGTCGCGCTTGTACACGGCGCGGAAGTTCCAGCCGTGGCCGTGGTAGTCGGCGAACTGCGTGTCCTTGAGCTTCGGGTTGAGTGAGGAGACCTCGCGCAGGAACTCCGGATCGCTCCACTTGCCGCGAATCGCCGCTTCCTCGGGGTTGCGGTCGAGGATCTTCCGCCGCTCCTCCTCGGTCGGGTATTTCTGTTTTTCGGGCCACATGAACGGCGCGTCGGACTCGTAGTCCCACATGATGTAGCCGTAATACGTGTTCACGAACACGTTCGGCTGGTGCATGTGGCAGATCATGCACTGCGACGAAGGAATCGCCCGCGTGAACTCGTGCTTCAGCGGATGGCCGGACTGGTCCTTCGGGATCGTCGGGTCCGCCGACTGCGACTTGCCCGTGTGACCGAACCGGGCGTACCCGCCGCTGTGCAGCGGATCGCGGTCGTTCGCGTAGACGGCGTGGCAGCCCGAGCAGCCCGACGACCGGTAGTCGCCCGGCTGGTCGTTGGTGCCGAGGAACCACATGTGTGGATCGTTCAGGCGCGTCTTGGTGATGTTGATCACCGGCACCGAGATGCGCAATCCGGTGCCGGGACCGCGGTTCGACTGGCGGATGTCGGGTCGACCCGGCTCGTCGAGCTTCTGGATCTGGCCGGTGTTGTTGGGGATGGCGATCTCCGGGAACTGACTGTTGATCACGCGCCCGCCGCGCTCGAATACGCGGAACACGTCGGCCGGCGGAATCGTCTCCCATGCCGGCAATGGAAAGAGTTTCGGCAGAATGCCCATCCGGGTCATCAACGGTGTCGGCGGCACCGGGCCGACCATCGTGGCCGGCTCGCTCCGTTCGGTGTAGGCCTCGCCGAGCACGTAGCGCTTGAACGGAAGGATGCCGTTGTTGTACGCGGCCCCGCCCCAGAGCATCGCCGACGACGACATCAGGCTGCGTTCGGCGGCCTGGATGATCGGCAGGTGGCAGGCCCCGCAGGCTTCGCGCGCGACGCGGTAGTCACCCGGATTGACGAAGCGCACGAACTCGGGCGCCTCGCGGTTGAGCAGCGTGTAGCTGATTTCCGGATTCGCGCTCGACGGATAGTCCCACGCCTTCGGGAACCGCGGCAGTACGTGGCCGGCCTCCAGCGCGGCGCGGTAGTCCGGATTCCCGTAGTCGTCCACGCCGTCGGGTTTGCGGACCTTCGCATCGCCGCCATGGCAATCGGTGCAGCCGAGAATCACCGCCGGATTGGCGTGCATCGTCGAGTGGTCCGAGGCCGTGTGGCAGGTCCTGCAGCCGTCCGATTTCGCATTCGCCATCGCGACGGTCTGCCGCTCGGGTGCGGGAGGTGCGGGCGCGTACTGGCGGGCGACCGACTTCTCGCTCTCGGCGGCGATGAGCGGCAGCGCCGGCGCGGCCAGCGCGAGCGCGACGAGCGCCGCGCGATACACGCTGCCCACCAGGACGCGGTTGCCAACGGGAGCGCTTGTCATCGTCCGGGCTCTCAATAAGTCAGCAACAGGTTGAATAGGATCGAGTACTGCGTCTTGCTGCCGTCGACGTCGTAGAGCTGTTTTAGCCCCTTGCCCGGCACCAGCACCGCCGCCGACGCGTTGAGCACGATGTTCTGCGAGAAGTAGGGCCGATACTGGATCGCCGCCGACACGTCGGTGCCGATGTCGCGCGCGATCTCGCCCTGACTGCGCAGGTTGGACAGAACCGACGTGTCGGCGAACCAGAGCTGGTTGAGGTTGCCGATCACGCGCACGCGCGGCGTGACGTCGACGTCGGCGCCCACGCCGATCAGGGCCACGCCGGGGTTGGTGAAGTTCGACTGGCCCTGGTCCTTCGACGAGCGCAGCGAGGCGAGCACGCCGTTGCGGCCCGAGAGCGCGACTCCGCCGCCGCCGATGAGCGGAACCGCCTGGCGGATCCAGAAGCTCGTGTCGGCACCGGCGATCTGCGGATTCTCGAATATCGCGTCGAAGCCGTTCTCCTCGTCGTCGTACGGATCGTCGTCGCCGCTCGCGAACAGGCCCGTGCCGCGCACCCGGATCCAGTCGAAGTCGCGTGAAACCTCGGCGACCGCGTAGTACGCGCTGATGTCGGCGGACTCGCCCGAGAACGTGTTGCGGTCGTCGCGGCCGACCGCGTAGTACGCCGACCCCGTGAGGTTCCAGCGGCCGAAGTGGCCGTCGCCGGAAACGCCGAGGTAGGTGACCCGGTACTTGTGCGGGCGGGTGTCGCCGATCACCGCCGGCCGGACGCGGAATCCGTTGTCGTCGTAGAAGTTCGCGTCGTCCTCGCGGTTGTCGTTGTAGATGATCGTGCCCTGCAGCGTGAAACCGGGCACGAATGTATCCTGCCGGTACAGGTTCGCGACGAACACGTCGTCCTTGCGCAGGGGCTTGCCGATGTCGTTCAGGCCGCTGTTGGTGTCCTTGTCGATGCGGCGGAACCAGGCGACGTTGTACTGGTACCGGTTGCTCGCGCGGGTGCCGAAGAACCGGATGCCGATCGGCTGGTCCTGGAACAGAAAACCGCGGAAGTCGGAGATGAACGGCTGGATGCCGACCCGGACGTCGTCGAAGTCGTAGTTGACCGACGCGACGTTGTACTCGTAGTCGACGAATGCTTCCTGCAGCGCGACGAAATTGTCGCGGCGACGCGTGCCCGTGCGGGGGTCGACGCGCAGCGCGCGGACCTCTTCCGTCTCGCTGACGTTGTAGTTGATGACCGGCACGAGCCGGATCTCCCACTCCGGCGGCTTGAACGTCGTGTCGCCGCGCAGCAGCGCAAGGCTGACGATGAGGTTTTCGGCGAACGTCGACTGCTTGCCGCGACCGAACTGGTCGTTGGAATCGGCGCGGTCGGCGGACTGTGCAACCGGCGTCGGCAGCCGGCGCGCTTCGTAGACCGTATCCGAGATCACGCCGAGGCTGAAGAAGATGTCCTCGCCGATGACCGGGCGGTCACCCTTGATCGTGTTCGGGTTGTAGGGGTCATACCAGCGCTGGTTGACGATCCCGAGCTGGTCGACGAGCCGCCAGCGGTCGGGCACCGGCACCGTCTCGCGCGGCACGTACCGCTCGGGCGGCGGCACCTGCTTCGGATCGATCGCCGGAATGATCGGCTCCAGCGGCTTGCCCATCGGCCGCTGTTGAACGATCCGGTCATCCGGAAGCGACGCGGCAGGCGGCGCCGCCGGCGGAGGCTCGGCGGGCGCCGTGGAGACCGTCGGCGGCGGCGGCGTCGAACCGGGCGCGCTGCGCACGACACCCGGCGCCGAATCGACGGAGAAATTGGGACTGATCCTGCCGACCACGTAGCGGATCCATCCGGACCGCCCGTCGCCCAACGTTACGCGATACCACGTCCCCTTCCGCTCGACGGCTTCGAGCCGGGCGCCTTCCTGCAACTGCGCGACGGTCATCGAAGCCGCATCCGGTTCCGCATGCACGTCGACTGTCGGCAGCAGGATCTGGATGCCGTAACGGCCGTCCTTCGACTGCGGCGGCGGTGCCTGGACGCGCCTTTGCGGCGCAGCCGGCACGGCGGCGGACGCGGCGGCAGGCCCAGCGGACTTCGCCGGCGCGGTCGCCTGGGCTGCGGCAATTGCCGAGCAGCCGGCCAACGCTGCCAGGGCGAAGGCGCGTGCGATCACGGACCGCTCACAGGCCGGCGCAGACATTTTGCTCGGTGCTGTTGTTGAACGGCGCCTGCGGGCAGTTGGTATAGCGCAGCCGCGTGCCCGTTCCCTGCGGCGTCAGTTGATCGGCGCGCAGCGCGGAGGGCGGATGACCGATGCCGGTGCCGAGCGCCTTGCCGGCGTTGGCGATGCCGAGAAAGCCGATGAGGTCACTCTGGTCGGTGCCGTCGCCCGAAACGCCGATCGCGCCGACGAGCTGGCTGCCGCGATAGATCGGAAACCCGCCGCCGAAGAGCGTGATGCCGTTGCGAATGCGCATGTTTCCGGTGCAACCGGGCGTGCGGTCATCGGCGGCCAGCGACGCGACCAGCTTGTTCAGCACGAGGTCGAGCTCGAGGCCGGTCGTGAAGATGCTCCAGTCCTTGTACGGCTTGGACAAGGGACCGTTGCCCGTGCCCTCGATCCCGTCGGGAAAAAACGGCGACGCGACGCTGCCGACCGAGCGCGTGGAGAATGCGATGCCGTTCGCGAACGCGTTCGGGTCGCCGAAGAATGTGCGCGAGTCCGTGACGTAGGACGAGATCGGCGACGGTGGGAGATTGTCGAGGTAGACGGCCGGGGGCAGCGCGAGCAGCTCCGCGGCGGCGTTGGGGTTGGAGAAGAACCCGGCGGTACGCGCCTTCTGCACGACGACGTCCACGCTGTCGACCAGCGCATCCGGCGATCGGACGAAGCCCAGAATCTCGCCGTTGGTGTCGACGACCACCGCCGAAACCTGGGCCGTGGATCCCGCCGGACGGCGCACCTGCGCCCGGGCGCGGTTCGCCACCTCCAGCGAACTCCTGAGCAGCTGAGTCACCTCGGCCGCGGTGAGCAGGCCGTCGGTGCCGGCCCGGGGCGGATAGCGGTTGTTGTTCGCGGCGTCAACCAGAACGTAGGCATTGGTGCCGGAGAACGCCGGGCTCGTGTCTGGGCGAATGCCCGATGGCGGCGTCCCGTATTCGGTGCCGGCGACGATCGGATTGCCGCCGTAGCCGACGATGGGGAGCAGCTTGCCCGCCGTCCCGTTGATCGATGCGAACGGCGGTGCCGCGGCCGGGTTGCTCGCCAGCGCCTCCGAATCGGTGAAGCGCAGCGTGCGGCCGTCGGCCGTGATCCGGTCGGCTCGGATCTCGGTCGGCGCCTCGAGACCGCGGCTGCCGGCGACGGCGATCAGCTCGTCGGCATCGGTTTCGACGTCGATCGGGTTTCGATCCACCGAGTACTGGCTGCTGGACATCACGGCGACCGCACCGACGACGTTGCCGTTCCTGTAGAGGGGGACGGCGCCCGGATCGGCAGCGAAGCCGAGCGGCGCGCGCTTCGGACCGATCGTTCCGTCGGTCGCCTGCTTGTTCACGTCGGAGCAGGTGAGCTGGCTGAACTGGACCCCGAACAGCGGGCCGGCCGGGATGTTCGCCTCGGTGACGTTGAAGTGCTCCTGAATGATCTGCCCGGCGGTCCGCGTCGTGAACGCATTGCCGTTCGACGAGAAGTACGCGGCGGTGAGCGCCTTGGAAATCGCGGCGAGCGCGGTAAACGACGGGGGATCGGGCAGCCCCGCCGGCGGCAGCGTCACGCCGTCGAGACCGCCGGTTGCTCCGCGGTCGCCATCGATGGTGATCGACGTCGGCGCGCCGTTCATCTCGAACGCCCCGAGCACGTTGCCGACGCGATCGACGACGACGATCGTCGCCTTCGCACTGCGCGCCTGCGCTTCGGCCACGGCCTGGGCGATCACGCGCTCGACGTCAGCGACGGTCAGCGCATTGGGCGTCGGCAGCTGCGTGCCGCCATCGCCGGCGCCGCCGCCACAGCCGGCGAGCAGCGCGGCCAGGGCGAAGGCGGCAAAGGAAACGCGGCCGCGAATCATCGGCTGCCTCCGCGCAGCGCGATCGGTGCGATTTCGTTGCCGACCTCGCCCCGGGCACGCTTCGACCACGGCGCGTGCCCCGGCAGGTGGAAGCCGTGACAGGACACGCAGGTCGACACCACCTTGTTCGCGGCGGGATCGCTGCCGGCGTGACACACGCGGCAGGATTCGATGTCCGGAATGTTGACATCGCCGCTCGACGCAGACTTCTCCACCTTGTCGTGGCAGTCCTCGCACTTGAAGGTGCGGTGCTTCGCATGGTCGAACTGCGACTTCGGCAGCCAGGCGGACGCGACGCGTACCGGCGCCACGTTCCACACGACCTCCCCCGGCCCTCCCCGCGGTCCCGACATCTTGAGTACCTCATGACAGACAATGCATACGCGCGCTTCAAACAGGTCCTCGGCCGTCTTCGCGGCCTTCGCCCGGGCCCACGCCAGCGCGCGCTGTCTTTGTTCTTCGGTAATCGTGCCGCCACCGGCGGGTCTGGGAATTACCCGCCGGATGTCGCCGGAATCGACGGTGTCGACGGCGACGTTGTTCAAGGCGATGCTTGCATAGAACTCCTGCATGGTCAACATCACCGCGTCGACGGAACCGTGCGGCACCTGTCGCGACGTGACGGCCGGCTCGAACTCGAGCGTGTGGCAGTCGCTGCAATGCTTCGTCATCTGCACCGGTTGAAACGAGCGGCCGCTGGCATCCGGTACGTGGCAGGTCTTGCACTCGAGCACGACGCGCCCTTTCGGCCCGCGGATACTCGACTTCAGGTGGTCGACGTGCGGAAAGCGCAGGCCGGAGCGCTCGACGAGCTTCGCCTTGTCGGTCTGCACCACGCGCACGACGTCGTCCTTGCCCGGTCCGCGCCACAGCGTGACCCGGAACTCCGGATGCCCCTTCGCGAAATCGCGGGCGTCGACGAGCGTGGTTTCGGGCGCGCGCCGTTTGAGGTCGCCGTGGCAACTGGAGCAAAGGCCGGCATCGCTGCGCACGAGTCCCGACGCGCCCTTGTGGTCGGCGTGGCACTTCGCGCAGCGCGTGTCGCCGAACAGCGCCGCCTGCTGCCTCGGCGTCGGCGCATGGCCGGCAATCCTGTCGTGGCACTTGAGGCACGTCCGGTCGCGGACGTGGACGAAGGGGATTTCGTGGCACACCCTGCAGTCGTTGGCGAACGAAGAGTGGCCGGCCGCCAGCGGCCCCGGGTTCCAGGCTTTGTCCGGCGGCAGCACGAACTTCGCGGTGACCGCGCGCAGCGGCGGGACCACCGCATTGATGACGGGAATCGCGACGAAGAGGAGGAGCACGACGCCGAGGAAGATCCATGCCGGCCTGCGCTTGCCGAGGCCCGCCGCGGTGAGCGTCATCCGCGAGCGCACCTTGATGTCGGAAAGATCGTCAGGCAGCGGCCGCTTGAGCTCGACGGCCAACGCCAGATCGGCGCCGGCCGGCGGCGTCTCGACGGTGAAGCCGTAGGGCCCGATCTCGACGTACGAGCCGGGCGCCAGCGTCATCTCCGGATCCTGGTGTCCCTCGACGAGCAGCGTCGCGGTTCCCACCGCAGCGAGCCGTGTCGCGCCTTCGCTGCGGAAGATCGTCGCGTGCTCCAGCGCGACGCGCGGATCCGGCAGGAAGATCGGACACTGGGCGCCGCGCCCGATCGCGAACGAGTCGCCGTCGAGCGTGCGCTCGGCACGGACCGGCTGTCCCTTGCGGTTGCGGGTGACGGTGGCGAGCAGCAGTCGCATCCGGCGCCTACCAGTAGAAGAACACGCTGACGACGTGCGCGACGAGCGCTGCGACGAGCGCGATCGACAGCGGCACGTGGACGAACAGCCAGACGTCGAGTCGCGCCTTCAGCGCGACTGCGGCGCGCGCGCGCGCGACCAGTTCCTGCTTGCGCACCATCACCGCGTAGAGCTGCTGGTTGACACGGGACTGCTCGCCGCGCAGCGTCTTGCCGATCGACTGCAAGCCGACGACCGCCGCGGTGGTAGGGCAATCGGAGTCCCGGCCCGAGAGCTGGCGCCGCCACGAACCACCGATATCGGTGCCCAGCGAGGCCGCCAGCACGAGACGATTGCACGCATCCGGAAGCGACAGCGCGAGCGGCCGTGCCTGCCGGTCGAGGTCCGCGATCTTGATGAGCAGCGTCTCCAGCGTGTCGTCGCCGAGCGTGCTCGTGATCAGCGCCGGGTACTTGAGGTAGGCCCAGACGCCGAAGAACCCGGACAGGATGACGGCGATCATCAGCACGTAGGCCAGCGTGTGCACGTTCCAGCCGACCTGGAACGCCGCGTGCAGCGTGGCGATGACGAGGAGCGTGGTGCCGAGGTAGACGTGCGCCGACAGCCAGCCGAGCAGCGTACCGGCCGTCGATGCGTATCGGCGCTTGCGGATGCCGAACCAGAGGAGCCACAGGATCAGCAGCGCACCGATCGTGCCCAGCGTGTAGCCCATCCAGCTGCCGCCATAGCGACCGCCCGGCGGCCGGTTCAGCGCATACGCGGCAATGGTGGCGACGAGGACGACGGCCGCGACCTTGAGATAGCGGAACTTCGCGTACGCCAGTAGCGATTGGTGCCGCACGCCCGCCCCTCCCATGGGTGACCGGGCGCACCGAAGCCCGGCTTGTGGGCGCGAGTGTAGCGGCGGGGGACGGGTTTGCCTATCCGCGCCCAAGAAACCGGACCCTCCGAGGCATCCGCGTTGATGCGGCGCAAACCTGGCACCCTTCCGGCCGTTATAATCCCCGCTTTCCTCCCGACCGCAGGTCATATCGACCGCGGCCGTTCTTGAATCAGATCTGCCCGCCATCCCGCCTCCGATGCTCGAAGCGCTAGACCTTGCGGCGCGCCGCGGCCTGGCGCAGTTGTTCAGCGGATTGTCGTTCCGCGTCGACCCCGGTCAGGTGCTCGTCGTGACCGGTGCCAACGGCACCGGCAAGACGACGCTGCTGCGCATGCTCGCCGGCCTGTCGACGCCCACGCATGGGGAAATCCGGTGGCAGGGGACGCTTGTCGCGCCCTTCGCGTCGGCGGTGCGCTGCGCGATCGCCTTCGCCGGTCACCTCCCCGCACTCAAGGATGAGCTGACTGCGGAAGAGAATCTGGCGTCACTGGTCGAACTCGCCGGCGCGCGGCCGGATCGCAAGGCCATTCGCGACGCTCTGGACGCCGTCGCCCTCTCCCGCCAGCGCTCTTTGCCCGCGCGGGTGCTGTCGCAGGGCCAGCGCCGCCGCATCGGGCTCGCCCGTCTGGCCGTATTGGCGCGGCCCTACTGGGTGCTCGACGAACCGGTCACGGCGCTCGACGCCGCCGGCACGGATCTCCTGGCGCGCATGGTCGCCGACCATCTGGGCCAGGGCGGGGTCGCCGTTGCTGCGACGCATGCGCCGCTCGGGCTGCCCGAGGCTCGCGTGCGCCCGCTCAC
>Ga0105106_10001555_pt1 | contig 16535 bp, 16 predicted proteins | sample PPLLaktember2015_5_FD_79109 | JGI IMG/M metagenome (GOLD analysis project Ga0105106, IMG submission 79109) | Freshwater sediment microbial communities from Prairie Pothole Lake near Jamestown, North Dakota, USA - PPLs Lake P8 Core (1) Depth... | ecosystem: Environmental > Aquatic > Freshwater >...
CCCGGGCATCTTCGAGGTGCTCGCGCTGCTGGGAAAATCCCTCGCGTTGTCTCGGCTGCGCGATCTCGTCTCGTTCCTGCGAACCAGGTAGGGCGGGTCTTGTGGAATTACGTGGGGCGGGTCTTGTAGTTCAAGACCCGCCCTACAACATCGTCAAGACCCGCCCTGCATCTTCTACGGGCTTCTCTTCCTCACCGTATATCCCACAGCGAATTTCAGGTTCGGCGCGGAGCCGCCGCCCAGCTTGAAGTCGGTGAAGAATCCGCTCTGGTGCGCGAAGCCGAAGGTAGCAAACGAGCCGGCGTGTGTGCTGGTGTCGTCGTTGTGCCGCAGGAAGATGACCGCGGGCCCGCCGCCCTGATAGAGCGCCCACCCCGATTGGCCGAGCTCGATGTAATAGAGAAATTCGATGTTGATCGCCGCCAGCGAGAAGTCGCCGCCAAACCCGCCATCGATGCCGGGCCTGAATCGGAAGTTCTGAAAGAGCTCACCCGTTTCGAAATGGGTGCCGACAAAGCCCTGTTCGGGGTCCACCGAGACCCCGCCCTGGAACCCGATGCCCTGTGCCTCGGCACGGCTGGTTACAAGAAAGAGGACAGAGGCGACGAGCGACCCGACGAGAAAGCGTCTAGTTAAGGGGACAAATCGGTGCATGTCTGGCAGGGAGAGCAACTGTGTTGCCACAGCCCACAGGGGCCGGGTTCTAGAGAATCTGAGGGCTGGGTTCAAGACGCCGGGACGCCCGGCGTCCCGGCGTTCTCTTTGCGGTTCTACTTACTCCGCTCCTGCCGGCGCTTCATCATCTCCGCGCGCCGTTCCGCCATCTCCTTCCGCCGTTCGGCCAGCTTCTGCTTCTGCTCGGCCGTCAGCACGTTGTAGATCTCGGTCTGCACCTGCGCCTGTGCAAACGCGAGCTCGGTTTCGGCGCTGCCGACCTCGATGCTGAGCGCCTGAAGGTTGGCGGCGTTGCCCGAGATGATCGCGTTGTCCAGCGCTTCACGCGCCGTTCGCGCGCGCTCGGCCAGCGGCCGAATGCGCTCGGCGTGCTTCTCGTGAATCGCCTTCACCTGCTCGCGCTGTGCGTCGGTGAGATCGCGCATCACGCCGGCGAAGCCCCCGCCCATCGGGCCACCCATGCGCCCGCCGCGTCCCATCGGGCCGCCAGACCCGCCGGGTCCCCGCCCGCCAGGCCTGACGCGCTCGCCCTGAGCCGGCGGTTGATCCTGCGCCAGAGTGATGTACGGGACTGCCATGGCTATCCCGATGGCTACTACTGATGCTGCCAAGAATGTCTTTTTCATAGCTCCTCCACGGTCCGGCTGAAAATTCAACTGGACTCTATTGATTAGACGAGATGATTGATGGCACTGCTGCGGCGGAATTGTGAAAAGACGATGACAGCCGATCCGAGCCAGAAATCTATAAACTGGAATCTATAGACTGGATCTGGCATGGAGTCGCGCAAAGTTCTCGTCGTCGAGGATGAAAAGAACATCCGCGACCTTGTGTGCCTGCACCTGGGCCTTGAGGGCTACGAGTGCGTGCCCGTGGCCGATGGCAAAGAGGCGATGTTGCTGGCAGGTGAAAAGAGTTTCGATCTGATCATCCTCGACCTGATGCTGCCCGGTGTAGACGGCGTCAGCATCACACGCGCGATTCGCCGGCATGGGCCGAACCGCGATGTGCCGATTCTGATGCTGACGGCCCGTCGCGAGGAAGCCGACAAGGTAATGGGCCTCGACAGCGGAGCCGACGACTACCTGACAAAGCCATTCGGCGTGCGCGAGTTGATCGCGCGGGCGGCGGCGTTGATGCGCCGCGCGCGTGTGCCGATCGCGAGCGGAGATAACGACGGCCACCCGGTGTCTATACACGGCGTCGATCTCGACCCGTCGCGCCGGGGCGTCCGCGTGCGCGGTCAGTCGATCGACGTCACACGGCAGGAGTTCAATCTCCTGTACGTGCTCGCGTCGAGCCCTGGCATAGTTTTTACGCGCGACCGCCTGCTGTCGCGCGTGTGGCAGGAGCAATCCTTTGTCACCGGCCGCAGCGTCGACACGCTCGTGAAGCGGCTGCGGAAGAAGATCGAGATCGATCCCGCCGACCCGAAGTTGATCGTGACGGTGTGGGGTGATGGCTACAAATTCGCAGACGTGTAGGGTGATCTGACGTGGCGCAGCTCGCCTGGTATCGGAGCCTGTATTGGCGCATCGGCATCGGCTTCGTGCTGTTTCTTGCCGCGATGCTCGCCGTGCAGGGACTGACGCTCGTCTATCTCATCTCTCGAATGGAGGTGGCGCCCGGCCGGACGCCGCCGGAGGTGACCCGGCTGGTCGCGCGCGATCTTGGCGATGCGCTCACCAGCAATCCCCAGCTCGACATTCAGCAGTTCCTTCGGCAGGAGTACGAAGCTCGCCTGCCGCTCGTGGCCATCATGAAAGACGGCCGCCTCGTCACGACCGACGGCACCGTGCCGCCAGACGATGTGGTGCGCGAGATACGCAACCGGTTAGATACCGCACCAGAGTCGTTCATGCGAGGACGTGCGGGCAGGGGGCGGCCTGTCGGACCCCGCATGCCACCTGCAGAAGGCCCGGCCACGCTACCGCGCGCCGGGCAGGCCGCAAGGCGATTCGGCGCGGCGGGCATCGTCTTTGTCAACGGCGTGCCCGAAGGTGTTGTGATAGGGATGCCGCGGTCTGCCTTCAGGCAGCTGGGTCCCACTCTCGCGCTCGTCGGGCTGCTGCTCGTCGCGATGGGGACGACAGCTGCGGCGCTGCTGATTTTCGGGCCCGTCCGAGGCCGGCTGCGAAGCCTCGAGGATGCGGCGCGCAAGGTCGGTTCGGGTGATTTGACGGCGCGCGCACGCGAGGATGGCGGCGACGAGGTTGCCGCGCTCGCCCACGCGTTCAATCAGATGACGCACGATCTCCATCAGCGTGCCGAACAATTGCAGGCCGCAGATCGCCAGCGGCGTCTGCTGCTGGCCGACGTGTCGCACGAGTTGATGACGCCCATCACGGGTATGCGCGGGTATCTCGAAACGCTGTCGCTTCACGCGCAGTCGCTCGATGCCGAAACACGCGAGCGCTATCTGACGATCATTCGAGACGAAACGCTGCGCGTACAGCACATCGTGGGCGACCTTCTCGATTTGGCGCGCCTGGAAGGCGGAGGCGAGACCTTCGACGTGCAGGATGTGCCGCTCGAGGACTTGTTCGGGCGTGTCGTCGCACGACATGGCCGCGCCGCCCAGGGGAAGGGCGTCGAGCTCGTGGCAGAGATTGCGCCAGGTGCCGAAATCGTTTCCGGCGATCCCATGCGCCTCGAGCAGGCGCTCCAGAATCTCGCCGCAAACGCGCTGCGGCACACGCCTCGAGGCGGCCGCATTTCACTGGACGCGGCGCTTCTGGACGGGAGCGTCGTGGTGACCATTATTGATACAGGCGCGGGCATCCCTCCCGAACATTTACCCCACGTTTTCGACAGGTTCTATAAGATAGATCCTTCCCGGACCGGCCAGTCCGGAAGCGGGTTGGGCTTGTCCATTGTGAAGGCGATTGTCGAGCGACACGGCGGTACGGTAACGGTCAAAAGCCGGGCTGGCGAGGGAACAGCAATCACCATGAAGTTCCCGCCGGATCGGCCGATAAATCCATAGCATCCCTCATGCGTGAGAACACGCGCGTCGATTTTTCGCTCGCGGCCAATGCCGCCAGGTCAACGTTTCTGACATACGAGCCCTACTACGGCCTCAAGGAAAAGCCCTTCAGCCTTTCGGCGGATCCGCGCTTCCTGTACAAGAGTCGCGCGCATGCTCCCACCTTCGACGAGCTGCGTGCCGGCATCCGGCGCCGCGAAGGGGTAATCGTCCTCACCGGAGAGCCAGGCACGGGCAAGACGACCCTGTGCCGCGCCGTGCTCGAGGCGCTCGATCGCAAGACGTTCTGCACGCTCGTCCCCGATCCGTTCGTGTCTCGCGAAGACCTGCTGAAGATGCTGCTCCTCGACTTCGGCGTGATGTCGGTCGAGGATCTGAAGAGCGGCCGGTTGAACGGCGCCACGCGGCCGGAGCTGAGCTATCCCCTCTACGAGTTTCTGAAGTCTTTGGTGCCGCTGCAGGCCTATGCAGTGCTCATCATCGACGAAGCGCAGAATCTCTCGCCGCAGGTGCTCGAGGAGATTCGCATCCTTGCCGACCTCGAGGCGCCCGAAAAGCTGCTGCAGCTGGTGCTCGTCGGGCAGCCCGAGCTTCGCGCGAAGTTGAAAGATCACTCGATGCGGCAGGTCGATCAGCGCGTGTCGGTCAGGGTTGAGCTGACTGCGCTCGATCGCCTCGGCGTCGGAGAATACATCTCGCACCGTCTTGATGTCGCGGGCGGCGGTACCGATCGCGTCACGTTCTCGACCGAGGCCCTCGATCTCATCTTCAAGGCGACCAAGGGAAACCCGCGCCTCATCAATCTCGTGTGCGACAAGTCGCTGCACCACGGGCACCTCGTGCGGACATTCATGATCGGTCCCGAGATCGTCACGACCGCGCTGGGCGATCTCGGCATGATGGAGACGACGACCACGGCGGCGCCGGCAGCGGCGGCGGCGGCAAAGCCGGAGTCCCAACCCGAACCGATGGACGATTTCGGTCTGGGAGAAACGTTCTTCGAGCGCGAACGCCCCCCGATCGGCGATCCTCTACCCGAGGTTGAAACTGCGGAGCAGGAACTGTTCGTCCATGCCGGCAACGAGGCTCCTGTCGGCAGGCGCCGTACGATCCTGCTGGTTCTCGTCGGCCTTGTGGCCGCGGCGATCGCCGCATGGATAGTATGGACGTGGCAGAATCGCACTTTCGACACGAGCGCCGTGCCTGCGGCACCTGCTGCGCCGCCCAGCCGGCTGATCCTGCAGATGGCGCAGCCGCCGGCATCCGAGCAGATCGCTGCTGCGGAAGCGGGCGGTCTGCCATTTGAGGTGGGTGTGGCGCTGTTCTCGGGATACGACCGCGCCAACGGCCTGGCGATCGACCTCGCGGCCGCGGGCTTCCGAGCATCGACCCGGAGCATCGAGTCTTCCAAAGGGCGCCTGTACGAGGTCCGGACCGGACCGTATTTCTCGCGGGAAGACGCCGAAGCCGATGCGGCCCGCATCCGGCAGATGCCCGGGTACTCTGACGCCAGAGTCGTGCCTCAACCGCCGCCCGCGTCAGAGTAGTCTTCCGCTATACTCCGCGGCGTGAATCACACGGAAGAACTGAAAGCGCTCGACACGGCCCGCTGGCGCATTGCGATTGTGCTGACGGCGGCGATGATGGTCCTGTACTTCGGGTTCATCCTGCTCGTCGCCTACGCCAAGCCTTTGCTCGGCAGCCTCGTCGTCCCCGGCCTCAGCCTCGGCATTCTCCTCGGTGCGGTCGTCATCGTCGCCGCCTGGGTGCTCATCTGGATTTACGTGCGGTGGGCGAACAAGCACTACGACGCGGCGATCGACGCGCTCCGGGGCCGGATGTGACGGCAGTCTTCTTCTTCATCTTCATCGCGATGTCGCTCGGCGTCACCTACGTGGCGGCGCGGCGGACTCGCAGCGCGCAGCATTTCTACACGGCCGGCGGCAGCGTGACCGGGCTGCAGAATGGCCTCGCGCTTGCGGGCGATTACATGAGCGCGGCGAGCTTTCTCGGCATCGCGGGACTGGTTGCGATGTCGGGCTTCGACGGCCTGATCTATTCGATCGGCTTTCTCGTCGGCTGGCCGGTTGTGATGTTCCTCATCGCCGAGCCGCTGCGGAATCTCGGCAAGTACACCTTTGCCGACGTCGTCGCGTTCCGTTTGCGGCAGGCGCCCGTGCGCGTCGCCGCCGCGGTCGGCTCGCTCGCGGTTGTTGCGTTCTATCTGATCGCGCAAATGGTGGGCGCGGGCAACCTGATTCGGTTGCTGTTCGGCTTCGAATACGAGCTCGCGGTCGTCATCGTCGGCGTCGTGATGCTGGCCTACGTGCTCTTCGGCGGCATGATGGCGACGACGTGGGTGCAGATCATCAAGGCCGTTCTGCTGCTGAGCGGGGCGTTCTTCCTGGCGGTGATGGCGTTGTGGCACTTCTCGTTCAGCCCGCTCGCGTTGTTCAGAGCCGCATCCGATCAGTACGGCCCGGCGGTGCTCGCGCCCGGGCGTCTCGTGTCGAACCCGTTCGACGCGATGTCGCTCGGTCTGGCGCTGATGCTGGGCACCGCGGGGCTGCCGCACATCCTCATGCGGTTCTATACCGTGCCCGACGCAAAAACGGCGCGCAGCTCGGTGAGCTACGCGACCGCCTTCATCGGGTTCTTCTATCTGCTGACGTTCATCCTCGGCTTTGGCGCGATGGTTCTCGTTGGCCAGCCGGCGATTCGCGCGATCGACGCCGGCGGGAACATGGCAGCGCCGCTGTTGGCGAAGGCTGTCGGTGGAGACGCGTTCCTCGGTTTCATTTCCGCCGTCGCGTTTGCGACGATTCTTGCCGTCGTCGCCGGCCTCACGCTCGCCGGTGCCGCGACCTTGTCTCACGATCTGTGGGTGAACGTGATGCGGCACGGTGCAGCCTCGGATCGCGAGCAACTGACCGTCGCGCGCGGGTCGACGGTGGTGCTCGGCGTGCTTGCCATCGTGCTCGGGGTCATCTTCAAGGGCCAGAACGTTGCATATATGGTCGGGCTGGCGTTTGCGATCGCCGCCAGCGCGAACTTCCCGGCACTGGTGTTGTCGATGTTCTGGCGCAAGTTCACGACGCGCGCCGCGCAGATGAGCATGCTCGTCGGCACGGCTTCCAGCCTCGTCCTGATTTATCTTTCACCGACCATTCAGATTGACGTGCTGAAGAATACGACCGCCTGGTTCCCGCTGCGCAACCCCGGCCTCGTGTCGATCCCGCTGTCGTTCCTCGTCGCGATTGTGGTGGCCTCGCTGTGGCCGGAGGCGGAAGCCGAGGAGAGGTTCACGGAAGTGGAGCACCGGGTGCATGCGATACCGGCGCCCCGGAAATAGTCGAGCGTTGACGCGATCGGCGGCGAGTGCTATAAGCGCCTCATCAAGCAATCGCTCGCGGCGCTGATCGTTCTTTCAAGTGTCCTTGCAGCGTGGCCGCAGCCACTCGTCGCGCAGCAGTCTGGTTCGAGCGGAAGCGTATCATCGAGCCTCGACTTCGAGACATTCAAGATCCGGGTCCTTCCAATCCTTACGAACCCACGAAAAGGCAACGCGCGATGCACGGCGTGCCATACGCGCGCCGGCGGCAATAGTTTTCTCGAGCCGCTGCCGCCAGGTGCGTCGAGCTATACCGAAGAGCAGGCGCTCAGGAACTTCGATCGCGTTCAGCGTCTTGTCGTGCCTGGCGAACCACTGAAAAGCATTCTGTTGACGAATCCCCTTGCCGAAGAAGCCGGCGGCAGCCATTGGCATGGCGGCGGAAAGCATTGGGAATCGCAGAGCAACCCTGAATGGCAGGTGCTCGCCTCATGGGTGAGCGCGAAAGCCGCGGCAACGGCACCAGGACTGGACTTCGAAACGTTCAGAATGCGTGTGCAGCCGGTTCTCACCAGCGCGCGGAAAGGCAACGCGCGGTGCACGGCGTGTCATACGCGCGCCGGCGGCAACAGCTTTCTCGAGCCGCTCGCGCCCGGGGCCACAACGTACACCGAGGAGCAGTCGCGACGGAACTTCGAGCGCATTCAGCGCCTGGTTGTGCCAGGCGCGCCTGAAAAGAGCGTGCTGCTGATGAATCCGCTGGCCGAAGAGGCGGGCGGCAGCCACTGGCATGGCGGCGGCAAGCACTGGACTGCCCAGACCGATCCTGAATTTCAGGTGCTGGCCGAATGGGTTCGTGGACGATGAAGGTCTCCCGGCGCATGTTTCTGGCAGCCTCGGCCCTGATTGGATTTGCGAGAAAGGCTCGCGCGCAGATATCAAGAGCCCTTCGATTTCGGCCGCTCGCACAGCCCGTGGTTGTGCCCCTCGATGCCATCCCCGCTCGGCGGCGTGCTCGTCCGTTCGTGGCCGACGCCGTCACGCTTTCGACGGCGGCAAATCCCAACCAGCCCATTCGTGTCAGCGGGATGATCGTTCGCACGGCCGAGGGCGATCGTCCCGAGAGCTTTTCGGCGGTATGCGTCCGTTGTCCGCATGAGCTCTGCGACGTGGACTTCGTTGACGAGCCCGCCCGCATTCCGCAGGAGGTCATCGATCAAGCGGGACGGCCGCTCGCGGATCCGATCTATCTCTGCCCCTGCCACAACAGCGCCTTCAAGACCGACGGCGAGAGGCTGGCCGGTCCGGCGCCGCGCGGCCTGTACCGGTTTCGCGTGACCGGCGTGAGCGCTTCAGCTGTCGAGATCGCCGAAGTCGAGGAAGACGTGCTGATCTTCGTCTAGTTCGTGACTACGTTCCCGGCTGGACGAGCATCGCCGTGATGTTGCGCTTCGGCACCTGCCCCACCTTGATTTGCGCGATCTCTTTTCTTGCCGCGACGTCGATGACCGACACGAAATTTGAGTGGGCGTTGGCGACGTAAAGCTTCTTGCTGTCGGGCGTGAAGGTGAGCCAGTCGGGCACCTTGCCGACGCGGACGCCACCCAGGTATTTCAGATCCGGCATCGAGTACGCGTAGACGTGGCTGTTCACCTTGCTCGTCGACCACAGCGTTTTGCCGTCGGGGGCGATCTGGATGCCGTGCGCGGGCGCGCCCTGGATGCCGTCGCTGTTGCGCTCGGCGGGCGGGACGTCGGGCAGCGTGATGCGGCCGACTTCCTTCCGCTTCTCCCAGTCGACGATGGCAAAGCCGTGGAGGTTGGTGACCTGCACGAACATGCGCTTGGTGGATCCGTCCGGATTCTTCTCGAAGCAGATCGGGCGGACTCCACCTTCAAAGTGGATCGACCACACCGGCAGCTCGGAAGCCGTGTCGATGACGGTGGCGACCGATCCGCCGGTCGATCCCGCGACGACGTACTTGCTGTCGGGCGTGATGAATGTGTTGTGCACGCCTCGGAGGATGCGGATGGACTTGACGCGTTCCTGCTGGACCGTATCGATGACGTCAACGCCGCCGTCGGGCGTCTGGATGGCGACATACACCCGCTTGCCGTCTTTGCGGATGGCGACGTTGTTGGGATGTCCCGTCAGCGGAATCTTCTTCGTAATCTTCAGCGTCTTCGCATCGACGATGTCGAGGGTCGTCGTTGACTCGTTGCTCAGGTAGAGCCGTGTTCCATCGGGCGCCGCGGCGGCGCCATGGATGACTTCGGCGTCGGGAATCTCGCCGACGATCTTGTCGGTAGCTGGGTCGATCACGTGCACGCTGTCGCCCGCGGAATTGGTCTGCACGATCAACGGACGGGTGGATTGGGCGAAGAGCGGCAGCGCGACGAGAACCGGGGCGACGAGGAGACCGAAGCGGCGACGTGCGGCCATGGCGATGCCTCCTGCCCGGCGACTCTAACACAATCCCTTCGCATTCGGGTTCCGGGTTCCGGTTCCATGTTCCAGGTTCGCGGTGGCGCCTCATCTCGCGCGCGCATCCTCTATAGAGAAAGATGGCGTCTAGTTCGAGCGCCCACCGCGAACCCGAACCGGAACTTGGAACCGGAACCTGGAACGATCCCGACGTATAGCAGCATGCAAAAGACAACGCCGGGCCGCCGAGATCAGAAATTACCAGGCGTATTCCCGATCTCGGCGCCTCGGCGTCCCAGCGTCTTGAACACAGCCCTCACATTCTTAGAATTGGTTATGGCCCGCCGGCAGTGCTACCACTGCAAGGAATGGATTGAAGAAGGTGAGGCGCACGACTGCTGGACGACGACCGAGGCGGCGCTGACCGAGGATCTGCCTGAGGATCTGGCAGACGCCTGGGAGCGGCTGCGCGAGACCGTTGTCGAATTCGGCGAGCAGCGGATTTACGCCTCGCACCATTCGATCATGTTCTCGCGCAAGTCGTGTTATTTCTTCGTCCGGCCGAAGAAGAACCGTCTCGAACTGTGCGTGTTCCTCGGCCGCGTGGTGAAAGCTCCCCAGATACGGCGCATCGATCGACCTTCGAAGCTGAAGATCGCGCACACCATTCACGTTCGACATCGCGACGAGGTGGAGGCGCCGATTACCGGCTGGTTACGGGAAGCGTACGACCTGCCGGACGCGCTCGCAGCGAAAACGAAAACGGCGGCCAAAGCCAGGAAGACGAAGGCGAAACGCAGGAGGCGAAAAGCCAGGGGTTAGGGATTGGAACTGGAGGATTCGCTGACGCTGGTGAGGCAGTGACCGATCTGTTGTCGGCGGCAAGTTGAGGACAGGCGCTCCGGTGGATGCATGGCGACGAGCCTCCCATGTATAATCTTGGTTTCTGCCCGCCTTCGCTCCCGCGTGCGTGAGCGCGTGGGCGCGGCAGGCCCGCCTCGGAATTACCAGATTGGGAGGTCGTCCAACGGTAGGACACGTGGCTCTGGACCACGGTATCGGGGTTCGAATCCCTGCCTCCCAGCCAATCGCGCCACGGCGTTCCAAGCCCTTCTCTCTCAATAATTTGCCCGGTTCGATTCTCGCGTGCCCCTTCGTGCATGAGGGGAGTCACGGCCGCGATATCTTCATAACATCCACGATGTCAGGGGTCAGCGCGAGCCTGGCGGGTTCGAATCCCAGACGGGTGTTCCCCGAGTGGCGACGTGCCACAGGACCGACGCCACGCCTCGCGCCGATACTCGACTGCTCATATTCTTATCGTGTGAGATAATTTAGGACGAGTCGGCGACCATGGACGTCCGGGAGTACCTGACCGCTGAGGGCAAGAACCCGTACCGCGAGTGGCTGGACACGCTGGACGTCACGCCGCGCGCGCGGATTCAGGCGAGGGTGCTCCGCTTCTCGACCGGGAATGTGGGCGACCACAAGAGCGTGGGCGGCGGTGTCTGGGAGGCGCGGGTCATGTTCGGGCCAGGGTATCGGATCTACTTCGGCAAGGACGGCGCGCAACTCGTGCTGCTATTGCTCGGTGGCGACAAGTCCACCCAGACGGCAGACGTGGCGCAAGCGCAGGGTTTCTGGAAGGCGCATCAGGAGGGCAAACGTCGTGGCAAGACGAAGTGAAGACTGGAACGTAGGGCTTGCGAAGGACCTTCGCAATGCGACATTCGCTCGAGAGTTCCTGCTGGCGTCGATCGACGAAGGTGTCGACCTGCAGCTTGCGCTCGGAAAGGTGATTCGCGCCATGGGCGTGAAGGAGTTCGCGACCAAGGTACGCATGGCCAGCCCGAATGTGCTGCGCGCTATCAACCCGCGTCACAACCCGACGCAGGACACGCTGAATCGCCTCCTGAAGCCTTTCCGGCTGCGCCTCAGCCTCGCACCCCTCATGGGAAAGCCGCGCCGGACCGCTGCGTGATGCAATGAATCATCGTGCCGCCGGAGAGCGGTCAGCGCTCGCGGAGCAGCGTCCGCCAGTTCACTATCAGCTCGATCGGGGGGACGGCGGGATCGGTGGCGTAAACCGCGGCAAGGAACCGCCGGCCCTCGACGGCGGCGGCGTACGCATTCGCCGTCGGCGTCACCAACGGCGTCGCTTCAACGAATGCGCCGGCGTCGAAAAGCTCGCGCGGCTTGCCCAGCGCGATGTCGTTGCCCGTACCGGCGAACGATCTGATGGTCAGCCACTTACGCTCGGACAGGCAGGCGAGTTCACGGCCGCGGTCGGTCCACTGCGGTGAATGTCCCCCGTTGATCGAAACCTGTCTCCTGATCTGCCCTGATGGAAAGCTCGCGACCCACACCTCGTCGCGGCCCGATTCGTCCGTGACGTAGGCGATCCAGCGATCGTCAGGAGACACGACCGCTTCGGCCGCCGGCGCCTCACAGAGCCGTCGAGACCCCTGTTGCCTTGGTCCCCGAAGTCGGCTACCTTCCACTCTAATGATGCGGCCTCCCGCCGGGGACGCTCACACCCGCCCGGTCAGTGCTGTCTACTCAGGCATCCGCCGTGCCGGGCGCTTGGCAGCCGCGATTGTGTCCGGCGTCGCGTTGGGAGAACCCTTATGACCCTTCCCGCTTCGAAGATGGTCGCGCTGGCCTTCACTTGCGTCGTTGCCATCTCGGTGCCGACCAAGGCTCAGGTCCAGGTCACATCATGCGGACCGAACGACGTGGTGCCCTGGTGGCCGCGCGTCATCCTCGATGCTGGCGCGGAGACGCTGACCGCCGCCGAGCGCAAGACGGTCGAAACGCGGCTGGCGGCCCTGGAAGCGCTGCCGCGGAAGACGAACTATGCGACACCGCGGGGATTTGCCGTCCGGCCGGTCTTCTCGATCCACGAGATCACGACGCGGACAGAGCTGTATGAATACAGCTTCCACATTTCGACGTTCGACAAGTGCAGCAAGTACGATGAACACGGAGCGGACCTCGTCCTCCACGTCAATCCTGATCCGGTCTCCTGGAGCATGGGCAGCCAGCCGTTCATCGACGAGCGCGGGGACAAGATCTACGTGGAACGTCCGCGGCGGCAAGCGCTTCACGGCTCGACGGCTACGTTCGGCGGCTTCCACGAAGACAACACGAACACCTCCGCCTTCTACGTCCTGTTCACGACCGCCAACGAGCCGCCGGTGTTGCCCCTTTCGCGCGAAGAATACTTGCGTTTCAAGATCTTCGAGCACGAAGGCAAGAACCAGGAGAAATTGAAGGCGCTGATAGCCGATCTGTCCCAGACACCATACGAGCGGTGGATCGCCGAGGCTCCGGAGCGCAGGAAACAGCACGAAGAGCTCTTTGCCCTGATTGCCACGATCAATCCCGCACAGGCGGCGAAGACACGGGCCGACATGGAGAAGGCTGATCAGGCTGAAGGCGAGAAGCTCAAGAGGGCCGACGCGTTCGAACGTGAGAAGCGGGCCAGGGACGTCGCGACCATGAAGGCCGTGGGCGACAGGTACCGCGCACAGCTCGCGACCATGACGCCGGCTGAACGCGCCTCTGTAGCGTACGTGTACGGAGACGACGACCTGGTTCGTGCCGGCACGCCGGACGCCGTCACGTTCGTGCGAAAGAATCCGGCCTTCTACCGCGCTCGAACCTCGCCGCTCGAGCCGCGCGCCATCCTGGTCAGCTTACCCGGTGCGTATACGCACAACCGGCCGCAGCAGGCCGAGCTCTACAGACAGCTCGACTGGGCGGCGATCAAGAAGATGGTGAATCCGTGAACGGAGGCGATCTGCTGTTTGCGTCAGCAGGAGGAAGAGCCATCCACGCTGTCGCTTGCCACGAATCGCCGTAGCAGAACACCTGTCTCGCTGCTCGAAAAAGTGGCCGTCGCGATCAACCCAAGCGAGTGCTATTTCGAGTGCCATCCAATCGGCAATAGACGCAACCAGCGGCAAATGGCGGCAACTCCGAGCAAAGCCGCAATCGCATCAACACGCAGAATTCGCGAGCAATAGACGTCAAATGCGAACCAACGCAAGCCGGTGCAAGACGCGTTCGTAGACTCCCTGCCTCCCAGCCAGCTCAGACGCAAGGCAACCCGCGCTAGTACGGTGAACGCAAGCCCGCGGCGTCTCCCTTGCCCACACTATTTCGCCGGAGCCCTCGGCATCGATGGTTTCCTGCGCATTGTGTCAAAGACTCGCTGGAACAATTCGATCTCAGGACTTCGAGCGTTCGATCGGACCGTTACAGCGTCGCCGAAATCGAGCAAGCGATAGTCAGGAGAGCGGTACGCGGGCCATTGCGGCAACCCTCCACCGTTGGGATCCCCCGTCTTGGCGAACCGCACCCACGCGTCGGCCATCGCGCGCGACACGGTGCGATCGATTTCTTCGAACTGCGAGCTGTCTCCACTGGTGTTGTCGAAGACGTATGAGACTTCGGAGGTATGCGCGGCGCCTCCCCAGGCCGAGCGGCTGGATGGCGCGACACGCGAAAACCGATACATGTAGACATCGCTGACTTTCGACACCGCGCGGGCTGTCAGTACCGTCGGCGCGACGAGTCGTGACTCTCCGTCCAACAACGGTGCTGCCACGGAGACTTGGGCGTCTGTCGCTGCCGGATACCTTGCGAGCACGGCGTCAACGAGTTCCGCGGGAAATCTCCCTCGGACGAACGCGCGATAGTTCTCGACTGTCTTGGGCAAGTCCGCCGCAAAGAAGAGACCCTCGTCGGCGTTATGACCTATGAGGAGTGGCACCTTCGATTGATTGTTCGTGCCCATGAGGGCAGCGGGATCGTCCGGTACCACATATCCGTCCACGATCGGAACATAGATCAGGCCCAAGGTCTCACTTCGGCTCGGCATTCGCGCCAGCACCTCGTCTGCGCTCAACGCGCGGAGTGTCGCGATGTCACCGGCGATCGATAGGCCGTTGGCTTCCGCTGCGGCGAAACCATAGGACGGAGCGCGAAGCCGCGGCTTCGGCCCGGCAGCGGTGGACCCGAGGCTTTGCGCAATGGCGCGATGGAACAACCCTCGTGCGAGCGGCGAGACGATGAGGAATCCCTGGCTGGACGCGCCAGCTGACGAGCCGAACAGCGTCACGCTGTCAGGATTTCCACCGAATGCCGCGATGTTTGCGCGGACCCAGCGCAGCGCGGCGATCTGATCGAGCAGCCCGTAGTTTCCTGAGACCTGCCGTTCGGACTCCGCCGAAAGCGCTGGGTGCGCCAGAAACCCAAGCGCGCCCAATCTGTAGTTGAAACTCACGACGACCACACCACGACGGGCCACATTCGTCCCGTCGAGGCGGGGCAACGTGACCGTCCCGGCGGTGAATCCTCCGCCGTGGATCCACACCATGACGGGAAGCCGATCGCCGCTAGACTTCGCCGGAGTCCAGACATTGAGCGTGAGACAGTCTTCGCTTGCGGGCCCACCCGGCAGTCCCGCGCGCGCCGGTACCGTCTGTGGACATCTCGGTCCGAACCGCGTCGCATCACGCACGTCCGTCCACGGCTCGGGCGCGGTGGGTGGACGCCACCGCCGCTCGCCTGTTGGTGGGGCGGCATAGGGAATGCCCTTGAACACCCTGACGTCGGACCCCATGCCACGAACAGGGCCCGACTGTGTGCGAATGGTGGTTTGCGAAGAGTCGGTCGACTGGCCGTGCACAACGACCACTGCGAACGAGACGCACAGCAGTTTCACAATCGAGCGCATGGACCCCTCCGGGACCGGGTGGACTAGCCGCGACACTGTAAACTACTGGACCGGTGTGGATCTCGATGGGCTGCCGGCCGTCGCCTCGGTCTTGCCGCACGGTTCCCGCCTAGGACCATGCGGGCGAGCCAAGGTCTGTATGATCGCTCAACGACGGGAGATTTGGGGACAAGTGTTGACGAGGCGCTGGTGCGCTGCTCTCAGGCAGCACGGACGAGCCAGTTCCGGAAATCGTCCCTAACAGCCAGCCTTCGCTCAAGCTTTGCATGAGCTACGGCTAGGCAAGCGAGTCATCGTCAGTTCCTTCCCGACCTAGCTCACGCGAACACCCGATGCGCGGAGGCTGACCGTATTTCCCTCAACCAGCTAAAGGTTAAGCACGCGGCATCGTCGAGCCGACAATCGATCCGCCGCTCGACGTGAACGTCCAGTTCGCCACCGTGATGGCCACGAATATGCCGTTCATTGGCCGGGGATGATGACGGTGATATAACGCCGGGAGCGCGGGTACCGGTGAACGCAAGGAGGCAGGCATGATCGGACGCTGGAAGTTGTTACTTGTCGTGGCCATGATCGCCGGTTGCGCCATGATTATCGTGACCGCGCAGCAACCCTCACCTGCAGGTGCACCAGGTCCTGCCCAGGGTGCCAGTTACACGGCGCAGCAGGCCGAGCGCGGTCGTGTCGCCTACGCGCAGAATTGTTCGGGGTGCCACGGGGCCAACCTCGATGACGGCCCGAGCGATGCGCCGCCGCTCACCGGAGTGAACTTCGTCACCTTCTGGGGGACGCGACCTGTCGGCGATTTGTTCAACCACATCATGGACACCATGCCGCCGGCCACGCCGGGGGCGCTTGGCGATGAAACGACCGTCAACGTGGTCGCCTACATCCTCCAGAGAATGGGTGCTTCCGCGGGCACGACCGAATTGACGTCCGGTGCGACAACGGCGCTCAACGCGGTCGGGCGGGGAGGGGGCGCCGGCAGGGGCGGTCGAGGCGGTGATCCAGCCGCAGCTGGAGCCGGTGGAGGAGGCACGCCCATGGTGTTCGGTGCGGGCACTGGCGCAGGCGGCGGCGGACGCGGCGGTGCACTCGGCGATTTTCGCGGCGTGACGGTTCACGGTGAAGTGAAGAACTATGTTCCGGTCACTTTCGAAATGCTCAAGAACCCTCCGGCGAGTGACTGGTTGGTGTTCCGCGGCAACTACCAGGGCTGGAGCTACAGCTCGCTCGATCAGATCAACCGCAACAACGTTCAGCATCTCCAGCTTGTCTGGCAATGGGCGATGAACGATTCGGGTACCAACCAGACATCGCCCATCGTGCACAACGGCGTTCTTTATTTAGTAAGTCCCAGCCACATTGTCCAGGCG
>Ga0105106_10001557_pt1 | contig 16532 bp, 12 predicted proteins | sample PPLLaktember2015_5_FD_79109 | JGI IMG/M metagenome (GOLD analysis project Ga0105106, IMG submission 79109) | Freshwater sediment microbial communities from Prairie Pothole Lake near Jamestown, North Dakota, USA - PPLs Lake P8 Core (1) Depth... | ecosystem: Environmental > Aquatic > Freshwater >...
CGCAGCGTGGCCGAGTCCATCGATATAGAAACGGCAGGTCGCGACTCCATGGAGATCGCCAAGGAGCTCTACACGGCGCTGGAAGGCACCTACACCCAGGTCGAAGGCGAAATTCCCTGTGCCAAGCGTGTTCCGGCCAAGACTTTGGAGCTTTGGAGGAAGTACGACCTGGTTCCCCGGGGTGCCATGCGCGAGATCATGGAGATCATGCACCGGACCCATATGGGTGTGGATCAGGACTATGAGAACATCGTGCGCCAGTGCTCCCGGACGGCCCTCTCCGATGGCTGGGGTGGGTCCATGGTGGCCACCGAGCTTTCGGACATCATGTTTGGAACGCCCAAGCCGCTGGTTGCCGGCGTGAACATGGGGACCTTGAAGGAAGACATGGTGAACATTTGTGTTCACGGCCATGAGCCCCTGCTGTTTGAATCGATGATCGACTCGGCCAACGACCTGGCTAACATCGACAAGGCCATAGCGGCCGGAGCCAAGGGGATCAACCTGGTGGGCATGTGCTGCTCGGGTGCTGAAGTTCTGGCGCGGCACGGCATTCCGCACGCCGGAAACTTCATGAGCACGGAGACTGTGGTGGCAACGGGTGCGGTGGATGCCATGGCGGTTGACGTCCAGTGCATCATGCAGGCGTTGGGGACGGTGGCCAAGTGCTACGGCACCAGGTTTTTCACCACCAACCGTCGCGCCCGCATCGATGGGGCCATCCACATCGAATACGACGATCACCATGGCCGCCAGTGCACGGACCAGGTGGTGGACATGGCCATCGAGCGGTTCAAGAACCGTCCCGCCAAGGTCACGATCCCGAGCCGCGTGGACATGGGCATTCACGGGTTCTCCCACGAGTACGTGAACTACATGTTGGGTGGAACCTTCCGTGGATCTTATGTTCCCTTGAACGACAACATCATCAACGGCCGCATTCGCGGCGTCGCGGGGGTGGTGGGCTGTACGAACCCGCGGGTGAAGCACGATTACGTGCATGTGGAGCTCGTGAAGGAGCTCATCAAGAACAACGTCCTGGTGGTCCAGACGGGCTGCTCGCAGATTTCTCTGGCCAAGGCGGGCCTCATGAAGCCCGACGCGGCGGTTCTGGCGGGTGAAGGTCTCCAGGAAGTGTGCGAGACGGTGGGTATGCCGCCGGTGCTGAGCCTGGGGTCCTGCGTGGACAACAGCCGCATCCTGATCGCCTGCGCCGAGATGGTGAAAATGGGCGGCCTCGGAAACAGCATTTCGGATCTGCCTGTGGCGGGCTGCGCACCGGAGTACATGAGCGAGAAGGCCATCTCCATCGGCCAGTACTTCGTGGCCTCGGGCGTTTACACCGTGTTTGGCGTGACGTTCCCGTCGGTTCAGGGCACCAAGTTCCACAAGCACCTGTTTGAAGATCTCGAGGAGATGGGGCTTGGCAAGTGGGGATTCGCCATCGATCCTTACGACATCGCGCACCTCATGATCTCGCACATCGACAAGAAGCGCATGGCTCTCGGCATCATGGGCGAGCGCGAGCGCAAGCTCTTCAGCATGGAAGACCGCCGGGCTTAGCCGGTGCGCTGAACTGGCAATGACGCAGCACTGTGCTGAAAGGTTTCGAGATCCGGGCTTCGAGTCAATACGACAGCGAGAAATGAGGCCAGACGCACTTTCAGGGTAGGGTGGGCAAGGGTCTTTTCTTGCCCACCCAGAAGTGAAACCGTCCTTCTCGGCGGGCAACACTGCCGCTTTTGCCCACCCCACCCAAGAAATCTCGTTGTCGCATGAAGGACCACCCCGGCGATCGATCGTTTCATTCTTCAGAGTGCCCCAACGGGGCACGGACCCATGTACTGAAAAAGGGAGGGGACAACCCCCTCCCCCATAAACGACAGCAAGATCCCGCCTGGGGGACAGGGTTTGTCACCGCCCCACCCGACGCTGGGACGCTGGTTGCGAGTAAGCTTGCCTTCTCCCCTGGAGATACTGGGTTCATCTGTGGATTGCTCGTGATCGCCTCCGGCTTCGCCTCTTTCATCAGCCCCTCGGTCTGAGCGAGCTTTGTCAAGTTGCCGGCTCACCGCCAGCCGGGACGATACATGAGCAAGCCCCCGGAGTAAGCGAGCAGCACTCCGAAGACTCCCAATGTGCCAAGCAGTCCGTGCAGTGGCAGCAGCAACAGCGTCGAGGCCAGAGCCCCGACCGCCGCCCCCGCGAGGTCCGCCCCGTATAGTCCTGCCCCGATCCGGGTTTCCAAAGTCAAATCTCCCGCCCACACGGCCGAGGCCAGTGAGAAATGCAGCCCTCCCAGGATTCCCCCTGCCAGCGCCATGCTTCGAAAGAGGATCTTATGGGCCCAGGATGGGTATCCCGGCTCCGGACCGGATGCATGGGTGAGGTGAAGGCCGAGCAGGACAGCCAGAAAGAAGAACGAGAGCAGGAATTGAACCCCGATGAGCCAGCGATTCATCCTGTGTGTGCGGCTGACGAGCGGCTCCATGATGGCCGCTCCCAAGGCCATCCCCGTCATGGTGAATGAAATGATCATGGCGAGCTCAGCGTAGAGATAGCCTTCCAGGATCTGAAATGCCAGGAGCAGGACGATCTCCAGGGTGAGCAGGCTTCCGCCGGTGACGGCGGCGGAAATCAGAATGGGTCTGCTCGGGCTTCTGGTGCTCCAGAAGAACAGAAGGAGGAGGATAAGGCCCAAGCCTGCAGCATGGGACCAGGAAAGCCGTCCAAAGTGGCGATCGGCAAAGGTGAGGATTCGTTCTGCAACGGGATGAAGCTGCGAGGCCCAGACTCGGAGACCGTTGAAATAGCAGACTGGGGAAAAATCCAGGTTGACCGGCGAGCTCTCCCCGGCCTCGAGAAGCGAGCGCATGGTGTTCATCCGCAAGGGGTTGAAGAGATCCATGAGCAAATAGTCCTGCACATACTGCAGGTCCAGTCTGCGTTCACTTTTGCGGGCCGCGAGGAGGAACGGATCCTCGGACAGCGTTCCGGGCGTTGGACTCGCCATGAAGCGGACCGCCTCTCCCGGGACGACAAGCACATCGGGAAATGCTGCCCTCAAGGTGGCATGGACGGATTTCAGGTATCGGAGCTGCGATTCCCCCACAACGTCGGGCGCCGAGGGCAGGCCGAACGACAGCACCGCCCCCTGGTTCATGATGCTCCGAATCCGCCGGTAGAACTCCAGGGTGTAGAATCGGTTGAGCTCGGCATTGACGGGCTCCCCCATGTTCAGCAGCACCACGTCGTAGAGCTCACCCGTCTTCTTGACGAATGTGCCTCCATCCACATGAAAGGTCCGGATGCGCTCGTCGGAAAGCGGGTCCTCAGGAAGCGGCGCATAATCCCTGACCAGGCGTAGAATTTCCGGGTCGATCTCCACGTGATCGATGTGACGGACGGAAGGGTGCTTCCGCGTTTCGTGCAGGAGGCCTCCCGCGCCCCCTCCCATTAAAAGGATCCTGCCCGGGGCGGGGTGCTGCAGAAGCCCCAGGTGCACTGCCAGTTCGGCTGTTTGAGGATCGGGGATCGTGAAATACCAGAGCCCGTTGCCGAAGAGTGTAAATTGATTGGAATCTTTGAGGAGGGCCAACTGGTGGAAAGGCGTGTTCCGGACGGCGATCAGGTGGTCCCCCCACTGCCATCGGTGGCTTGTGAAGCTCAGAGGGGTGGCAAACGGGACGGCAAGCAGGGCGAGAGCGGCTCCGAACGCGCTCCACCGAAGCAGAGCCCTGCGGCGTCTCCGTTGACTCAACGCCGGTTTCATGCACGCAGCCCCCGTTCCGACCAGAATCCCTGCGATCCAGAAGGCTGCGTCCGCACCATCCCAGCGCGGGAGAACGAGATAGTGCGCACAGAGCCCCCCCGCTGCGGAGCCGATTGCCTCGCCGACATAAACCCAAAGGGGACGTCCGGGCTTTGAACTGGATGCATGGAGAGCGAAATCCCAGGCCAGCGCGAAAAGCAGGCCGCCCGAGATGCAAAGGAGGAGGGTTGCCAGAGCGGTCACGGCCAGCATGGTCCCGAAGGGGAACATCTCACCCGAAGGGATGGACCAAATGACTCGTGAGGCGCGAATGAAGAGTACCGATGTGGGCAGCAGGAATCCCTGCAGGGAGAGCACCGAGCCCAGCAGGAGAGAGCTTGTGGTGATGCGTCGTGACAACCGGGCTCCAATGAGACTGCCCAAGGCTGTCCAGGTGAGCCAGACGGTCAGTATGAGTCCTGTCGAGAGCTCATTGCCGTAAAAGAGAACGATGAGCTCCCTCAGCAGGAGGATTTGTGCCGTGGATGAGGCAAACCCGGCAGCGAAGATGACTGTGAACGGGGTCTTCATATTCAATATCCATCCGGGCCTTGATCGCTGACTCAACCGGATTTTGAAAACAGGTCGGGCCAACCCTGCAGGGTCGGCCCGACCTGGTCACGACTCAGAATCTCGCGCGATGGCTTCCGAAAATCCGCCGCACCTGGCTCCCGGAAAAGTGAAGGGGACCTGAGGGATGTCTATCGGAGGCCACCGCCGCCGCCACGGCCTCCACCACCACCGCCACCACCACCGCCACGGCCACCACCACCACCGCCACGACCGCCTCCACGACCTCCACCTCCACCGCCACCGGAACGAACCCCTCCCCGGTTGCCACCGCCGCCGCGGAAGCTGGACCCACCACCGGCACCCCCTCTTTGGGAACGGCCGACTGACGAGCGGGGCTGGAAACTCTCGGATCGGTTGAACTGATTAGCGCGCTCGGCTCCCCGTTCCCGGGCTCTGAGCTCCCGGTTCAGGCGGCTGGTATCAGTGGAAGGCCGCTGAGCCGGCCTCACAGCCTCCTGCCTCGGAGCCCGTTCGGTCCGGCGCTGCTGCCTCGCCTGATCACGTTGGGTCTGTCGCTGCTGCCTCACCTGGTCACGTTCGGTCTGGCGCTGCTGCCTCGCCTGGTCACGGGCTGTCCGATCCACGTTGGACCACCTCCCCGCCTCACGCTGTTGCCAGTTGCCTTGCCTGTCACGGCGATAGACGTTCCCGTCCCTGTCCGTGAGGACATTGTTGTTCCTCACTTGTTCGGATGTCGGCCTGGTTCGCCTTGCCGCACGCCTCTCGGCCGTCGCTGTTTGCCTGTCGCGGCGGGCCTGCGCGCGCTCGGCGCGAGCGGGCCTGATTTGGGATGTATCGGCCAATCTGTTTTCCATGCCGGGTCGGTTGTACAGGTTGGGCCGGTTGGCGGGGAGCACCGCGGCCCGCCTGGCAAGATCACCCCTTCTACCAGTTCTGTCTCCGGGACGAAAACGGGTACGGTCGCCCGGTCGCCATGTTGAACGGTCTCCCGGGCGCCAATAGGGTGTGGCCCGGGGTCGCCAGTTGGCTCTGCGGTGGTTGTAATGGTGATGGTGATGGACATTGTGATAGCGATAGCCCCCATAACCCCACCACCCACGGCGATAGGGGTAGCGCCAGTCGTCATCCCACCAGTCGTCGTAGATGGCGGCTACGGCGAGCCCCACGCCGACACCCGCTACGGCCGGAACCAGCCAGGCGTAAGGATTGTAATAGGCAGGCTGGTATCCCCAGACGGACTGATACGGGTTGTAAACTGCCGAGTAGCCGTAAGTCGTCGGATAGGGGATATAGCTCGAGGGGGTGTAGTAGGACGGATACCTGTAGCCGGTCCCGTACACGACGGCCCCGTCAGCCACGTAACTGCCCGTATAGCCTGGAGTGTATCCAACATAGGCCACATCGTCGGTGGAGTCATAGACCTTCACGTACTTGGCATTGTAGTGAGGGTTGCTGGGTGGGATCTTGTAAATGTCTCCCGCCACCTCCACGCTCGCTTTCCACGGCCCGTTGGGAGACGTGGATTCATACCAGACAGCCTGCACGCAGGCGTAGTATTTCCCTTTGGTCCTGAACACTGCGTCCTGGGTGTTCACCGCATACTCGACATCCACATCGGGTATCTTTTCGAACTTTGGCTCACCGTCGTACTGAATCTCAATGGTTGCCTTCTTGCGATCGATCGCGGCCGTCTGGGGAATGTAGCTGTCCATGACGGCTTCCCTGGCCTGTTCTGTGCCCGCGACGCTGGCCAGAACGAAGCCCTTGGCGGATCCTTCGGGAATCTTGGCGAAATCAGCCGGCAGCCCCGTCGAAGGCACGTAAGACCAGGGACCATTCTCCAGGGAGCCGCCCCTGAACCATCTCCCGGAGAGCAGTAAATAAAACTGCTTGTCGCCTGAATCTATGAAGATGCTGTTTTCAGTGTTGCTCACATAGAGCAGGCTGGTATTTTCAATGGGGGTGTACTGGGGTTCACCCTCCGTCACGATGAGCTCCGCGGGTTCCGTGCTCACGACGATTTCAGGGAGATCCCCTCCCTGCGTAGCTTCGATCTGCTTTCCGGCCCCCTCAGTCCTGGCCTGTGCGGGTTTTCCTTCCTGTTCCGAAGCCTGTCTGGCTGCTTCGCGCCGGGCCTTCTCCTCGATCTCCTCGATTGCCTTGGGCAGGGCCTCCACCGGCTTCCACGGTCCCTGAAGAGCGCTGGTCGTCACCCAGGTTTCCCCCGCTTTGAGGTAGTAGACTTTATCCGATGGCTGATACAACATCACGAAGGGTGTGTTGACCACCCGCATGAGCGTCGAGTCGGGGATGGGCAGGAGGCTGGGCTCTCCATCCAACAGCACGAGGACGGCGGGTTGCGAGCGATAGATGATCTTCGGGGGATCGTTGTTAACCCGATCATCCATTTCCCGCTGTCTTTCCACAAGATCCATAGCGGCCACCAGCCGGTCCAGGGCGATGGAGCTCACATCGCCTTCGATCTGGTCATTGATGAGCTCCTTGAACTTGGCCGTCTGTTCCGCAGTGACGTTGGGGAAGCTGGCATTGGTTACTTTGATGTCATAAATACTGGCCATGCGTGTATCCCGGTCGACGGCAACACGCGCGTCAATCCAGATGACACCGAACACGGGATGCTTCATATCCTTCCCGCGGGTCGACACGGCCGCCCGGGCCGAAAGCTTGTCGTCCTTGAAGTCGTCCAGCTGCGGCTGGTAGACCAGGACTTCCCCTTCGGGACCTTTGAAACGCCTGGGCCATTCGTCCTGGGCAGCCATTGCCGGCGGAGGAAGCCAGGAGGCGCACGCCAGCAGCAACAACATCAGCGTCGAAGCACTCAGCATCCCACTTCGTGTGATGAAACGTCTCATGCTCATGTTACCCCTTCCTCTGATTTGCTCAGTCCACCAAATTAAAGATCATTATCTTTTAAAATAAGTAACATTCGATGTGTTGCACAAAGAAAGACCACTGAATCACAGGATTTTTTCACAGCGCTCCCTCCAGACGATGTCCGAGAGAGCGACCAAAGGTTCTGCCTTCGCCGGCCCTGGATGCCGGAGGCTGTGTGAGCTCTCCATTCAGGCGGCCGTTGGGGAAAACTCGCCTAGTGTAATGGTTTTCATTATGTTATAAGATAACGTGATGTTATGGAAACATGGGTATCTTCGGTTCGTTCGAATGGTTGTTTTCCGACCGCAAGCCAGCCTTTTGAGAATATCCCGGTGTATTGATGAAAGGGGGCCACTGGTGATGGGTTTGTTCCGTGCAATGACAGCCTTGCTGATGGTCCTGGGGATTCTCGTGGCCTGCCAGCCGACCGACACCTCCATGGCTCCTTCTGAATCGAATCCCGGGGTTACCGACACCGAGATTCTGCTGGGCTCGTCGCTGGCCTTGCAGGGACATGCCAGCTATCTGGGGACTCAGACGTTCAGGGGCTACCAGGCGTACATCGAGCACGTCAATGAGGGCGGAGGCATCCACGGGAGGACCATCCGGGTCATCGCCTACGACGACAGTTACGATCCTCCCAAATGTCTCGCCAACACGCAGCGTCTCATCGTGGAGGACCAGGTCTTTGCCCTGTTCTCTTACGTCGGCACTCCCACCACGATCAAGATCCTCCCCCTGGTTGAAGAGGCCCGGATTCCGCTCCTGGGGATGTTCACGGGAGCCAACGCGCTTCGGGAGCCTTTGAACCATTACGTCATCAATGTGCGGGCCTCGTATTACCAGGAGACGATGGCCGCCATCAGCCGTCTGGTGGGAGACCTCAGGCTCAGCAAGATCGCCGTGTTCTACCAGTACGACGCCTTTGGCTTCGACGGCCTGACCGGCATGGAGCTTGCCCTCAGACAGCACAACCTGGCGCCCGTGGCCAGGGGATCGTACATCCGGGGCACCCTGGACGTGGAGGAGGGGCTTCATCGCATCGCGGCCTCCAATGCTGAGGCCGTCGTCATGATCGGCACCTATGAACCGTGCGCCAAATTCATCCGGCTGGCCCGCGAGCAGGGGTTCAACCCGGTCTTCTACACGGTCTCCTTCGTGGGTGCCGAGGAACTGGCCCGAAGGCTCCAGTCCTTCCTGGATATCACGGTCATCATGTCCCAGGTGGTGCCGCCTCCCGAAGGCCCCGGAGCCTCCGATCTCCTCGGTACGGCCTCCGAGTACATCACGCTTCTCAAACGCTACTTTCCCGGGGACAGGCCTAACTTCGTCGGATTCGAAGGCTACATCAACGCACGGGTTCTGGTGGAAGGGCTCACGCGAGCGGGGCGGGACCTGACCCGTGAGCGGTTCATCCAGGCCATCGAATCCATCCAGGATTTTCCACTGCTGCCCGACACTCGGCTGTCGTTCGGTCCCAACGATCACCAGGGCCTGGATCAGGTGTACTTCACACGGCTCGTGGACGGGAACTTCGTTTTGATGAAGGACTGGACTTCCATCAAGGAACAGGTCCAGATCGACGGAAGGCAAGACCGTCTGACGCAGGACAGCCATGAAGCCATTCAAGAAGCTCAGTAAAATCAGCCTCAAGAACAAAATTTTCTTTTCCATTCTGGGGGTGCTGCTCATCATCAGCCTGGCCATCGCCTTCCTGGCCCGCTGGATCCTGGTCTCCAGCCTGATTTCCGAGCTCGAGCTGCGGGGCATCGCCATTGCCAGGACCATTGCCGAGCGCGGCAGCAGCTTCATGCTCGACAAGAACTATCCCCAGCTGCTGAGCCTCATCTTCGACGAAATGCAGCTCAAGGAGCGCAAGCACCTCATCGCTTACATCTTCATTGTAGACAGCGAAAATCAGGTCCTGAGCCACACGTTCACCCGACCTATTCCCGCCGAGCTGAGGATGGCCAACCAGGTTCCACCTGAGGAAACCAAGAGCGTTCAGCTGCTCACCGCCATGGGTCAGGCGGCTTACGACATCGCCATTCCCGTGAAGGAGGGGATCTACCGGCTGGGAACGGTGCATGTGGGCTTGAACAAGGGCCACATCGACCATCTGGTCTCCTACCTGCGCACCACATTTCTGGGGTTTCTCTCACTCGTCATCGTCATCTTCTTCATCATGTCCCACAAGCTGGCCAAGTACATCACCAAGCCCATCACAAGGCTGACTCAGATCTCCGATGAACTGAGCCGCGGGAATTTCGACATCAAGCTGGACCTGGGCAGCATCACCGAAGGATGGGATCCCTATGAATGCCCGGCTTATGCCAACACCGATCTCCCCTGCTGGCATTTTGACGATTTCCTGACGACCCGGGAGAATCCGGTCAACACTCCCATCGATGCCCGGAGCTGCGGGAAATGCGTCTTTTACCGGAAACGCGGGGGGGATGAAGTTGTCCAGCTCGCCGACTCCTTTCACAACATGGTCTGGAGCATCAAGCTCTATCGGCGGCGCCTGCACGAGTCCGAGGAGAAATACCGGTCCCTTTTCGACAGCGGCCCCGACCCCATCTTCGTGGTGGACTCGACCAACCTCCAGATCATCGATGCCAATCCGCGTGCCTGCGAGCTCTACGGCTACGAGAAGGTGGAGCTCATCGGCACCTCCTTTCTGGAGCTTGAGCCGGAGCACGGCGGGAAGTCCACGGCGGATTTTGCCGAAAGCGGGGACAGCCGGGGTTCCGTCTTCTTCCAGAAGGTGCTCCACGAAAAGAAAGGGGACAAGCCGTTTTTCGTGAACCTTCACGCGTGTCACATCAGCTACAAAGGGAGGCCAGCCATCATCATCGCGGCCACCGACATCTCCGAGATGATGGAAAAGGATGCGCAGCTGATTCAGGCCAGCAAGATGAAATCCCTGGGTGAGATGTCCGCGGGCATTGCCCACGAAATCAACCAGCCCCTCAATGCCATCAAGATGGGGAGCGATTTTCTGGCCATGCTGGTGGAACGCGGGTCGGAGATCCCGAGCGATCAACTTCAGCAGGTCGTGTCTGAAATCAGCTCCCAGGTGGATCGGGCCGCTGACATCATCAACACGCTGAGAGCTTTTGGGAGAAAGGCTGAGCTGGTCAAGGAGAAGCTGGACATCAACAAGCCGGTGAAGGGAGTCTTCTCCATTGTGCGGCGGCAGTTCCAACTGGACAACATTCACATCCACCTGGACCTGGCGCCGGGGCTGTCACCCATACTGGCCCACGACAACCGACTCCAGCAGGTGTTCTTCAACCTGGTCGCCAATGCGCGCGACGCCATTCAGGAAAAGAATGGTAATGCGCCCATGGCTGAAGGGGAAGTCATCACCATCCGTTCCTACGAAGCCAACGGACAGGTGGTGGCCGAAGTCCAGGACAACGGTGCCGGAATTTCGCCGTCGGTGAGGGACAAGATCTTCGAGCCCTTTTTCAGCACCAAGGAAACGAGCCACGACATGGGACTGGGGCTTGCCATCACCTATGGTATCGTGAAGGACTACGGTGGTGACATCCAGGTGCAGAGCACCGAAGGGGAGGGAACGACGTTCGTCCTGCGTTTTCCCGTGGCGGAGTGAGGTTTGAAGTTTAAAGGTTCTGCCTAATAGCTAATAGCTAATAGCTAATGTGCTAATGCCAGGCTTGTGGTTGGGGGGGGATGAGGATTCATACAGGAGACGGATTATGGACAAGATTCTGGTCATCGACGACGAAAAGCCGACCCTGACCATGTTTCGCCTCATATTGAACGCCCACGGGTACACCGTGCTCACCGCCGAGAACGGCAGGGAGGGGCTTGAGGTCTTCGAGCGTGAGCGGCCTCCGCTGGTGCTGACCGACATCAAGATGCCGGGCATGGACGGCATCGAAGTGCTCAAGCGGATCAAGGAGATCGATCCCAGGACCGAGGTCATTGTCATCACCGGTCACGGCGACATGGAACTGGCCATCAAGGCTCTCAATCTTGACGCAACGGATTTTATCAACAAACCGATCCAGCGAAACATCCTGGAGCAGGCCCTCGAGAGAGCCCGGGAGCGCATCGAGCTGCTCGGGAGCGACGAGCGAAAGGTCTCGGTGGAAGCCGATGGCGACGTTGCGGTCATTTCCTTTCGGGGCAGCATGACCTCGAGCTCCGAACCTCAGCTGTCGGAAGGGTTCCGTGAAGCTTTTGCCATGAACAAGGAGAGGATCATTCTCCGGTTCGACCCCAACGTATCCGTCAATGGAGCCGGCATTTCCATCCTGACCCAGCAGCTCCTGGAGTCCGGAAAGCGGGGATGTTCAGTGACGCTCGCCGGTGTCCCCGAGAATTTCAGAAAGGTGTTTCGGTTGGTGGGTATCTCGAACCTCGTCGAGATCATGGATGACGAAGAGGGGGCATGAGCACGAGAATATCATCGTGTCCTCGATCTTCCGTGAAGGAGGAAAGATGAAGAATCCTGTTTCGCTGCCGCTCCTTGCCCTTCTGGGGGTCCTGTGCTCACTGGCTTCGGTGCTCCTGGCGCCCCCTGCTCAGTGTGCAGAGCTTCCCCAGAAGGATTCACAGCTGCCTCCGTTTGAGCTCCCGGCACCATCCGCTGAAATCGATCAGCAGTATCTGGGAGTGAAGCCCCCCGCCTTCGCCCCCAAAGACGTGGCGGGCCAGGTCCTCCTCGTTGAGATCCTCGGGGTTTACTGCCCGCTCTGTTATCAGCAGGCCCCGCTCTTCAACAAGCTCTACGGGCGCATCCAGAAAAAGAGCCTCGGTGACAGGGTGAAGATGCTCGGGATCGCCATCGGTGCCACGACGGTGGAAGTCGAGCATCTGCGCAAGAGCGGCTCTTACGAATACCCCATCGTCCGGGATGAGAGCTTCGTGGTCCACAAGCTCCTGGGTGAGCCGCGCACCCCGTTCACCATGCTCCTCAGCAAAGACGGGAAGGTGCTCCACACGCATCTCGGGGTCATTGAGGACATCGACGCGTTTTTCCAGCTCATCCAGGATTTGGCGAAATAGAGAGCTCAATGACCGAGACCGGCTCAGAGCGCCAGCATGACCGTGACCAGGCCCTCAGAACCCGGGAAGACCTGGACAGGAAGATCTTTTACCTCAGGACGCTTCTGGACACCTCGACGGAGCTCGCCGGGATCGTCCAGCCCCAGAAGATGCTGGATACGTTTTTGCTCATGACCATGGGGCCGCTGGGGATCACGACCGGTCTGGCAGGACTCGTCAACGTCCGGCTGGGCTCAGGGCATATCACGTCAAGGGGGCTGGAGCCCGCCGACCTGGAAACGGTGCGCGTCAACATTCCAGCCATTGGCCTGCGCTACTTCACCGAGGCTGGAACCGCAGAAAACCTTACCAGCCGCACCAGGACGATCGCCCGCGAGGGCTTGGGAGTGACCAGGCTGTTCCCGTCCCCGGTACAGACGCTCTTCCTGTGGGATCTTTCGGGGGAATATGCAGGGTTCCTGGCGCTCGGCGAGAAGCTCACGAACCGTCCCCTGGACGATGGGGATGAGGAGCTCCTGCTCAACCTCATCCAGATTCTCAAGGGCGCCATGAACCATGCCCTGTCGGTCCTCAACATCCAGCAGCTGAATGCCGAGCTGCTCAAGAAGAACCAGGAGCTTGAGGAAGCCATGGGTGAGTTGAACGCGTCCAGGGAGGAACTGGACCGACGCGTCTTCCACCTGAAAACTCTCTCGGACCTGAGCTCTGAGCTGAGTCCGCTTCTGGACATGGATCGGCTGCTTCGAACTTTCCTCATGATCTCCATGGGGGCCCTGGGGGTGGGGCAGGGGTTCGTGATCGTCCAGGACCGCAAAGCACGGAAGGTGCGCTCTTCGGCTGTTGGGCCTGTCCATGAGCCTGTTCTCGACGGCCATGGTTGTGAGCAGCTGATCTACCAGGCCTTCGACGCCTGCGAGATCAAGTCCCTGGCTCCCGGAACCGTCTCACGGATGGGCGAGCTTTCGTTCCTCAGACAGCATGGGATTGAAATCGATGTGGAGCTGGCCTTCTTCTTCGTCATCGATGCGTCCTTCATGGGAGTGTTTGCCCTCGGTCCCAATATTCTGGCCAGTTTGTATTCCCGTGAGGAGGTCGAGCTCATCGTCACCCAGATATCCAGTTTCATGGTGTATCTGCAGAATGCCAGGGCATTTGAAACCATTGGGGCGCTGAATGAAGACCTGACCCGTCGCAATGAAGAGCTTCGACAGACCATAGCGGATCTCACTGAAGCCAGGCACCGGATCACTCTCCTGGAGAGGGCCAGGGCGCACTTGCGGTCCCTGGTCCAACAGGAAGTCGAACGGGTCGGACGTCCGGGTCTGCTGGACTGTGCACTGATTCTGCTTCTGGCCACGGCCATCGGAGTGCTCTTCAATCTCGCCGCCCCACAGGGGATTCCTCTGGTCCCGGAAACTCTCCTCAGGCAGCGGTCCGCCACGGTGAATCCCCAGTCCGCCATGCGGCTGGCGGAAGAGGGTGTCGCGGTCCTTGTAGATGCACGCCCCAAAGAGCTGTATGACCAGAAGCACATCCGGGGAGCCGTCAACATACCCATCTCTCTTTTCGACATCATGTACATGATGAAGCTGAGTCAGGTCGACTCCGAGAGCCCCATCGTCGTCTACGGGAGACATGTCAGCAGGCGCTACGATGAGGAACTGGCGTTCCGACTCAAACAGCGGGACCATGAAAACGTCAGAATCCTCGAGGGCGGCCTGCAGGCCTGGGAGGCCGAGGGGTACCCGGTCCAATGACGACTTCTGGGGATCGCGCCGTTCGGATTTTCGGTCACCGCTACCTGGCCCTGGTGCTGCGGATCTACCTCGGCTCCATTTTCATTTATGCGAGCATGTACAAGATCAGCTACCCTCTGGAGTTTGCAGAGAATATCGCTTCCTACCAGATCGTTCCCTATTGGGCCGTCAACCTGATGGCCATTGTCATGCCCTGGACGGAGCTCATCTGTGGAATCCTCCTTGTGGTGGGGCTCCGCTCCAAGTCGGCGGTCTGCATGATCGGCGGCATGCTGGTGCTTTTCATCGTGGCCATCAGCCTCGCTCTGGTGCGGAATATTCCCATTGGCTGCGGCTGCTTCCACAGCATGGAAGAGCCCATGACGTGGACCACTCTGCTGAGGGATTTCGTCTGGCTCGCGATGGCAGTCCACGTCTACACTTTCGATTCGGCGCTGCAACTGGAGCGCAGGTTCCTGATCCAGATCAAGGACGAGTAACCATGCGATGCGCGCTCACAACCCTGGCACTGTTCCTGTGTGCTTTGACAGCCCTGTCCTGCGGGCCGGACAGGGATCTCGCCGGAAAGTACCATGCGTCGGACCCGCGAGGAGGGCAGAAGAAGCTTCTGCTCGAGCTCAAAGAGGACGGCAAGGGCTCATGGAAGATGGATCACGAGGACTTTGCCTTCACCTGGGAGGACCGGGGCGGGGAAATCTGGCTGCATTCCAAATCCGGTGGGGTCATTGCGGGGACCGCCCGGGACGACCGATCCATTCAGATTGACCTTCCGGACGTCGGCAGCTTTCGCTTCGAAAAGGTACAACCCTGAGGCAGCTTCGATGTGCGCCCGGGTTTTGCAGCCTGGCAGGGGCGAGGGTGCAGAGTAAGGTCGGCAAAGAGCCCGGAACGATCGACGGCGCCGGCCGTCAGGTCACCCGATGCAGGACCCGATAGTCCCCGTCCGCATGGAGAGTGAAATGAAAATTTCGGTAGTTGAACTCATTCTCGTAAGCGTAGGGCAGATTCAGCTCTTTGGCTGCCGACATGGTCTCGAGGAGGAATGAGAGGACTTCGCCGAATTCGGGGACGAATTGCATCATTTCCTGAAACTCGATCCGGATCTCTTTCACGCCGAAGAACCCCTTCAAACCCTCCGTCCTGAATCCCCCCGTAGCATGATCACGCACAACGTAGATCAACTGGTCCGGTCGTTTGCTATTCTGGATGGTCATGAGCACGTCGTGCTGGTTGGGCTCCGTGTTCACTTTCAATCACCTCCTGCTTTCTTGCGGCTTGTCTTGCGAGGTTTAGTGGCTTCGCTCAGGCACGATGATCTGAAGCTGCATTGGAGCTGGTCACAGTAATCGGTGGCCGTGCCATAACATTCGAAGTTCCCTTCAGCTTTTTGGATCGCACGAATCAATTCGATCTTGGTCTTTCCAAAAGAGTTGATCCCCATTTCCTTGGCTCTGGAACGGATTTCCTGCATGTTCATTTCGTCTCACTCCAGCGTGGGTGGTCCATTTTCATCGGCCGACTTTCCTGAAGATAACCACAGAATGACCCGACGGCGTCGAAAAAGTGTCCTTTTCAAGAACGGGTGGATAGCGTATCAACCTGCCCTCAGGGCGCAGATCCTTCCCGATGGTTCGCATTTCCTCCGCGAAGGTTCAGGGCACGGGGTGCAGCCGGCCGCAGGCGTTCCAGGTTCGCGAGAAGCGAACCCACCCCGACCCCGCCATCGTAGGGAAGCGTCAGCTGTCCGGAGACGTTTCCAACGCTCAGCACGCGGTGGCCGTCCTGCTCAGCGAAGATGGCTCCCGAGTGGACCCTGACGGTGGTGGTCAGGGAGGAATCCCCCATGACCGCCCCCGCGAGAGGACGGGGCTCAGCCCCGGGAACCCTGGAAGCTGTCAGGGCGCTTCTCCAGCGTCCTGCGGAGTCCTTTTCGAGGTAAAACACGGGGTGGTCCAGGACCAGACCGTTCACGTGCCAGAAAGGTTTCCGCCACAGCGGACTGAATGAGACCTCAGCGCGGTCGCACTGGAGGAACTGCCTGCCTTCAACCTGCATCTTCACCTCCTCCAGGGCCAAACGGACTGGCCAGTTCCAGGAAAAGGCAGCCATTTCCATGCGTATGCCGCACCGCCGTTCGAGGTCTTCCAACCAGGAAGAAACCACATAGCGCTGAACCCCAGCTGCTTGACAGACCACCACAAACACGGATGCGACCGCGAGGAGCACCGCTGCGACCATTCCCAGCCGCCACCGGCCGGGTCGCGACCGCGCCACTGGCTTCCTGTCGCTGTCGGTCATCGACGGCAAATTGACCTCCTCGTCTCCAAAGGTTGCCTCACTCCTGGTCATTATGAGAGAATGGGCAGTACAAATCAATGAGCAATGAACCGTACTTGGGGGATTATTCCCCATCTGCCTCCTCGGTCTGTGCAAGTCATGTTCGAATTGGAGCCTCCGCGATGTGCGATTTTGCCGATTCCCGGTAGCCCCAACCC
>Ga0105106_10001558_pt1 | contig 16524 bp, 21 predicted proteins | sample PPLLaktember2015_5_FD_79109 | JGI IMG/M metagenome (GOLD analysis project Ga0105106, IMG submission 79109) | Freshwater sediment microbial communities from Prairie Pothole Lake near Jamestown, North Dakota, USA - PPLs Lake P8 Core (1) Depth... | ecosystem: Environmental > Aquatic > Freshwater >...
CTCATGATCTGCGAGAGCGGCCGCCCCGAATCCTTGCGCTCGTGCGCCGACAGCGTCGGTATGTCCAGCCGCGTGAGCAGCAGTGTCGCGAACAGGCACACGAAAACGAGCGAGATGTAAGGGCCCATGTACATGAGCCCCTCGCCGAAAGCACCGGTGGTGCGCTTCGCCATTTCGGGCCCGAAGATGCCGCCCACGATTCCGCCCGCCAGCGTGAGCGATATCGCTTTCGCCCTGAAGTCGAGCTCGGCCGCGTCCGCAGCCGCGAACCGGTAGTATTTTCCGAAAGCGGTGTAGGCGCCCATCACGGCCATGCCCGCGCACAGCAGCCAGAACTGCGCGAGATACATCGCAAGCGCACAGATGGCCGCACCCGCCATCCCCGTGATCGTGCCGACCTGGAAGCCCGCGCGGCGCCCGATCGCGTTCATGAGCAGCGAGGCGGGTATCGTGGTGATCGCGGATCCGAAGACGTAGCACGTCAGGGGCACCGTCGCGAAAGCCTTGTCGGCGGCGAGCGCGAATCCGGCAAGTCCGGTGACCGCGATCATGGTGACGCCGTTGGTCTGGAGCGTCGCCTGGCAACCCGAGAGGACGAGGACGTTGCGGTATTGTTTTTCCATTACGGCGTTCGTGCTTTCGCGGAGGCGGCTCGCGCCGCTTTGATCTCGATGAGGGCGTCGAGTACCGGCGCGATCGTGTCGGGCTCGCGCGCATCGAAGCGCTCGCGCAGCCCCATGTCCGAGATCTCCTGAAACATGGCGCGCGTCGAACGCGTCATGCGCGTCGAGGCGCCGAGCGAGCGCATCAGCGCGATCGATTCGGTCGTCTCGTGTATGCGGCGCCCGGCGTGTATTGCCGTTCCGCACACGAAGCGCTTCACGATCTCTCCGAAAGGCCGCCCGTCGATGGAGCGCGCCATGTCGGCGACGAGCGCGTCGGTGATACCGTAGCGCTGCGCCGCCTCGAGGGACTCGAGCAGAAGCGCGGCGAGCCCTTTCATGCAGACGCTGCGCATCAGCTTCATCGCGCTCGCAGCCCCCGGCTTCGTGCCGACCACCTGCAGGTTCATCCCGTAAGGTTCGAGCATCGAACGCAAGGCTTCCGCGTGCGAGCCGCTGACGACTGTGTGAACTTTGATGCCGTTCATCGGCACCGGGTCCATCACCGCCGCGTCGACGAACGCCGCGCGGCCTTCGAGCATCCGCGCGGCGCGCTCCATGTCCCGCACCGAGGAAGTGCTCGCGTCCACGTAGATGTGGCGCGCGGTGAGATGGGGCTTGACTTTGCGCAGCGCCGGCAGCGCTTCGGCTCCGGGCGTGAGCGCGATCACGAGCGAGGCGCGCTCGCACAGCGCCTTCGGGCTCGCGACCAGCTCGACACAGGCCTCCCTGGCGCGCCGGTGAATCGGGTCTTCGACCGGTGCTTTTGCGGCCGAGCGGCTGTAGGCCACGATGCCCTGGAGACCGGCTTGAGAAAAGTCTTTGGCGAAGCGGCTCGCGGCTTCGCCGAAACCGATGAAACCGAGACGTACGGGATCTGCGGACATGTGAACTTCGGCCGCTCTTGGTCGGCCATCGATGTAGGGATGGGAAGGCGCATTATAGTGTGCGCGCCGCGCGCTTCTTCTTCGGGCGCTGACGCGAAGGAGTGCGCCGCTATCTCAGCTTGATTTCGACGCGCCGGTTGCGCTCTTCGGATTTGCCGTCCGCGGTCTGCACGAGCGGCTCGCGCTCGCCGCGGCCCACGACTTCGATCGCGCCTGCGGGGATGCCGATCTGCACGAGCATGTCGCGCACCGCCGCCGCCCGCTTGAGCGACAGTGCGTCGTTCGCTTCGCTCGTGCCGACGCGGTCGGTGTGGCCGACCACGGTCACCTGCGCCGCGGGAAAACCCTTGATCTTCTGTCGCACGTCACCGAGCGCGGCCTTCGACTGCGGCGTGAGCTCGGCGGTGCCGGTCGTGAAAAAGAGCGTGTAGGCAAAAGGCCGCGCCGGCTGCACCGCGAGGACCCCGCCGTAGCGTTTGCGCACGTCGCTTTCGCTCAATTGGGCCGGCTGCTCTTTGCCTGCGGCGAGCTCGAGCGCCTGATACGGCGTGCCGAGCTCCTGCTCGCCGGTGGCGCGCCTGATCACCACTGCGGAGGGACGGCCGTCGCGATTCGGCAGCAGGATCACGCGCTCGGAGTACTGGGGCGGCCGGGGCTTGGGTTTCGGCGGCTGCGCGCAGCCGCCGAACACTACTGCGAGAATCAGGGCGAGGGCTGCTTTCAGTCCCACTTTAGAGCCTGTTATGGACTTTAGCGCTCGTTCGCTTCGACGATGAACTCGGTGCCGCGCACGCCCATGGTCGAAATCCGGGTCTTCACCGTGAACGCGTCGGGGGAACGCCTCGCAATCAGGCCGGTGACGACCGACAGCACGCCTTTAGTGAGCGATGCGACGAAATTCCCGTCGTGCGTCTTGGGGTCGAAGCCGTAGGCGTCGAGCGTGAACACCGCGCCCGGGCCGAGCGTAAGGAGCGTGTCGTCGCGCAGGGTGAGGCCGAGGTAGCCGGTGTCTCCGGTCACGATGCGGTCGCCCGCGTTGACTCTCGACCCGGGCGATAACGCGATCCTCGTCCCCGCGCGCTCGGTCGCCGCCGTGCCTCTGAGCGTTTTTACGACACCCGCGTAATTTTCGGCTGCCGCGGCAGCGGACACGAACACCGCGAGAAACACCCCCAGAACAGCACTGTGCAGCTTTTTCATCCCATCTCCAGTCAACCCGGCGAAGCAACTTTCGGCCCGCGCCCAGTCTATCGGCCCGCTCCTGCCGGGGAACACCCATTTCGGGACGGCGGCGTGATGCATTGCACAGAGGGGACCCGGACGCGACCCGGGCCTCTACTTCGGTGGGCAGGTGTACAAAACGAGCGCGGCTGCCCCGTAGGACAGCCGCGCCGTCAGCCGCCACCGGCCCGGCCGCCAGAGTGCGCGGCCGGGCGAAGATTGCGGTTACTTCTTATCGCGCGAGAAGAACCTGCCGAAGCCGCCGGCTTCGCTGCGAGTCGCGCCGATGTTCTCGTACTCGGCGCGCAGCGGCGCGTTGGCGACCCAAACCTGGTCGCGCGCGGTTTTCACTTCCGCAACCTGCTGCATGCGCTCGCGCTGATCATCGATCTGCGCGAGAGGGTTGATCTCGTCCGCCGAATCCGGCGTCACGAGATTCGCCATCGGGCCCCAGCCTTTGTAACCGCCGGTGCGCGTGTCGAGCGAGGTCAGCGTCGACATACCGAAGCTCGTCTCGTCCGACGAGGAGGGGCTCGTGATCGCATAGGGTGCCTGGCCCAGGCGGACCGCGTCGTTCGCGATCGCACTCGCCGACAAGAACGCACCCGCAACTGCCATCGCAATAATAGCTTTCGATTTCATAGTAATCTCCGAATTAAGTATGCCGTGTTCCGGCAACACCTAGTCCAGTGCAATGGCCGTGCCAGAAACTGAAATCCCCGTAAAACAACAAATGCATCCAAGCTCGTACGCGAGTGCGCAGCGGCCCTTGCGCGTCGCCAGCAGACGACAACCGCGGTGCGCGCTGCGATTAAGTCCCCCGCGGATCAACACGGTTGCATGTGTCTGCGGATGCCGACACGCGGAGTGAGCGGTATTGCAATAGAAACGCTTTCGATATAGTGTTTCTATAGAAACGACTGTCACCGATGGCAACCGCCGCACATTCCGCGCCGCGGCCCGATACGCGGGCGCGGGTCCTCGCGAAAGCCGCATTGCGCGCAGCCGCCCTGCTCGGCCTCACGCAAGCCGACCTCGCGCCCATCCTCGGCGTGAGCCGCGCGACGGTCTCGCGCATCGCGACCGGGTCGTACGCGCTGGGGCCCGACCAGAAAACCTGGGAGCTGGCGGCGCTCTTCGTGCGTCTCTACCGCTCGCTCGACGCGCTGGTCGGCTCGAACGAGGCCCAGGCCCGCGCGTGGCTGAACAGCGAGAACACCGCGCTGGGCGCGGCGCCCCGAAGTCTCGTTTCCAGCGTGGAAGGGCTGGTCCGTGTCGTCCAGTACCTGGACGCCGCGCGCGGTAAAAGCTAGGGCCGCGCGAGTCTCCGCGCGGTTGTGGCGTGCCGTCGAAGCGCAGCACGTCGCATCGACGCGCCGTCTCGTCGACGACCTCGAAGAGCAGCGCGTGCTGGAGGACATCCTCGAGGCGTCCAAGCCCCCGGTGCCGGCGGCGGCAGAGCGCCTCCATTACCTCCTCTTCACGCCTTTCCGCTACCGCTCCCCGCACCCGTCGCGTTTTCGCGGCACGCAGGATCCGGGCGTTTTCTACGGCGCGGGAAGCGTACGCACCGCGTGCGCCGAGTTGGGCTACTGGCGCTGGCGCTTTCTCACGCACAGCAAAGGCTTGACGGCGCTCGGCCCCGCGCCGCAGACGCTGTTCCAGGTTGCAGTGCGGGCGGGCGCCGCCGATCTCGAGCGTCCGCCGTATTCGAAAGACGCGCCCGCATGGCGCCACCCCGACGACTATCGGCCCACGCAGGCTTTCGCGCGCGTCGCACGCGAGGCGGGCGTCGGTCTCATTCTCTACGGCTCGGTGCGCGATCCCGGCGCCGGGCGCTGCGCTGCGGTGCTCGCGCCCGAAGCGTTCAGCGCCCCCGCGCCGATAGCTCCGGCGCAGACGTGGATACTCACCGTCACCGCCGATTTCGCGGTCTGGCACCGCGATCTCGATGCGTTCGAGTTCGACATGCGCCGCTGGCGCTGAGATGATATATACGACCTACCGCCGAAAAATCACACAAGGGAGCAACGCCATGCACCGTAATCGATGGGCCGCAGTCGCAAGCGCAATACTGCTCGCATTCACGCTCGCAGCGCCGGCCGCGCACGCACAGAAGATCAGGGTCGGTTACTGGACGAGTGGCGTGAGCCTCGGCTTCGGCTCGACGATCGAGCAGATGAAATTCCTCGAGAAGCAGGGGCTCGACGTCGAATGGATCAAGTTCGCCGACGTGAACGGTCCCACCAAGGGCCTCGTCTCGGGCTCGATCGACGTTGCGTTCGGCGCGAGCGCGGCCGGCGCGCTCAGCATCGCCGCCGACGGCGTGCCGGTGAAGATCATGCTGGCGACCCAGATCGCAGCGGTCGATTTCGTGGTGCTGCAAACCTCGCCGATCAAGTCTCTCGCCGACTTCAAAGGCAAGAAAGTCGGGATGTCGCCTCCGGGCAGCGCCACACACTCGCTCGCACTCGCGCTTCTGGAAGGCAACTACGGCTTGAAGGGGAGCGACTACACCGCCGTACCGGGCAACGAGCCGCGGCTCGCGCAGTTTCTGACCCAGGGCGAAGTGCAGGCCGCCGCGCTGCGCGTGACCACCGTCGCGCAGCTGAACGAAGTGAAGCTGCGCAAGCTCGGCAATTACGTCGACGAGTGGAAGAAGCTCACCAAGTCGAGCTCGGCGCCGGTGATCGGCGTGGGCGCGGTGCGCAGCGATTACCTCGCCAAGAACGGCGAGGCGCTGGTGAAGTTCGTCGTCGGCATGAAAGAGGCCACGGACTGGGGCGGGCGCAACACGCCGCGCGTCGCGGAGATCCTGCAAAAAGTGGCGAACATGAAGGCGGACGACGCGCAACGCTACGCGAAGCAGTGGAACGCGATCTATATGACGAGCCTCGAGCCCGCGGACGTCGCGATGCTGAAGCACATGGCGGACATTTTCAGGAAGGCGGGCACGATCAAGGGCAACGTGCCCGATTCCGCATTCGCGACCGAGCCCTACGCAAAAGCGAAACCCCGGTTCGCCAAATGACCTTTTAGCTCTTCTCCCGCCGCGCCACGAAGTCGATCTCCACGCGCGCCCCGCGCGGGCGCGCCGGAGATCATGTGGAAAATAGGCACTGCGTTATCCCTGTGGCGGGACATCATGGTGCAGCGCGCGGGCTTCCGCGGCGCAAAAAAAGGGGCGCCGGAGCGCCCCGATGCTCGCGAGCTGCCGTTTCTAGTAGCCGCTGCCGCCCCCGCCGCCCTAGGGCCTGATCTGCGCGCGGACTTCGCCGCCCTTGTGTTTCGCGCTGTGGAAATTCACGTACAGCCTCCCGGCCTTGAAAGCCTCGTACTGCGCCGCGGAGAGCTTCTTGTCCGCCGGCACGACCCACTCGTTATCGCCTTTCTTCGCCAGCGGGACGATTACCGGGCCGTTGCTTCCCGCAGCCGCCTCGTGGATGTGCGCCGCCGTGATGGCGGCACCCTGGGTCTTGAAGCTGCCGCTCACCGTGCGGTCCTCGGCGACGTTCAGGGTGCCCGTCGCGGTCGCGCTGGTGTTGACCGGCGGCACCTCCTCGGCGCCGGTCGCCCTGATGGCTATGTTCCCGCCTCCCATCGACGCGCAGCCGGCGAGCAGCGCGAAAAGTGCGACGACGATCGATAATCCGGTCCAGCGTTGCATGAAGCTCATGGCCAACTCCCCTCAGTTTTGAGACATCGGACTGCTAACACCCGGCGCCGTGGGACTATTCCGCGCGAAACCGAATCCTACGCCGCTCACGCGGCTGAAGACCTTATTTCTCGACGGTGCGCTTCTCGATCCGGATGAGCTCGTCGAAACCCAGCGTATCGTGCAGCGCCTCCTGCTCGGCCTTGCGCGTGACGCCCCCCATCGCGGGATTGGGCTCGCCGCGCAGGATGGCGGCGTAGGTCTGCTGCATCGCACGATGAAAAGCGAGCTGGGTCGTGGTCACGCTGATGATGCGATAGCCGAGCCGCGCGAGCTCCTCCAGCGAGATCCCGATCTCCCGGTAACTTTCGCCGGGGAGCGAAAACATGAGCGGCGCCCCCAGGCGCGTCCCCACGAAGCGCATCTCTTCGGGGTTGCGGACGCCCGCGTAAATCACGTCGGCGCCTGCTTCCCGGTAGGCCTCGGCGCGTCTCATCGCGTCGTCCATGCTGCTTGCGCGTATGCCGTTGGTGCGGGCGATGATCAGGAAATCGCGGCTCCGCCGCGCAGCCGCCGCTTCGCGCACTTTCGCCGCCATCAGCTCCTGCGGGACCATGTGCTCGATGCCGAGGTGATGGTGCGCGCGCTTGGGCAGGATCTGGTCTTCGATCTCGATCGCCGCGAAACCGGCGGCTTCCGCCAGTGGAATCACGTGGTGCATGTGCATGGGATCGCCGAAGCCGCACGCGCCGTCCAGTATCAGCGGCAGATCGGCCGCTGCGCGGATCTCGATGCCCGCCTGCGCGAGCTCGGTGATGTTCAGGTTCGCTTCCAGGCCGCACTTGACGTAACCGAGCGTGCCGCCGCCGAGGTAGAGCATTTCGAAACCCGCGGCCTGCGCGATTTTTGCGCACAGCGGATTGAATACCGCGGGCGCGAGATAGGCCTTCTCGACTGCGATGAGCTCGCGCAGGCTCGAACGGCGTTTGCTGGATGGCTGCACGTTATTTCCTTTCGCGAGCGCGGGCTCGCCCACTAGATACCACTCGCGCGAAAAAGCGCGCCGCCCGCCGTGACGTAGAGCGTCGCGAGGTCCCCGCCGCCGAACGCGCAGGCAACCGGCATGTCCGCGGGCACGCGGTGCGAGCCGATGATTTCGCCCGTCGCTGCGAACACGTAGATCATGGGGCCCGGCCCGCTGCGGCTCCCGCCCGCGCACGCGACCACGTTGCCCTGCGCGTCCAGACACATGCCTTCGATGCCGCGATGCGGGCCGCGATGATCTTCGCCGAAAGTGTGCATGACGCGAGGCGCGCCGACAACTTCGCCGTTCTCGAGCGCATACGCACGCAGCTCGCGGCAGCCGCCGGGCGCGTTGTCGGTTTCCGCGACGTAAAGCGTGCGCGCGTCGCGCGCGACCGCCACCGCGCGCGGCGCGCGCGTATCGAAGGTCACGCGCCGCAGGTCCCACAAACGCCGCGCCGCCTCGAAATCGAGACGCAGCACCGAGGCGTGATCCAGCGGCGGAAAGATCTGCGGCCCGCTCGCGCGCACCGCGCTCACCGGATCGCTGAACCAGATGCTGCCGCAGCCGTCGATGAACAGGTTGTTGGGCTGGTTGTGATAGCGCCCGTCGAGGCGGTGCGGCAGGACGGCGCATGACCCGTCCTCGGCGAAGTGCACGAGGCGCCGCCCGCCTTCCTGCGCGCCGTAAATGCCGCCGTCGGGGGCGCACGCGAGGCCGTTGGTGCGATTGGTGTAGCGCCGGAATTCGGTCACTTCGCCCGAGCCGGGATCGTAGGACAGGATGCGGCTTTCGTCGGGCACGCTGACGAGCACAGCCTTGCCGGTCCACGCAAGCCCTCCGAGCGGCCTCTCGTAAGGTCCCGCGACGCGTTCGAAGGCGAGGCTCACGAGCGTTCGCCTTGTGGCACCGGCACACCGGGGATACTCACGCGCGTGCGGTAGACCGAGGAGCGCGTGGTGACGTAGAGCGAGCGCCAGTCGTCGTCGCCCCAGCCCAGGTTGGTGACGTGCCCCGGAATGCGGATGCGGCCGAGATGCCTGCCGCCCGCGTCGATCGCGTGTATGCCGCCGGGCCCCGAGCAGTACACGTTGCCTTCGCTGTCGACTTTCATGCCGTCGGCGATGCCTTCCTCGGCCCCTTCGAGCTTGTGGAATACGCGCGCGTTCGTAGCCGAACCGTCGGGCTGCACGTCGAATGCGCGGATCAGGTACTGCCTGCTGTCGTTCACGTAGAGCACGCGCTCGTCGGGCGAGAACGCGAGGCCGTTCGGATACACGCAGTCCTCGACCGCGAGCGCGAGCCGCTTCTCATCGGGCGCGAGCCGGTAGACGCCCTGGAAAGGCAGATGCTGCTGCACGTCCTCCCCCGCCATGCCGACGTTGAAAAGCGCGCCGGGCGAATCGGTCCACCAGATCGAGCCGTCGGACTTCACCACGATGTCGTTGGGGCTGTTGAGCTTCCTGCCCTCGTAATGCGACGCGAGCGTGGTGATCGAGCCGTCGGGCTCGACGCGCCAGATCGAGCGCGAAGCCCAGCCGGCGACCAGCAGCCGCCCGCGCGCGTCGAAGGTAAGCCCGTTCGCTTTGGTCGAAGGGCGGATGAGGACTTCGCGGCCTTTGCCCGGCGTCCAGCGGAAGATCGTGTCGCCGACGATGTCGACGAAGTACAACGCGCGCTCGCGCGCGCTCCACAGCGGCCCTTCGCCGAAGACGAGATCGTGGGCGATCATGTCGAGAGGAGCGTCGTGCGGCACCAGCCGCTCGACGCCCGCCTTCATGTCGATTTCGAGCAATTCCCCTCCCGTGATCGCCGCATCGTGTCCGGCCGAATCTTAGCAGCCCGCAGCGCCTCGCGCCGCCGCCCGGTTCGGCTCCGCGATCCCGCTGCGCTATCATCACGCGACATTCACGACGTCCGAAACTTCCGGAGGACCGCTTTGAAGATCGCCAAAGTCCGTTGCTGGCTGCTGCGAATTCCGTTCACGTTTCCGCTCGTGAGGGAGCAGCAGCACGCGCTCGCGAACTTCGTCGAGATCGAGACCGACGAAGGCCACAAAGGCCACGCGCTGTCGACCTATCCGCTGAAGCACGGCATACGCGAATTCATCAACCGCGAGGCCGCGCCGGTGATCGAAGGGCTCGATCCGATGCGGCCCGAAGACGTGCGCAAGCGCCTTTTCTGGGGAACGGCGCGCAAGTATTTCATGGGCGCGTGGAACAACGCGGCGAGCTTGATCGACATCGCGCTCTGGGACATCAGGGGGAAAGCGCTCGGACAGCCGATCTGGAAGCTCCTCGGCGGCGCGCACGCGAAGCTCCCCGCCTACATCACTTTCGGACTGCCGCGCTACACGCAGGAAGAGCTGATCGAAGTCGCGAAGATGCTCATCTCGCAGGGACAGACGCGCCTGAAGATGGTGGTCGCGGCGGGCACCGACCGCACCGACGAGATCCTCGGCGAGCCGAGCGACGAGGACATCGTGCGCGACGGCGAGCGCGTCGGCGCGCTGCGCGAGGCCGTGGGACCGAAGATCGAGCTCATGATGGACGCGAACAAGGGCGCGACTTTCGCCCAGGCGTTGAGGCTCGCCAAGCTCTGCGAGCCTTACAACCTGATGTGGTTCGAAGACCCGGTGCTCCAGGGCGACGTGCGGCTGATGGCGCGCCTGCGCTCGCAGACGACGATACCGATCGCGGCGGGAAGCACGGCGACTTCCGATCTCGTCTATCTGCGCGAGTACCTCATCCGCGAAGCGGTCGACTATCTACAGCCCAACGTGCGCGACATCGGCGGCTACACGCAGGGACTGAAAGCCGCGGCGCTCGCGCAGGCGTTCAACATCCCGCTCGCGATGGGCGGCAATTATCCGCATCTCAACATGCACCTCCACGGCGGCGTGCCGAACGGCGGCCGCGTGGAGTTCCACTGGCAGGGATGGAAATGCGTCGAGGCGCTTTTCGACGATGCGCCCGGACCCGTGGATGGCTACGTGACGCTGCCGACAGGGCCGGGGCTGGGGTTCACGCCGAAGAGCGGCATAATCGACCTAGCAGTCGATTAAGCCGCTCGGGCGGTTTGAACGAACAGAGGGGAACCCAAGGTTCCCCTCCCTCCGGGAGGAGGCGGCGGACGAACAGAGGGGAACCCAAGGTTCCCCTCCGTAACCTCCCCTCCTTCGGTTGAGCCGTAGAGTTATTTCACCAGGCCGATGTGCTTCAGGAAACCGCCGATCTCCTGGCGCCCCTGAATGAGGTACTGCGTGAACTCGGCGCTGCCCAGATACTTGTCCTCGAACATGTTGCGATGCGCATAGTCCTTGTACGCGGGACTGTCGTGCACGCGCTTCAAGCCGGCCTCCATCGCCGCCGCGGCCTCCTTGGGCACGCCGCCGGGCATGGCGAAACCGCGCCCGGTCGCGGCGACGATGTTGTAGCCCTGCTCCTTCAGCGTCGGCACGTCGGGCGCCTGGGAGAAGCGCCTTTCACCCGTGACCGACAGCACTCGCATCTTCTTCGCTTCGACCAGCGGCAGCATCTCGCTCATGTTCTCGGGCGTGATGTCGACGTGGCCGCCGAGCACGGAGAGGATCGCGTCGCCTCCGCTCTTGAAAGACACGAACTTGAACTTGGCGCCGGTCTCGCGCTCGATGAGATAGAGGGCAATGCGCCCGCTGCCGGTCGCCGACGCGATCGCCGCGGTAATGGTATTCGGCTCGCGTTTGGCGGTTTCGAGGATTTCCTTGAAGCTCTTGAACTTCGACTCGGCGCGCACCGCGATCGCCTGCGGATCCTGCGCGAACAGCGAGATCGGCGTGAACTGCTCGAGTCCGAACCCCATTTCCGGCCGGGCAAGGGCGCTCAGAAAAGTGCCGGTCGCAACGGTGAGCACGAAATGCGGATCGCCGCGCTTGCCCTTGATGTAGTTGTAGGCGATGGCGCCGCTGCCGCCGGGGCGGTTGCCGTTCACGTAGGACTGCGAAAAGATCTTCTGCTTCGCGAGCAAGTCGGTGATCGTGCGGGCGAAGAGGTCGGTGCCGCCGCCCGGCGTCGTGTGCGCCACGAACTCGATCGGTTTGCTGGGAAAGGCTTCCGCCGCCATGCCCGGGGCGACTGCGGCTGCGAGCGATGTGCCTGCGATGGCGGCGAGAAGGTTACGACGTACAAACGATTTCATTCCAACTCCTCTGGTTGAGCGTTTCGCCAAGTCGGCGAGCGGCGCCAGATGTTAACGCACGAGCGCGCCGCGGCGTTGTCACGCCGGGGAGCTCACCACGATCGAGGAATGGAATTGCGCTTTTCGCCGGGGCGCCGCCCACGTGACGAAGCGCCCGGCCGGGCCGTCCTGACTCTGCGTCACGGCAGCGTTTTGACGTCGCTCAGATAGCCGTGCTTCATCGCATCGCCCAGCGCCTGCGAGTAGTCGGCGAAAGTCCGCGCCGCCGCCTCCACGGTGCGTCCCTGGTCGTCGTGCCGTTCCCAACGCCATCCGGTGGCGTCGTCCCCCGTAACGCGAAGGAACAACCACTGCTCCATGCGAGCCTCCGAGTACCTAAGTGCCGAACGATGGAGCACGACGCAGCAATCGCTATGCCGAAGCCGCGGGAACGGCGGCATGCGCAGACCGCGATGCTAGAATCGATGCGTCCCCGCAAGGATTGCCGCCATGCCCATCGGTAAGCTCGACCATTACTCGATACGCACGCTCGACATCGAAGCGTCCCGCCGCTTCTACACCGAAGTCATGGGTTTCGAGGTGGGCTTCAGGCCCGACTTCGATTTTCCGGGGCTGTGGCTCTACAACGACGCGCACGAGGGCTCGTACGGCGTCGTCCACATCATCGGCATCGATCCTGCCAACCCCGAAGGCCTCAAGGCCTACCTCGGCGATCGCGACGTTTCCACGCTGAACGGCACCGGCACGGTGGACCACATGGCTTTCACCGCCAGCGGTCTCGCCGACATGCGGCGCCGCCTCGAAAGCCAGCGCGTCGCCTACCGCGAGCGCACCGTGCCCAACCTCGGCATCCACCAGGTCTTTTTCGAAGACCCGAGCCAGGTGACGATCGAGCTCAACTTCCCGGCCCAGGAAGCGCAGCGCGCGGCCTAGCGGGACCGCACCCGCCGTGTCACCGCCCGCACCCGCCCGGCGCGTCCTCATCGCGGGCGGCTCGCTGGGCGGGCTTTTCGCCGCCAATCTGCTGCTGCGCGCGGACTGGGACGTTCAGGTCTACGAGCATTCGCGGGACGACCTCGTCGGACGCGGCGCCGGGATCATCACGCACCCCGAGCTCTTCGAGTGCCTCGCGCGCATCGGCATACCGCTCGACGGGAGCTTCGGCGTCGACATTCCCGAGCGCGTCGCATTCGACAGGCGCGGCGCGGTGCTCGGCACGATACCGATCCGGCAATGCCTCACGACCTGGGGACGCTTGTACGAGCTCCTCAAAGGCGCTTTCCCGGCGAACCGCTATCACCTCGAGCATTCGGTGCGGCGCGTCGAGCAGAGTCCCGGGCGCGTCGCGGCGCATTTCGCCAACGGCGCTTCGGCTGAAGGCGAGCTCCTGATCGGCGCCGACGGCATCCGCTCGACGGTGCGCGCGCAATTTCTGCCCGAAGCGAAGCCTGATTACGCAGGCTACGTCGCCTGGCGCGGACTCGCGGACGAGCGCGCGCTCGCGCCCGGCGTGCACCGGGATCTTTTCCCGCGATTCGGCTTCAGCCTCGCCGCGCGCGAGCACATGCTCGGCTACCCCGTCGCGGGCTTCACGCGCTCCACGCGGCCCGGCGAGCGCTGCTACAACTTCGTCTGGTATCGCCCTGCCGACGAAGCGCGCGGCCTGCCGGACATCTGCACCGACGTGAAAGGTCACAGGCACGACATGTCGGTTCCGCCGCCGCTGGTGCGCCCCGAAATCGTGCATGCAGTGCGGCGCGCCGCCGAAGATTTTCTTTCACCGCAGTTCGCGGAAGTGGTGCGCAAGGCGCCGCAGCCCTTTTTCCAGGCGATCTTCGACCTCGAATCGCCGCGCATGGCGCTCGGCCGGGTCGTGCTGCTCGGCGACGCAGCCTTCGTCGCGAGGCCGCATTGCGGCATGGGCGTCACCAAGGCGGCGGGCGACGCAATGGCGCTCGTCGACGCCCTGGCGGCCACCGGCGGCGATCTCGACTGCGCGCTCCTGCAATACGATCGCGCGCGGCGTCCCTTCGGCGCGGCGGTGGTCGCGCATGGGCGCGAGCTCGGAGCGTATCTACAAGGGAGCGAGACGGAGGTTGCGCGGCGCCATCACACCGCCGACGCGGTCATGCGCGAGATCGCGGTGACGCGCGAATACGTGTAGCGCCCGGGCGGCTCCTCGGCGCGGTCGAGCGGACTGCGCACGGAATTCCCGCGGCGGTCGAGAACGTGCTCACATTACGTTCGGCGTCATCAAGCGCCACGGGCGCATCGGGAGTAAGATTCTTTACATGAAGGTCACTACCGGCACTGTGGTGGACGGAAAAGTCCTTGTGGAGGGCGAAGCCCTGCCCGAAGGCTCTACGGTTACCGTTCTTCTCAGAGAGGACGAGGAAGCGTTCGATCTAACGCCTGAAGAAGAAGCTGAGCTTATGGCGTCGATCACTGACGTCGAAAGCGGCAAGTTCATATCCGGCGACGAGCTGTTGGAACGGCTCCGCCGATTTGGTTGAGCGCACCGCTTCCGATAAAGGTTTCACCGCGGGCGCGAGCCCAGATCGAGGAAGCCGCTACGTGGTGGGCGCAGAACAGGCCGGCGGCGCCGGGCGCGATACGAGTCGAACTCGCGCGCATACTCAGCATCCTCCAGAGCCAGCCCGGTATTGGCGTTACCGAACGCCGAAGACGCATACGTGGTTTGCGTCGCCTGCACCTCTCGCGGATCGATTACTTCGTACTTTATCGAGTTTCCGAGGTGTGCTTGAGGTTCTGGCGTTTTGGCACACGAGTCGCGGCATCCAGCCGGGACTATGAATGACACGAGAATGACACTGGTCCGAGTCGAGAGCTTTACCATCTCGCTTGATGGTTACGGAGCCGGTCCGAGTCAAAACGTCGATAATCCGCTCGGCGTGGGTGGGACGGATTTGCATCAGTGGGCATTCCCGACTCGCACGTTTCAGCGAGCCCTATTTGGCGCCGACGGCGGCACAACGGGAATCGATGACGACTTTGCGGCGCGAGGCTTCAAGAATATCGGCGCTTGGATTCTCGGAAGGAACATGTTCGGACCGATCCGTGGTCCCTGGCCGGACATGACCTGGAAAGGTTGGTGGGGGGACAACCCGCCCTATCACGCACCAGTGTTCATCTTGACCCATCACGCACGCCCTTCCATCCAGATGGAAGGCAATACGAGGTTCCACTTCGTTACGGGCGGAATTCATGAGGCGCTTGAGCAAGCGCGCAAAGTCGCCAACGGAATGGACGTTCGCATCGGCGGTGGGCCCAATACCATACAGCAGTACCTTCGTGCGCGTCTCATTGATGAGCTGCATGTTGCCATCGCACCGGTCCTGCTGGGAGGGGGAGAACGACTGTTCGAAGGCGTCGATTTGCGAGGCTTGGGATACCAATGCGTCGAGTTCGTGGCGTCGGAGAAGGCCACCCATGTTCTGCTTCGGCGCTCGCGCAGTGAGGCCTGACAATCGGTTGCAGAGGACGGTGCTAACGCACCGCCGCTCGACAATGCGTTGGGCCGCAGAAGCGACCCTTCGCTGAAACCATGCCCGTCGTCCTACTCCTCTGCGGTCTTCTCGTAGTCGCAACAACGGTCCTGCACTACGAGGCCCTTCGGTCCTTGAACTTTCGGCTGCCGTCGTTAGGAGTACCTGATCGTGCGAAGCTTGTAATCGTTATCCTGGCTGCGTTTGTCGCACACGCTGTCGAGATGGCGATGTATGGCGCCACACTCTATGTTCTGGTCACTTGGCTCGGGGCTGGCAGCCTCGCCGGAACCGTGAACGTCTCGCTGGCAACGTGCATGTACTTCTCGGCGGAAACCTACACTTCATTAGGTTTTGGCGATCTCATGCCTGTTGGCCCGGTCAGGCTGCTGGCGGGAGTAGAGGCGCTAAACGGGCTTCTACTAATCGGTTGGTCAGCCTCGTTTACGTACATCTCCATGGAGCGGTTCTGGCGCCATGGCCCCGACCAGTAAGCCGAACTCATAGCATGGTCCTGCACACCTCACTGCGCATGACTGCCATCGACATAAACCCGGAGACTTTGGCGATCGCCCGGTCGAAGCCTCTTCCTCCGGACCGTGTCAGCTTCGAATGTCAACGATCTGCCGACCGATTACCGAAATTTCACCGCCGCCTTTGCCGGGTTCTGGTGGTCCCACGTGCCGCGCGCCGCGCGCCGGGCCTTCATCGAATCGCTGCATGAAGCCCTTACCGCGGGCGCGATCGTCGTTGCGCTGGACAATCGATATGTCGAAGGGAGCAGCACCCTGATCTCGCATGTCGATGCCGACGGGAACTCGTACCAGCGTCGCCGGCTCGAGAACGGATCGGAACACACGGTTCTGAAGAACTTTCCGACCGAAGCGGAGCTCGTCTCGGAGATCGGTGACCATGGCACCGCCATCCAGTACACCGCGCTCGACTATTACTGGCTCCTCACCTATCGGGTTGCCGCGTGACCGGGCGATAGAGACGGCGTTAATCCACCCCCGCCGCGACGTTTGCGGGGGACGGGGTCGCTGGCGTATCGTAAGCGCGCTTTTCCGCCAACAACACCACGGGAGCTTTCATGAAAACGCTCAAGGGAGTCGCGGAGGTTCTTTGCATCATGTCGTCAACCGCTTTCGCCGCGCACGCGGGGGAAGGGCCGCGGCCGGAATACGGACCCGACATCACCCATCGAGGCGGCCAAGAAGATCGCCGGGCGGCCGTGCGTGCGGCCGCCCGTACGGCGAGCGGTTGCGTCAGACGAGCGTGAAACCAGGGAAAGGATACGATGGGGCTGAATGATCGCATACGCTGGCTGCTCACCCCGGATCAAAGCCGCTGGAAGCCGATGCTCATGGGCCTCGCCCTTTTTGCCGCTGCGGTC
>Ga0105106_10001559_pt1 | contig 16517 bp, 14 predicted proteins | sample PPLLaktember2015_5_FD_79109 | JGI IMG/M metagenome (GOLD analysis project Ga0105106, IMG submission 79109) | Freshwater sediment microbial communities from Prairie Pothole Lake near Jamestown, North Dakota, USA - PPLs Lake P8 Core (1) Depth... | ecosystem: Environmental > Aquatic > Freshwater >...
ATGCACGTCATTCCCGCGAACGCGGGAATCCAGAGCTTTTTTCTGGAACGCTATAGGGGTAGGGACAGTGCATTGGATTGCACCGCCCCTCCCTCCGAACCGGACTGGCGGATCTCCCGCATCCGGCTCTCCGGTCGGCGGTTTTACCTCATGAGGACTGGAAGAAGCATGACACGCGCACAAAAGGCATGCACACATACCTGCCTGAGAGAGGTTGGTCCAGGAGTACCGGCGTCCTCGGCCGGGCTGCAACCTGGCTCCCTGCACTCTCCATTGGAGAGCTTCCAGCATGCTGAAACTCAATGTGAAGCAGCACGTAATCTGGATTCCCAACGGCTTAGCCCCATTGCAGGGCACTCGCATGGTTGGAGGCTACTCCCAATCACGGCCGCAGCATCCGCCTTCCTGCACCCCTTTGCTCCATGGGCATTACCCCACATCTCAGCTCATATGGGTGCTCTGACTCCTGTCCGACTGACGCGAAGTCAGCCTTTGGCCGGACAGGTCTCCCTGGTTCACATGACACGAACTTCCATGCATTCCGTCACCAAACACCTGACGCGCCCGATCATCGCTTCTGCGCTGCCCGCCCAGCGTGATCGGCTTCCTGGCATCCGCTCTGATGGGTTCGCCCTGTCGGCTGCCGGGTCTGGACTTCACCTTGAATCCGCAGGCTCGTCGCTACGTACGGCCGAATCGTGTTCGTCATCCTACGGACTGCATGTTCGTCTCGGATTGCTTCCCACCCCGCCTCGCGGCGACGCAGTTACCTTTGACTACCGGGAGCGGGCATCTCCCGGAGGAGGACTTGCACCTCCTTGTTCGCGCCTGCTCCCAGGCGCACGGATTCCCGCCTTCGCGGGAATGACGAACGATCGACCATTCAGACTTTTTGGACACGCTCTCAGAGGTCCTTGGCGATCGTGAAGAAAAAGGTGGTCCCTCCCTCATTTCCGGGCTCAACCCAGACCCTCCCTCGATGACGATCCACGAGCTCCTTCACGATGGCCAGCCCGAGCCCTGTCCCCTCGGTCCCCCGCGAGGTGCTGTTTCTTTGGAAGACACCGAATATCTTTTCTTTGTCCTCTCTGCTGATTCCGACGCCATTGTCGCTGACTGAAAAGAGGTGGGCATCCTCCAGTTCCCTGCAGACAATACGGATCTCGGTCAGCGGATCTCCGCCGTACTTGAGCGCGTTGTCCACCAGGTTGCGGAGCAACCGGACCAGCGACAGCCTGTCGGCGCGCAGCTCGTCGCCCCCGATGGATTCGAGCCACTGGATCTCCCGAAGTCTGAGCCTGGCCGAGAACTCGTCGCGCACCATCTGGAGGACTTCCCGCACGTTGACCGCTTCCAACCGCAGTGGAGCTTCCTTGGCCGCAACGTAGGCATTGATTTCATCGACCAGGGTCGCCAAATGTTCGGCTGATTTCAGGATCTGATCACAGTAGCCCTTGCCCCTCTCATCCAGCAGGTCACTGTAGTACCTGTGCAGAAGACGGGTCAGGCCAAAGATTCCGATGGCCGGGCTCTTGAGGTCGTGAGCCACTGAATAGGCAAAAAGCTTCAGCTTCTCGGAGCCCTCCCGAAGCGCCTCCTCTGCCTTCCGCCGTTCGGAGATTTCGAGCTTCAACTCCTCGTTGGCCCTGGCCAGCTCTGCTGTCCGCTGGGCAACGCGTATCTCCAGATCGCCATGGGCCCGCCGCAACTCCTCCTCTGCCCTCTTACGATCGGTGATGTCAACATCCACGCCCACCAGGCCCGACACATTCCCCTCGGCATCCGTGAAAGTTGCTTTGTTGACAATCACGGCGTGAAGGGAGCCATCCGCATAGAGCAGCACTCCCTCCGAGGAATCCTCACCCGGGTTCGCCAGGAGATGCCTGTCCATGGAGTCATAAGGTTCGGCAATACTGTGGGGCAGAATGTCATAAACGGTTTTGCCGATGATCTCTTCGCGCTTCAGTCCGATGCGGTCTTCAAAAGCCCGATTGCAGCCGAAATAGATTCCGTTGACGTCCTTGTAAAAGACGGGGTTCGGAATGGTGTTCATGAGGGTTTGGAGCAACCGGAGCTGGTCCTGCATTTCTTTCTCGGCGCGCTTGCGATCACTCACATCTTCGATGACCCCAATCCCTCCCAGGACGGCCCCGTCTTCAGCCAGAATCGGCCCATAGGTCGCCTTGAGATAGCTCCACCGTCTTCCGACGACAGACTGGTAATGACCTTCGTAATGGCCTTGCCTGCCTGCGAGGCACGATTCGATGGCGGTCTTCATGGCCTCGTCCTCCAGGAAGTCGGGAAGACTGATGCCGATGAACTGCTGCTTGTCCATGCCCGCGATCTCTCCCATTGCAGGGTTGCAGGCGGTGACCACCCCATTCCCGTCGAAATGAATGATGCCGAGGGGTGAGCTCTGGAAGATCATCCGATACTTCATTTCGGATTCCCGAAGACTTCGCTCGGCCTTTTTCAAAAATGTGATGTCCGTGATGGCAGCGATGATGCCTCGAAAGACCTCGAGCTCGTCAAAGAGAGGGGACGCCGAAACCAGGATCGAGACCCTCTCCCCCCTCGGTGTCACCAGCTCCATCTCCGTCGACGTGCGCCTCTTCATTCTCCTCTGAAAAGAGGCCTCTTCGAATCTGGGTCGGAACGGCTCTTCGAAGAGGTCGGCCACCGGCTTCCCCAGGAGCTCCCCTTCGGGATAGCCGATGATTTCACAAAGCCTGTCATTCACATAGTCTATGGTTCCCCGCTCATTGACGACACTGAGGCCTTCATTCAAAGTCTCCACCAACATGCGGAACTGCAGCTCGCTCGACTGCAGGGCCTTCTGCGCTTCCAGGCGATCGGCCATCTCGCGCTCCAGGGCCTTGACAGCGCCCTCGGCCTTGGACTTCTCGGCCGTCAGGGATTCGATGAGCGAGAGATGATCCAGGCGAGCCGTGAAGGAACTGCGGGTAGCCCGCCCGATGGAAAGGACATTGAGCATCATGAGCATGAAGAAGAGCGACAGCATGCCTGCCATGACGGCATGCATGGCTGTCCCGAAGGTGAGCAGTCGAACAAGCAGTGGAAGGATCACGGGGACCGTGTAGGTCAGAAAAGCACCCGCGGTGATGGAAAATGCGCCCACGGCCCCTGCCACCATCCCACCCAGGATGAAGATCATAAACACCTGATGGATCAAGGATTCGATCGGAAACAGCAGGAATCCAGCCGACCCCATGGCAAGCCCGGAACACCCCAGCAGGACGGCGAAGCGCCGGTACCAGTGAGGCAATCGTTTGGATTGAGGGTCGGCATGACGATACTGACGCACCACCAGGTAGCGGGGGATGAGGAGACCCACGTTCAACAACACCCAGAGCCCCAGGACGCCGTGGCCGGTGACGGACCAGAGAACAGCCCCGAGAATGAGTGAGCTGACCAAAGTCGCCAGCATGTTCAACGGAGCATGAGCAAAGAGGTGCGCCACCTGCTGGCTCCAGAGGCGCGCCTCGGTGTCGAAGCGCCTTTCGCTTTCCACGGCCTCGGAATCCCTTGTGGCGCTGGATGAAATCATTGTGGCTGGGCCTTGAGCTCGTTGGCGGCGGAAAAAGACCAGGACCAAAACAGGGCGGTTGGTTCGAGCTTCAGGAAAACCGGGCACATTGGAGCAATCGATGCGTGCGGGAACGGGGAGCCCTCGGCGAATAATCTATCCTGCAAATACCTGTTGCGCAAGAGGAGTGCGCCGAGTCCATGCTGGGAAAAGGTTTCCGGAAGGTCAGGGCATCCCGGCAAGATCGAAGTCCGCCCACAACGGGGTGTGGTCGCTCGGTTTCGACGCCGCACGAGGCTCCATATCGACCTCGCATGCCAGGCACACAGCGGCCAGCGGCTCCGTGACGAGCATGTGGTCGATCCGCCAGCCGAGGTTCCTGCTGAAACCGCCGCGAAGCCGGTAGTCCCAGAAGGTGAACTGCCGGCGATCCGGGTGAACCCGGCGAAAGAGATCCGCGAATCCCCAGGACAAGGTCTCCCTCAGCGCCTCCCGTTCGGCCGGGTGAAACCCCACTTCCCCGTCCAGCCGCTCGGGATCGAAAACATCCAGTGGCTCGGGAGCCACATTGATGTCACCGGTCCAGATCACGGCCTCGGACCGTTGAAAGCGGCCTTCAAACCACCGCTTCAGTCGCGAGAAAAACTGCAGCTTGTGCTGAAAAGCAGGGTCCAGTGGGTCACGTCCCTGCGGCACGTAGGTGTTGACCACCCACACGCCGTCCACACGGACCACCAGAAATCGGGCCTCCGAGTCATCCCCCCCGTCCTCAAGGCCGCGCAGCTCCACCTCAGGCTCACGCAAACTCAGAATCGCCACGCCGTTGAAAGATTTTTGTCCGCGAATCCTCATCGTGTAGCCCATTTCAGTGAACAGGTCCGAAGGGAAGCTCTCTTCAAGGCACTTGATCTCCTGCAGGCAAAGCACATCGGGGCGCTGCTTCGACAACCATTCGAGCAGAACGGGGAGCCGGGCCCGGATCCCGTTCACATTGAAGGTTGCCACTCTCCATTTGCTCAAGGACATGGCCAGGACTCCGCTAAAATGAAGGGCAAGAACTGCCGAACGACATCACCGGCTATCAGGCCTCGCATTTTCACCTCGGCGACACACCAAGATCCAGAAACTCAGGGGAAGATCGTTCGTTCTGAAAAAACCCATTGTGCAGAATAGAGAGTTTATGGAGGAATGGAAACAATGAAAAGAAAAGGAATCATGGCTTTTGCGGTCCTGTTCGCGTTCACTCTCTCCCTCCCCGCCATCAGCGGAATCAAAAGCGCCGGGACCGCAGAGATTGCCTGAACACTTTTTTTCATGGGCTTTCTCAGCGACCTCTGCGGTGATTATCCAAAGCCACCCCCACCTTCCCCGGCAGATTGCCGCGCACCGAAAATAGCACCGACCTCCGTCACGCAATCGTCACACGAATGCCTTCTGGCTGTAACAAAATCCTGAAATGCTTGACCCTCCAGGATAGCTCTTACCTAAATATTTCCAACTCATTGAGTTTCCAACACAAAGGAGTGAGCCATGCGCCCGGCGGGCAGACTGTTCGGACTCTTGACGATGGTCCTCGTTCTTCTTCCCCTCACAACCTTGACTCGGATGGTGAATGCCGAGGAACTGATCGTTTACACGGCTCTGGAGGATGACGAGTACCCGGGCTATCTGGAGCTTTTCAAGAAGGCTCATCCGGACATCACGGTGAAGGTGGTGCGTGACTCCACCGGCATCGTCACTGCCAAGCTTCTGGCTGAAAAGGACAACCCTCAGGCGGACGTGGTCTGGGGTCTGGCGGCCACAAGTCTTCTGGTGTGCGATGAGGCAGGGATGCTGGCACCCTTCGCCCCCAAGGAACTGGCGAAGGTGAATCCAACATTGCGGGACGCCGCCAATCCTCCCCACTGGGTAGGGATCAAGGCCTGGGAGACCGGATTCTGCGTGAATACGGTGGAAGCCCAGGCACAGAATCTGCCCATCCCGACTTCCCTCGCCGACCTGACCAAGCCCGTCTACCGGGGAAAGATCGTCATGCCCAATCCCGCGTCCTCTGGGACGGGATTTCTGACGGTATCCGCCATCTTGCAGACCATGGGCGAGAAGAAGGGCTGGGAGTTCCTGGATCAACTGCATCAGAACATCGCCCAGTATACCCACTCCGGATCGAAGCCCTGCAAGATGGCCGGAGCGGGTGAATTCCCCATCGGGATTTCCTTCGGATACCGCGGCATCATCCAGAAGAAGAAGGGCGAGCCCGTGGAAACCGTGTTTCCCGAGGAGGGATCCGGATGGGATGTGGAAGCCAACGCGCTCATCAAGAAAGCTTCCACCAAAAAGTCTGCCGAGGCCTTTCTGGATTGGGCCCTGGGCCCCGAAGTGATGAAGGCCTACGCCAAGGTTTACCCGGTGACGGCTTACCCGACGGGTGAACCGATTCCCGAAGGCTACCCGGCGGACCCGTTCAAGCAGCTCATCAAGAACGATCTGGGCTGGGCCGCCAAGAACCGCGAGGCGATTCTGGCCGAATGGTCCAGGCGCTACGACAGCAAGACGGAAGTGAAGAAATAGCCCCTGGCGCGACTTTCGGGCTTCGAGTCCCGGGTTCCGGGTTTGGACCTGGCGTTGCTGCCGGGTCCTTTTCAAGGATGAGAGGACTTCGACAGGAACGACGGATATGATGGAACCCGCATCTTCTTATGCCCCAGAGACATACCTCCGGGTCCAAAACCTTTCGAAGCGATTCGGTCGCTTCAAGGCCCTGGACGGAGTCTCTTTGACCATGAACCGGGGCGAGTTTCTCTGCATCCTGGGGCCCAGCGGCTGTGGGAAGACCACACTGCTCCGAGCTGTTGCCGGGCTGGACCGGCCGGATGGCGGCGAGGTCTTCCTGGACGGGGGTGAAGTTTCGCATCTCCCCGTGTACAGAAGGAACGTGGGGATCGTCTTCCAGTCCTATGCCCTTTTTCCGAATCTGACCGCGGCTCAGAACATTTCTTATGGCCTTCAAACCAGGGGTTACGGAAAAGCCCGGGTGAAGGAGCGCGTCGAGGAGCTGCTGGCCCTGGTGGGTCTTGAGGGGCAGGATCGCAAGTTCCCCTCGCAGCTCTCGGGGGGACAGCAGCAGAGGGTCGCCCTGGCCCGAGCCATCGCCCCCTCCCCTGCGGTGCTCCTCCTGGATGAGCCGCTTTCTGCACTGGACGCCCAGGTCAGGGCCAGGCTGCGCATGGAGGTCCGGTCGCTCCAGCAGCGGCTGGAGCTGACCACGCTCATGGTCACCCACGACCAGGAGGAGGCCCTTGCCATGGCCGATCGCATCCTGGTCATGGATCGAGGATGCGTCCTCCAGACCGGTTCGCCGGACGAAATCTACAACAGGCCGGCCAGTCCGTTCGTGGCGTCCTTCATCGGCTCCATGAATTTCATTCGGGACGCCGTCAAGGAAGCTCCCCGCGTCTTTCGCAAGGGCGGCCTGAGGCTGGTCGTCGATGAGTCGGACCCCGTTCCCGAAGGAGCACCGGCCATCCTGGCCATTCGACCCGAAGACATCCTGATTTGCCAGAACGGTGAAGCCCCCAGGAATCTGCTGACGGCGGAAGTCAGCCGCCTCGAATATCGGGGCGCCAATTACCGTGTGGAGATGAATCTGCTCCTGGACGAGGCAGAAACCTCCGCCATCGAAGCAGACGTGACAGCCGAGAGAGTCCGAAAGCTCCGGATACGCGAAAAGTCCCGCATCCACATCGATCTTCCGACTGATCGGCTTCTGGTCTACGCCGCCTGAAAGCCGCGCCGGATCTCCATGCTGAGCAGACCTTCCTCTTTGGAAAGCGCCTCCGTCAGGACCCTGGACGTGGAGGCTTGGGTCCTCCGCGCCCTGACCATGCTCGCATGCCTGTGGATGGTTTGCTTCGTCCTCTTTCCCGTGGCGCAGCTCCTTTGGAAGAGCTTCCTGACTGCCGAAGGAGAATTTGCGGGTCTTTCGAATTATCTGGTTTACTTTCGCACCCCGGCCCTCTCCTCTTCCCTCACCAACAGCCTTTATGTTTCCGCCTTGACCACGGCAGGCTCCACCACTTTGGGCTTCATGTTCGCGTATGCACTGACTCGAACCTGCATGCCTCTCAAGGGTTTTTTTCAGGGCGTCGTCATGACGCCCCTCTTTGCGCCCACACTGCTCAACGGGATCGCCCTGGTCTACCTCTTCGGCAAGAAGGGGCTCATCTCCCAGGGATTCTTCGGGCACATCCCCGGTATCCCCGTCGAGCTTTACGGGCCTTTCGGGATCATTTTCGCCCAGATTCTCTACACCTTCCCCCAGGCCGTCCTCATTCTCTCCGTGGCCTTGCGGATGACGGATGCCCGACTCTATGAAGCCTCGGAATCCCTTGGCGCCTCTCCGTTCAGGACCTTTTTCACCATCACGCTGCCCGGCATCAAGTTCGGGCTCATCAGCACCTTTTTCGTCTGCTTCATTCTGGCGTTTACGGACTTCGGCGCTCCCAAGGTCGTCGGCGGACAATACAACGTGCTCGCAACGGATATCTACAAGCAGGTCATCGGCCAGCAGAACTTCATCATGGGAGCCGTGGTGAGCTCCGTCCTCCTCGTCCCCACCGTCGTCTCCTTCGTGGTCGACCGCATCTGCCAGAGGCGGCAGTTTTCAGCACTGACGGCTCGATCCGTGCCGCTCGTCCCCAGGCCCTCGGGAATGCGGGACATCCTGGCCCTCACCTTCTGCTCCGCTGTGGCCCTGGGCATCCTGGGGTTCTATGGAACCGCGCTTTTCGCCTCCCTCGTCAAGGTCTGGCCTTACAACCTCTCCCTGGGACTGGATCATTACAACTTCAGCAAGATGGGGGGAGGAGGCATCGGGTCGCTTTTCAACAGCATCCGCATGAGCCTCTATTCTGCGATTCTTGGAACGTTCATGACCTTCGGATCGGCTTACCTGATTGAAAAGAGCCGAGGGATGCGGGCGCTGCGCCAGGTTTCCTACATGCTGTCGCTGGTGCCTCTCGCGCTGCCCGGAATGGTGATCGGCCTGAGCTACATTTTCTTTTTCAACACGCCGTCCTGGTCGTTGCTGGGATGGGACATTCCCAACCCCTTCAATGTACTCTACGGGACCATGGGGATCCTGGTGCTGAGCAACGTGGTCCATTTCTACACGGTGAGCTTCCTCACGGCCACGACCGCTCTCAAGCAGCTGGACCGCGAGTTCGAAACCGTTTCAGAGTCCATGGGGGTCCCATTCTACAGAACCTTTGCCCGCGTGACCGTACCGGTCTGCCTCCCGGCCACGCTGGAAATTGCGATTTACTATTTCGTCAACTCCATGGCTACGGTGTCTGCGGTGATATTTCTCTACAGTGCGGATCTCCCCCTGGCTTCCGTTGCTGTGGCCAACATGGACGATGCGGGGGACATCGCTCCCGCCGCGGCCATGGCCATGCTCATCGTCGGTGTGAACATCCTGGTGCGCTGCCTCTACGGTTTCGTCAACCGATGGGTTCAGGGGACGACCCAGGCCTGGGCCAGAAGATGACCTTTTGGGACACGCAAAGGAATCGGTTTCCATGGAATCAGCTGCTCGAAGCAAGCCTTACAGCGGTCCCGTCCGGGCGGTCGTGCTGGACTGGGCTGGAACCTCCGTGGATTACGGCTGCATGGGCCCGGTCGGTGCCTTTGTCGAGGTTTTCCGCGGGGAGGGAGTGTCCGTGACAGTGGCGGAGGCCCGCGAGCCCATGGGTCTCAGGAAGATCGACCACCTGCGTGCCATGTGCTGTATGGAGACCGTTCTCCAAAGGTGGAGGCAGCACGAGGGCAGAGACATCCTCGAGGACGACATCCAGAGGATGTACTCCAGACTCGAGCCGCTCATGGTCGAAACCATCGCGAGATACTCGGCCCCCCTGCCCGGCCTTCTGGATTTTATCGCCCACTGCAGAGCCCATGGTATTCGTATCGGCTCGTCGACCGGATACACGCGACCCATCATGGAAGTGCTCATGGAGGAAGCCGCCAGGAAAGGCTACCGACCCGACTGCGTCGTGACATCCTCCGAAGTCCCCGAGGGGAGGCCCGCCCCTTTCATGTGCTACCGCAACGCCATCGATCTCCAGGTTTACCCCATGTCAGCCATGGTGAAGATCGGGGACACGGTGAGCGACATCCAGGAGGGCCTCAATGCGGGAATGTGGACCGTCGCCCTGACCAAAACGGGCAATGAGCTGGGGCTGAGCGAACCGGAAGCGGCAGCCGTGCCGGCCCGGGAGCTCCAAGACCGGCTGGATGGCATCGCCGCCCGATTCCGTGCGGAAGGAGCCCATTACGTGGTGGAGGACATCGGGCGGTGCCAGGCAGTGATTGAAGACATCGGCCGCAGGCTGGCCTCGGGAGAAAGGCCTTAAACCCCATTTTGGCCGGGACGCAACCCGGCCCTACCGTCTGTCTTCAGCGGTGGCTCAGTGCGCTCGAAAACGACACAGGAGCCAGCGCAGGCAGTTCAACGGTTGAGCAAGGAAGAGACATGCCTCCCAGCAAGCCTCTACGGGTCACAGAGGGAGACGTCAACCTGTCGCCGGGCCGGCAATGGTGGGTTGAGAACCACCTCTCCGGCTCCACGCGGAAGGTCCTGGAGGAGGACTCCCGGTTCTTCCTTCACCAGTCCCTCTCGACACCCTGTCTGAACGTCCTCGAGCACGTGGAGGGGGCCGCTCTCATCGACTTGGAAGGAAGAACCTTCCTGGATTTTCACGGCAACAGCCTGCACCAGGTGGGCTACTCCAATCCGCGTGTCATCGAAGCGGTCAAAAAGCAACTGGATACCCTCTCTTTTTGCCCCCGGAGGTATACAAATCTTCCGGCCGTTGCCCTGGCTGCGAGGCTGGCCGGTCTCGCCCCCGGCGACCTCAGCCGGGTTCTGCTGGCTCCCGGGGGCACCACGGCCGTGGGAATGGCCCTCAAGCTGGCGCGGGTGGTGACGGGTCGGTTCAAAACCATCTCCATGTGGGACGCCTTCCACGGCGCGTCGCTCGACGCCATCTCCGTGGGAGGCGAGGCCCAGTTCCGTGCGGGCATCGGCCCGCTGCTGCCGGGAACCGAGCATGTCCCCCCCGCGGAGCCTTTTCGCTGCCGGTGGGCACCGCGGGGGGGGTGTCCCGAATGCGGCCTGAGATGCGCAGAGTTCGTGGAATACGTGCTGGAGAAGGAAGGCGATGTCGCGGCGGTCATCGCGGAGCCCGTCCGCTGTACGACGGTGGACCTGCCGCCCCCGGGCTACTGGCAGCGGGTGCGGAGCGCCTGCGACCGCCATGGGGCCCTGCTCATCCTGGACGAGACGGCGGTCTGCCTGGGGCGGACGGGGCGTATGTTCGCCTGTGAATGCTTCGATGTGGAGCCGGACATCCTGATCCTGGGAAAAGGGCTCGGCGGGGGCGTCTTTCCCCTGGCTGCAGTCATTGCCCGGGAGGCCTTCAATGTGGCCGGGCATATCGCTCTCGGCCACTATACCCATGAAAAGAGCCCGGTGGCCTGCGCCGCCGCCCTGGCCGCCCTCGACTGCATCGAGGAAGCAGGACTGCTTCAGAGAGCCACGGAAAAAGGGAACCTGGCGCTTGAGAGACTGCGCGACATGCAGCCATCTCACCCGCCCATGGGCGACGTGCGGGGACTGGGGCTTCTCCTCGCGGTCGAGCTCACAGCCCCTGGCGGAGCTCCCGCCCGGGAGGAGGCGGAAAAGGTCCTCTACCGGTGCCTTGCCGAGGGTCTGAGCTTCAAGGTCTCCTCGGGAAACGTGCTCACCCTCACCCCTCCCCTCACCATTTCGGACGAGGAAATGGAAAAGGCCATGCAGATCATCGAGGCCGGCCTCACGGAAGTCGAGAGGGGAGCCGGACTCCCTTGCTCATCGCCGCGAACCTGAGAAAGGATCCCCATGAACACCGATCAGCTCCCGGAAAACCCCTACCTGCTGCTCACTCCAGGTCCGCTTTCCACCACCAAATCGGTCAAAGCCACCATGCTGCGCGACTGGTGCACCTGGGATGACGACTACAACCGCATCGTGGAGGATATTCGCTCCAGGCTGGTGGCCCTGGCAACGCCTGAGCCCGGCTACACAGCCGTTCTCATGCAGGGCAGCGGAACCTTCTCCGTGGAGGCCACCCTCGGGAGCGTCGTGCCCCGGAAGGGGAAGATCCTGGTCATTGCCAACGGGCATTACGGCGACCGGATCGGTCTCATCACACAGGTACTCGGGATTCCAACGCTGCTGCTCGACTTTGGCGAGGTGGGATTTCCCGATCTGGAGCGGGTGGAATCCGCCCTGACGAGCCATCCCGACGTGACCCATGTGGCGGTGGTCCACTGTGAAACCACCACGGGGATGCTCAACCCCGTGGCCGACATCGGCCGGCTCGTCAAAGCCCATGGCAAGACCACCATCGTGGACGCCATGAGCAGTTTCGGGGGCATCCCCATGGATGCGTCAGCCATCGGGGCCGATTATCTCATTTCGAGTGCCAACAAGTGCATCCAGGGGGTGCCGGGGTTCGGGTTCGTGATCGCCCGAAGGCAGGACCTGGAGCAATGCGAGGGGCGGGCCCGTTCCCTGAGCCTCGACCTCTTCCAGCAATGGCGGGAGATGGAGAGCAAGGCGGGCAAATGGCGCTACACGTCACCCACCCACGTCGTGAGGGCGTTCGCCCAGGCTTTGAGCGAGCTCGACGAGGAGGGCGGCGTTGCAGCCCGGCACGCGCGCTATGCAGAGAATCACCGGGTGCTCGTGGAAGGGATGGAGGAACTGGGCTTCCGGTGCCTGCTCCCGGAATCGTGCCGATCCCCCATCATCACATCCTTCCTGAACCCTCCGCATCCGGATTTCTCGTTCAAGTCCTTCTATTCCAGGCTCAAAGCCGATGGATTCGTGATCTATCCCGGGAAGGTGACTCACGCCGAAACCTTTCGCATCGGCAACATCGGGAACGTCTTCCCCGAAGACATGAAGCGGCTCCTGCAGGCGGTACGAAAATCGATGTACTGGATTTGAAACGGGATTTCCCTCAGGTGGCTACATGTGTGAAAGCAATGAATCTCTTGACCCATGAGGTGATGCGCCATGAAAGCCATCTGCCTTGGAGGAGGGGGCAGGATCTGTCGGGAAGCTGCCCTGGACCTGGTTGAGCACTCTGATTTCGAGAGGATCACCATCGCGGACGTCAACCCCGCAGCGGCCGAGGAAGTCGCCCGGTGGCTCGCTGACCCGCGCGTCGATCATGCGATCATCGACGTGACGGACCCGGGCGATGCGGTACCCATTTTGAGCGAGTACGATGTGGTCCTGGACGGGACAACCATCGCCCTCAATGGGCGGTCCGCCGCCTGCATCGCCCGGGCGGGTGCACACGGAATCAACCTCAACGGATTCGGAGACGAAACGAAGCAGGATGCCGCCTTCAAGGCGCGTGACCGTGTTTTCGTCCCCGGCTTCGGCATGACTCCCGGAACCACCAACATGATGGCCAAGCACGCAGCCGATGCTATGGACTCCGTCGAAACGGTTCGTGTCAGCCATGGCGCCTTCCGCCCCATAGCCTTTTCGGAGGCCATTGCCGAGACCACCGTCTACGAGTATGCCCCAGATCTTCCGGGAAGGGTCGTCTATGAGAACGGCCAGTTCATTCAGGTGCCGCCCTTCTCGAGGCCCCTGGAAGTCGAACTGCCTCCCCCTTACGGCATCCACACGCAGTACATCATCCCCCATTCCGAAACGCTCACCCTGGCCGAGTACCTCAAAGACAAAGGCGTGCGGCTCATCGAGGTGCGGGGCACCTGGCCGCCCAAGAATATGCAGCTCATCCGGGCTCTCTACGACTGGGGATTCATGCGAAACGACTGCATCCAGGTCGGAGGCGGCAATCTCGGCATCATGGACGCCATTTCAGCCTATTTGACCCAATGCCCCGAAGGCAAAGTGACCGACCTTTACGGTTACGCCCTCCACGTGGAGGTGATCGGCACCCGGAAGGGCCACAAGGTCCGGCACGTCCTCACCCATACCCATCCTGCATCGGACGGTACTGAAGCGGGATGGGAGAAGCTGCGCGCCTACACACGATGCGTTGGGATTCCCATGGCCATCGGAGCCCAGCTCATCGCCCAGGGCAAGGTCGAAGCCAGGGGAGTTGTGAGCCCCGAAATCGCTTTTCAGCCCATGGACGTCTTCAAGGCTCTGCAGAAACGGCGCATTTTCATCCATGAAGACATTCTGCCTTTCAGCATTGCACCGCTGGCCCCCAAGGTGGGAGACGGGCACTCCCTGCTTTATGGGGAGGGTCGAAATTAGGGCCGATTCCTTTGCCGACCGAATCCAATGGCTGTTCATGAGCGGCTCAAAACCAGAAGCGATCCAGAACCAGGAGGCCGATCCCTCCCGCCACCAACGAGACACCCTTCACCCAGTCCATGCCGGTGGCCCGGAACGCGGTCGTCCACATCAGCCTGCCGTCGTAGCCGCGGCACAGCATGGCATCATGAACCCTCTGGGTTCGCTCGAAGCTCCTCACCAGAAGCATCCCCAGAAAATTCCCCAGGATTCGGAGCGTCTCCAGGTCGAATCGCTTCCGGAACCCCCGGACCCGCATCCCACGATGCATCCGTTGCGCTTCATGCTGAAAGACGTAAATGTAGCGGTGGGCCAGGAGGAGCATCTGGCAGATGGTCTCGGGGAGTCCGAGGCGCGCCATGGCCTGCACCGAAGATGAAAACGGAGCCGTGGCGATAAGGGGTTCGACCAGAAGAGCGATGGCACAAGCTTTGACTGAGATGACCACGGCCAGATGGAAACCCCGGACATTGAAGGTCAGCCAGTGGAGGTGCTCGAATACAATGACCGTGTCCCCGGCCTTCACTGGAGCCGTCAACGGCATCACCACGAGAAACATGCCGAGGAAGGCGGCCATGGCCGAAATGCGTCGAAGCGATCGGCGCAGGGGCAGACGGGCCACGGCGATGGATCCAAACCCGACGATCAGCGCCAGCGAGGCTGTTTGAAGCTGCGAAAGCCCGGAGAGACAGAGGATGAAGAGAAAGAGCGAGACGATCTTGATGCGCAGGTCCCAGCGATGAAAGGGGGATGTGCCGCGCCCCTCGGAGTCCAGAGTGGGAACAGACCAGTCCCTTTCGGATTCATCGCCCGCAGCCGCGCTCCGGCGGGCCTGGCGCCCGACCGTCAGGGCGCTGAGGAGCCACAGTCCCCCGAGTCCTCCCAGGAGGAGGAACAGGGCGTACAGGGGCAGCTCGACGGGTCCGTTGCTGTTCAATGGCTTTCAATCCATGGCCATCAGGGGGAAGGGGGGATCGCATCCAGACCCAGCAGATCCGGCTTCACTTTATAGAGAAAGGAGACGGTGAAGGCAGCGACGGCGCTCTCGATCCCGATGACAGGCAGATGCGCCAGGATGGCGATCTTGGCCACCCCCAGGAAATCCTCTCCTCCCGCATACAGGAGCGCGGCCAGAATGGACACAGCCAGGACGACGCATCCCCCGCCCGCGAAGGCAGCCGCCACCATGTGCCGGCCAAGGGTTGCCCCCTTGAGCAGCCGAAAGACCCACCCGGCTGTGAGTGCGGGGGCTCCCATCATGAACGCGTTGGCTCCGATGGCCGTGATCCCCCCGAACTGAAAGAGAAAGCTCTGCAGAACGATGCCGAGGGTGATGGAAATGAAAGCTGCGTTGCCCAGGAGAATTCCCACAAGTCCCGGCAGCAGCAGGTGGACGCTGGTGGGACCCATGGGAACGTGGATCAGAGATGCCACAAAAAAGGCCGAAGTGACCACGGCAACTTTGGGGAGCTGATCCGGATCGGTCTTGCGAACGCTCCATGCCGCAATCGCGAAGCTCGCCGCAAAACCTGCCAGGGTCACGGGCGTCGGAAGCACCCCGTCTGAAATGTGCATGCCTCTACTCTCCAGTCCCCTGCTGAACCCGGATGCATTCGAACAGGCGAAAGACTCCTCTCGGTGTCTCAGCGACTCCCGGAGGTTTTTCGACAATGAATGTAAAGCCCGACTCCGGCCAGCCCCAGGATGTAGCCGATGCCCGCAAACACATCCTTCAGGCCGGGCTTCCCGAGCTCTTCGCGCAGCAGGGCCACCTCCCGCTTGATCTGCCCGAGCTCGCGACTCAACTGGGCCTTCTGCTGTTCCAGCAGCCGCGCCAGCTCCCGACACTCGCCCGGGCCACCGTCTCCGGAGCCTTCCGCCTGCACGGACAGCTCCTCCGCACCCAGGCTCACACTCACCCCGCACCAGAGCATCCAGCAGCACAGGGCTGGAACGACCAGAAATCCGATCAACGGCAAAGACCGCCTGGAGAGCATCCCTATTCTCCCAGCTCACTCTTCTTCAGCTTGAATGTATTCTTGTGCCCCATGGACGCATTGATCACAACTGTTAGATCGTCCTTTTTGGGAACGGGAAGGACGCACTTCCCCTCCTTGTCCGTGACGCCCTCCGCGACCTTCTGCTCCTGGCTGTCCAGGATCTCGATGGCTCCGCCCTCGACCGGCTGCCCGTCGGGGAAGTAGCTTTCCGTGTAGATCTTGCCGCCTTCGACATACGCAAAGATGTTCACTTTGTGAGCAAATGAAGTTGTCGCCCAGAGCAAAGTGAGCAGCGCCAGCCCTGAAAGTGCGCGGTGGATGGTGAGTGTCATGGGATGACTCCTCTGATGCTTGTACCCGTTTAGATCCATTGTTTCGTTGTGATGCAGGAAGCTTCTACTTCATATCCGCAGTCCGCACCCAGTAGACCGCTCCGATTTCAACGTCTTTGGGCTTGCCATCCTTCTTGAGCTTCCAGGGGGCGTCCCTCAGGGCCGCAAATCCCCACCAACCGGCTCTCGGCATGGCATAGGTGAAAACGCCGTTGCGGTCCTCCTTCACCACCTGGGTCACAAAAGGATCGGCC
>Ga0105106_10001561_pt1 | contig 16496 bp, 17 predicted proteins | sample PPLLaktember2015_5_FD_79109 | JGI IMG/M metagenome (GOLD analysis project Ga0105106, IMG submission 79109) | Freshwater sediment microbial communities from Prairie Pothole Lake near Jamestown, North Dakota, USA - PPLs Lake P8 Core (1) Depth... | ecosystem: Environmental > Aquatic > Freshwater >...
CCGCCGGACAGGATATGCGCTGGCGGCAGGAGGTCATCCGCCGGGCAGCGCTGATGCCAGGCTGCCGCTTGTTGGACCTGGGTTCCGGAACCGGCGACCTGGCGGCGGAGGCTCAGCGCCAGTATCCCAGCAGCCGGGTGACGGCAGCCGATTTCACCCTGGAGATGATGCAGGCAGGCAAATCACAGCGGGAAAGCGCTATTACCTGGAGCGGAGCTGATGCGCTGCACCTGCCGTTTCCCGATGAGACTTTTGAGGCAGTCGTCTCCGGCTTTTTGCTGCGCAACGTCAGCAATATCACCTTAGCGCTCCACGAGCAGCAGCGAGTGCTCAAGCCCGGCGGGCAGATGGTGGCGCTGGATACAACTCGCCCACCCAAAAACCTGCTTTCCCCATTGATCAACTTTCATCTGAATAAAGTCATTCCCACATTGGGCAAGCTGGTGACCGGAGAGGCTGAGGCATATACCTACCTGCCGGATTCCACACAGGGATTCTTAACCGCCGAGCAGTTGGCGGGGCGACTGGTCGAGGCCGGCTTTCGCAATGTCGGCTTCCGCCGGGTCATGTTGGGCACGGTAGCGATCCATTGGGGCAAAAAGTGAGCTCGGTCTATTAATCATGTGGTTCTCTCCACGATTTCAGCGAACCCAACGGTGTAAGGTGTATAGGGACTGATTATGAATAATAATGAAGGCGCAACAGCTCAGACCAACCGGCTGGTGGTGGGCATCACCGGCGCCTCTGGCGTAATCCTGGGCATCCGACTGCTGCAGAACCTGCAGCCGTTGGGCATTGAGAGTCACCTGGTACTATCGCCTGCGGCACGAGCGACCATCGCACAGGAAACGGACTGGAAGGTCAGCAATGTGCTGAGGCTGGCGACGGTCCATTACAACTATCAAGACATCGGCGCGGCAATCGCCTCAGGCTCGTTCGAGACGCGCGGTATGGTGATCATCCCCTGCTCGATCAAGACACTCTCGGCGGTGGCGAATTCATATGCCGGCGATCTGCTGAGCCGCGCTGCGGATGTGAGCCTCAAGGAAGGCCGCCCGCTGGTACTGGTGGTGCGCGAAACACCCCTGCACCGCGGCCACATCCGCCTGCTGGACCTGGCAGCCCAGGCCGGCGCGGTGATCTTCCCACCTGTGCCGGCGTTCTATGCCCACCCCCAATCGGTGGACGACATGGTCAACAATATGGTCGGTCGAGTGCTTGCCCGGCTGGGGATCCAAAATCAGGGATATCCGATATGGGAGGGGATGGCGTAGAATAGGGGATAGGAGAAAGGGGGAGAAGTTATTAGTTAACAGGGATTGCTCGAGGAGGTAAAGGTAGATTTCCGATTCCGCGTAACCTCGGGAAAATTTTGGGGTTACATTTTCTGTGGCCCTAATTTTATTACGGATTTGAGTCTGGGTAAGAATTTTCCAGCCATAAACGACAACACAAAAGGAGAAATGATCATGAGTCTCAGCGAACCGAAGGTCATCACATTTTGGATTGCAGTCGTCCTATTTGTATTGGGTCTGCTTGGCTTTTTTGCAGTTGCTGCCCTTGAACCCTATGCATTCTGGTTAGTGGTAATCGGATTTGTCGTGCTCGCCCTGGGTAATCTCATCAGGGGGATGTAAGTAGATCGATATTATTAATCTGACAGACTCAGATCACCCACAACAATCAACACCCCAAGTTTCTATTTGGGGTGTTGATTGTTTGAGAGCCCATCAAGGGCCACCGAAATGGGGGGGCTCGGTGGATGGCGCTACAGTCTTTTAACGTCAACTGGCGAGCTCACCGCGGGCGTGTTTTTCTTGCGGCAGCAAGGAGGCGTAGAGGTAGGCGTGGGTCGGGGTGGGCACGCCACAAGCCTGACCCAGGCGCACCACAGCCCCGTTCTGGTTCTCTAATTCACTTGGGTGCCCGTCCATGATATCGCGCTGCATCGAGGCCAGGGTAGCCGGGGGGATCGAGTCAATGGTTTGCAGCGTGCGTTGCTCGACTGATTCAGGCAGCTTCACCGCGTGAGCCCGTCCAACCGCGGCGACTTCTTGAATGGCAGCCTCCAGCAAGCGGCGGGTCTCGGGCAGCGAGCGCATCACGCCTGCCGGGGAGCGCGTAACCGCCCCTACACCGCTGATGGAGGCGATGAAAACGAACTTAGCCCACACTTCGATCTGGATATCCGAGGGGATCTCCGCGCTCACACCGACCCGGGCATAGGCGTCGCGCAGCTGCTCCAGGCGCGGGTCAGGATGCCCATCCGGCCAGCCAAATGCAATGTGCGGCTCCACACCCACGTGCCGGATAAGCCCCGGCGCGGCGATCAGGCTGGAGATGCGGCATAAGCCACCAGCGACATGTTCCGCTCCCAGCACAGCGGCCAGCTGATCCATGGCTTCCACGCCGTTCTGCAAGGGGATGACCACGGTTCCAGCGCCGACCAACGGGCGAATCGCCAGCGCGGCCTCGGGCACCTGCCAGGCTTTCACCCCTACCAGCACAATGTCCACCGGTCCAACCGCGGCCGGGTCCGCCTCTGCCCGCGCTGGCGAGATATGAAAGTCACCCTTCACACTCTCCACTCGCAATCCGTTCTGCTGGATGGCTTCCAGGTGCGCCCCACGGGCGAAGAAAACCACCTCCTCACCGGCCTGTGCCAAACGGCCGCCAAAATAACCACCCACACTACCAACACCATATATAGCTATACGCAACATTTATGCTCCATATATAACATAGATTAAATTCTTCCCAATTTTATCCCATTTCGCCCATTAGTTCCATTGGGGCTGAAAACCACGCTGCAATGGCTGACTACGCTCCTGGAGAAACCGGGGATGACTAACGGTCATAGATAATCAGATATGCTCACGGTACGGATGGTAATCTACCCATCCAATTCACTTGATGCGCTGCTTCAACCAATGCTCGATCATGCGGATATGCTGGTTGGTGTGGCGCCAGTGGTAGGTGACCAGGGTTTCCACGCTGTCGGTGTCCGCGGTAGTTGGAGTCTCTGGTCGCTCCCACGCGGCCCGCTTCCAGGGGGTGACCCCGCGCTTGCGGAAATCCTGTGGCGATAGCGACAGGATCAGATTGACGGCTGCCTCAAAATCCCGCTCCAGACCAGACAGCATGCGCGGCAGACTCCAGGTGCGTTTCTGGGCGATCCAGGCCTGGTTCCAGGCGTCAAAATCAGCCTCCCCACTGATAATCTGCTCGTAGCCCGGGTGCCGACCCTGTAAAATACTCTGGATCTCACGGCGGAACTCGGCATCCCAGCAGACGATATGCCCGAGTATGTCCTTGACCGTCCAATCCCCGACCACGGGTGTGTTACAAATGGTCGCCTCATCCAGACTGGCGATCAAGGTGAAGAGGTGGTCTTTAGCCGACGATAAGCGGGCCAGATACCTTGCTTGCCGGGGTGTCATTGGTGGGGAAGTCGGTTCCATGGATTTCAGGAAGCCCGGTCGTCTGCCCTGGTTTTCGGTGGGGTGGGGACGATACGACCCCCGCGCACGGTGGCGCCGATCACCAGCCCGGCGCTGATGAGGACAATATTCTTGAGGATGTATTGACCCTCCAGAGTCGGCGCATACGGAATACGAGTGAACACCTCATCAGGGAAAAAGAAGATCGGCATAATGGTACCCAGCATCTGCACCCACAGCAAGAGCAACGTGCCACGCATGAAAAAGCCAAAGATCAGGCCCAGACCGATCAGGCACTCCCACACGGCCAGCAATAGAATGGCAGTTTTGTCTGGAATCAGCCCGAAGGTCAACAAGTTGATCGTCCGCATGGCCAGATCCTGAGCTGGACTGAGGCCGGGGATAAACTTGAGGAAGCCGAACCAGAAGAAGACAATCCCCAGGCTAATGCGCAGGATGAGGATGCCATAGCGCGCCATCCAATGGGTGAGACGCTTATCAATGCTATTGAAGGATGAAAGTAGTTTTTCCATAGGGTTTATGATACACCCACTTGGCCTACAGCGCAAAATAAAACGAATAATAAAACACAATCCTGGCTCGATCAGCGAGTCAGGATTGGCGAAAGCTATGGATGGTCCCGGTAACCTATCCGGGAGAAATATGCATCCTTTATTTTTCTATAGAAGCAATATTTTCCCTGATTGCTAGCCCGAAATTTACTGCATGACCTGGATGGCAATCTTGCCGCGCGTATGACGGCCTTCGGCAAGCTGGTGGGCTTTGCGGATTTCGTAGAGCGGTCGGCAGGCGATGGGCGGGGTGCATCTTCAAAGTTTAGGACATCTGTGCCACCTTAATTATGAAGACGGACTGCTAAGGCATCACCTCTACCACATGACCCTGCCTTCCGGTATAATGCCTGCGATGTCCACATTTATAATTGAATTGAACGAGCTGCTCAGACTCTCTACCATGACCCTTGCGACGACCGGTCCGGATGGATCGCCGCAGGCAGCAGCGCCGCATTGTGCGGCGGTGTATTTTGCCGCCCGCCCATTGAAGGATGATGACTTGCAGGGTCTGCGGCTGTACTTTTTCTCGGACCCGGACAGCCAGCACGGGCAGGACCTGAGGACGGACCCGCGGGCGGCCGCGGCGCTCTACCCAGAAGTAAGCAGCTGGCAGGAGATCCGTGGGGTGCAGCTGCGCGGCACAATCTATATCCTCCCGGCTGGCGCGGCGTTGGAGGCGGCCTGGGAGCTCTACCGGGCTAAATTCCCATTCGTCAACGGGCTGAAGGCGATCGTCCAGCGCAATGCGCTGTATGTGTTCAGCCCAACCTGGGTGCGACTGGTGGATAATCGGCGCGGTTTCGGCTTCAAGCAGGAATGGGATCTGGTTGCACAAGATGGATAACCTGAACCTGGAAAAAGCTGCCCAATGTGGGGAACCCTCTTACGTCTGGCGCCTCGGGCAGGAGCGGCGGCTGAACCTGCTACGCCAGTCCGCTGGTAAGCGGCTGGGCGGGCGGGTGCTGGAGAACGGCTGCGGGGTGGGCATGTATGTGCAGCACCTGGAGCTTATCGCCAGGATGGTGGTCGGGCTGGAGTATGACTTCGAGCGGGCGGTGGAAGCACGGGGTCACTCGGCACACATCACCAATGCTGCCGGGGAACAGCTGCCCTTTCTCGATGGGAGCTTCGACCTGATCCTCAGCCATGAGGTGCTGGAGCACGTGCAGGATGACCGGCTGGCGGTGAAAGAGATGGCGCGGGTACTGCGGCCCAGCGGGCGTATCATCCTGTTCGTGCCTAACCGCGGCTATCCCTTCGAAACGCACGGTGTCTACTGGCGCGGGCGCTACCACTTCGGCAATATCCCGCTGGTCAACTACCTGCCCCGCCGCCTGCGCGACCGGCTAGCGCCACACGTGCGGGTGTATACTCGCGGCGACCTGGAGCGCCTGTTCGCCGGGCTGCCGCTGAGCGTCGTCGAGCGCAGGCTGCTCTTCGGTGCCTACGACAACATCATCGCCCGCCGGCCGCGCCTGGGCAGGCTGCTGCGCGGTCTGCTGCAGTTCCTTGAGCACACACCGCTGAGAGGATTCGGATTGTCACATTACTGGGTGTTAGAAAAAACAGATCAGGCGCTACGGAAATCGTAGATGCCGTCCACTACAGGCCAGGTGTGAGCGCAGGTTGGACAGGACAAAGTATCAGGGGTTTCAGCCAGGTCTGCACTCCCACAGGAGGGGCATTGAAAGAAGCCCACCGGCGTTATGGTGGGCGGGGCAGTGGGGGTATCGCCAACCGCCCGGCTGAGGGTGAACACGCTGGGGGAGAGCTGCCACCAGTCGCCGGTGAGCTGGGCCAGCGAGTCCAACCAGACCAGGAACGAGAGCGGCAGCAGGCGCTTGAACATCCCCAGCCGGAAGTGCGAAACGGTCAGCTGTCGCTGCAGCGCAAAGCTGCACTCTGCCAGCCAGCCACGTACTGCCCGGGGGTGGAAGTCGAAGTTCAATTCAGTGATTTCAACCGGCTCGAGGGTAAAGGGGCTCCAAGCCTGGCGGCGCAGCAGGTAGCGCAGGATGGCTTTCAAGTTGTGCTTGCTGGCATATTCCAGGATGAAAGCCGCCCCCGGCCTTAGAACCCGACGCACCCCGCGCAACGCCAGCGGGGCATCCACCATGTGGTGCAGGGTACGGATCATGGTTGCGGCATCGAAAAGCCCGGCGACGAAGGGCAGACGGTAGATATCGCCAGCGACATAGGTGTAGCACGGGCTTTGCCCGAGGCGCTTCATAGCCTGCTGCAGCTGGGTCAGAGAGTAATCCAGCAGCACCACCCGCTCGAAACCAGCATAGCGTGGCGAATTGCGCCCGGCGCCTGCGCCCAGTTCCAACAAAAGCTTGCCAGAAATGGGAAGGAGGCGGCGCAACGCTACCGCCTCCACCTGATCTTCATAGGAGCGCCCACCCTGGTCCCAGAAACTGGTCTGGTAATCAGAGCCCTCGTAGCTGCAGACCGGGGGGCGCGGATCAGCCATCAGGCTGCGGGGGTCAGAACGCGGTGCTCGACAGAGCCAGCACTGCTACTGGCAGCGCCGCCGCGGCCCACGCCACGGTAGATGAATCCCAATTGCTCCATCTCGGCCGGTTCGTAAATATTTCGACCGTCATATAAGACCGGCTGGCGCATCAATCCTTGCACCCGAGCGCGGTCTAACTGCTTGAACTCGTTCCACTCAGTCATCACGGCCAGGGCATCGCAGCCCTGTGCCAGGGTGTAGGGGTCAGAAACCATCTCCACACCGGGAAGCAATGGGCGGGCAACGTCCATGGATACTGGATCATAGGCGCGCACCACCGCGCCTTCAGCCTGCAGAGACTGGGCGATGGTGATGGAGGGTGCGTCGCGCATATCATCGGTGTTGGGTTTGAAGGACAGCCCCAGCAGTCCGATCACTTTGCCATGCAAGGTGCCCACCATTTCTTTGATGTGGTCTACAGCCATTCTGCGCCGGTCGGCGTTGATCTCCATCACCGTGTTGAGCAGCTGCGGATGGCGGCCTTTCTCAGCGGCCATAAAAGCCAGGGCAGTGACATCTTTAGGAAAACACGAACCACCATACCCGATGCCCGCGTCCAGAAATTGTCTACCAATGCGCTGGTCATAACCCATGCCGATGGCGACTTCCTTGACATCCGCGCCAAGCGCCTCGCAAATATTGGCGATCTCGTTAATGAAGGAAATTTTGGTCGCCAGGAAAGCGTTGGAGGCATACTTGATCATCTCGGCAGTGCGCAGGTCGGTGATGACGATAGGGGCGCGCAGCGCCAGATGGAGCTGGGCGACCTTCTCTGCGGCTTCGCGGTCCAATGAGCCCAGCACGGTGCGGTGTGGTTGCATGAAGTCGCTGATTGCTGAGCCTTCGCGCAGGAACTCGGGACAGGAAACCACAGCAAAGGGGATAGGCTGCTTCTGGTGCCGGCGAATGATATCCGCCACCCAGTCTCCCGTACCAACCGGCACAGTGGACTTATTGATGATGATCAACGGGGCAGTCATGTTCTCAGCCACCGAAGTCGCTGAAGCTTCCACATAGCACAGGTCGGCTTCCCCATCAACGCCCATCGGCGTGCCTACGGCGATGAAGACGAACTCGGTCCCCGGCAGCGATTCGGCGTAGGAGGTAGTGAAAATGATCCGCCCGGCCTGCACGTTGCGATCGACGATCTCTTTGAGCCCGGGCTCATAGATCGGCATAATACCTTGCTCGAGGTTCTTGATCTTGTCAGGATTGTTATCCAGGGCGATGACGCGATTGCCCAGGTCAGCAAAACAGGCTGCTGTCACCAGGCCTACATACCCAACGCCGACTACACAAATCTGCTTCATTGGTCTTGCTCCCTCCAGAGTCTAATTCGGACGAAGGTCTGCCCGTAGATAGCAAGTACAATTCAATCCAATCGCCAAGTGTATCATAGTTTACTGGATGAAATCTGTCATCTTCTAGTAATGACCTCTGTCACTTGTTATTCCCCCAATATTGGTCTAAAATGACAAGGATAAAACTTATCCATATCAACCTATCATCAATGGAGTGAATATCATGCAAATCACACGACAGGCTGATTACGCAGTTCGAGCGATGGTCTATCTTGCTCAATTAGGCCCCGAGCGCCGCGCAGCCACCAATCATATTGCTCAGGAAAAATCAATACCCCCGTCTTTCCTGGCCAAGATCGTTTCCCAGTTATCGGTAGCCGGACTGCTGCAGACCTCCCGCGGGGCGCGTGGCGGCGTGTCGTTGGCGAAACCAGCAGAAGAGATCACCTTACTGGATGTGGTCGAGGCAATTGACGGGCCAATCCTGCTCAACGAGTGCGTCGGAGATAATGGGACCTGCATCCATGGCAGCGACTGCCCGATGCGGCCGGTCTGGTGCGATGCACAGCAAGAACTGGTTGAGCGCCTCAGCCGAACCAACTTCGCTCAGTTCGTCAGCATACCCAATCCGAATTAACCCGTCCAGACTGCTATAGCCAGTCAGGAATACTGGACCAAGGAGAGGCTGTCAGGTTGACCGCCTCTTCTGTAGTTAAGTATAGGGTTTAGCAGGCAATTCGGAAATAGAGGGTATATCCGAAACTGATTTCCCTTTATGCGGTTACACTATCCCTGGATTCATAGCGTATAATCGAAAGAGCGTATCGATCTACGCATCTAAGGAGCTGCTATGTCCAAACCTCGTCCTGTGCGCGCCCCACGGGGGACGCAACTCACCTGCAAATCCTGGCTGACCGAAGCGGTATACCGCATGATCCAGAACAACCTCGATCCCGAGGTTGCTGAACGTCCGGATGATCTGGTGGTCTACGGAGGCCGCGGCCAGGCTGCGCGCAGCTGGGAGGCATTCGATGCCATCCTGGAAACGCTGAAGGAGCTGGAGAACGATGAGACCCTGCTGGTGCAATCTGGTAAACCGGTGGCGGTGTTCAAAACCCATCTCGATGCGCCACGCGTGCTGATCGCCAACTCAAACCTGGTGCCGCATTGGGCAACTCAGGAGCATTTCGACAGCCTGGCGAGGCGTGGGCTGATCATGTACGGGCAGATGACGGCTGGCTCGTGGATCTACATCGGTACGCAGGGCATCCTGCAGGGCACCTACGAAACATTGGGGTCGCTGGCGCAGCAGCGCGGCTGGCCTTCGCTGAGGGGCAAGTTCGTACTCACCGCCGGCCTGGGAGGCATGGGTGGCGCTCAGCCGATGGCAATCACCATGAACGAAGGGGTGGGACTGGTAGTGGAAGCAGACCCGGCGCGCGCCCACCGGCGCCAGGAGATCGGCTATATTGATCTGGTGGTGGATACTCTGGAAGAGGCGATGACTCTGGTGGAAGAGTACGTGCAGCGAGAAGAACCCAAGTCGATCGGTCTGATCGGCAACGCGGCTGAGGTCTACCCCGAGTTGGTGCTGCGCGGTGTGGTGCCGGATGCGGTGACCGACCAGACCCCCGCACATGACGTTATGATGTACATCCCTGCCGACCTGAGTGTGGCAGAGGCGGACGCGCTGCGCCGCAGCAACCCTAAAGAATATGAGCAGCGCTCGATGCAGTCCATGGCCCGGCATGTAGAGGCGATGCTGGACTTCCAGCGGCGTGGGTCAGAGGTATTCGATTATGGCAACAACCTGCGCCAGCGGGCCTTCGACTATGGGGTGAAGGATGCTTTCAGCATCCCGGGCTTTGTACCGGCCTATATCCGCCCGCTGTTCTGCGAAGGCAAAGGCCCCTTCCGCTGGGTGGCGCTCTCCGGCGACCCGGAAGATATCTACCGCACCGACGAGGCCATCATGGAATTGTTCCCCGAGGATATCCACCTGCACCGCTGGTTGAAGCTGGCGCGCGAGAAGGTTCCTTTCCAGGGACTGCCAGCCCGCATCTGTTGGCTGGGATACGGTGAACGAGCTGCGGCTGGGCTTATGTTCAACAACCTGGTAGCGGGGGGGATCGTCAAAGCACCGATCGTAATCGGGCGTGACCACCTGGATGCCGGTTCGGTCGCCTCCCCCAACCGCGAGACGGAAGGCATGCTGGACGGCACGGACGCGGTCAGCGACTGGGCGATCCTGAATGCCCTGATCAACGCGGTGGGCGGGGCAACCTGGGTCTCTTTCCACCATGGCGGCGGGGTAGGGATCGGTTTCAGCCAGCACGCCGGGCAGGTGATCGTAGCGGATGGCACGCCCGAAGCTGCTCGCCGGTTAGAGAGGGTCCTGACCACCGATCCAGGGATGGGCGTAGCCCGGCACGCCGACGCGGGTTATCCAATTGCGATCGACGCGGCTCGGCGGCATGGTATAAAGATACCCATGTTAAAATAATCCGGGGTCACCGGTTATACATGATTATTTGATCTCATTTAACCAGCAGATTATTTTCGTTGAGCTGCTATTGCCACCCAATCCCCCACGTGTGGTTTATTAACCACGCAGTATCCATGCATCGCTAAAGCTGACTCAACTGCGGGGCTTTGTTCTGCCAGGATGCCGGATAAGATCAACCATCCACCAGCCATCACCAATTCGCCCAGACCGTCATCCAAAAGGCGCACCAGTACTGGCGCTAGAATATTGGCATATATCAGATCCCCCTGGCGCAGCCCAAATTTCCCCTGGCGAACCTCCGCCACCGATCCCACGCCTAATTCCAACTTTTCTGCAACACCGTTCAAGATTGCATTTTGTCGCGAGGCATCCATCGCCTGCGGGTCGATATCCACACCCAGGGCTTGCGGAGCGCCCAGCTTGAGCGCCGCCACCGCCAGGATGCCCGAGCCGCAGCCAATATCCAGAACAAGGGGAGCGCCAGCGACATGCTGGAAATAAGCCTCGGTCAGCGCCAGGCACAATTGGGTGGTAGGGTGTGTGCCGGTACCGAAAGCCATGCCAGGGTCGATACGGATGGGCAGTCTTCCACCCATCTCTGGTTCCAGCCAGGCCGGGACGATCATCAGCCCCTCACCGACCGGGATGGGATGGTAATGCTGCTTCCAGGCTTCCATCCAGTTGATCTCTTCAAATGGGCGGAAGACCGGTGCCGGTAGCGGAGAAATGCGTCCCAAGTACCACAACCCCTCTTCGATCTTGCGGCGGGTCTCTTCAAGCTTTTCGTCGATCGGCAGGTAGCCACATACGCGTAGCGGACCCACCGCCTGCCCGTTCTCGTCCTCCGGACCGGTGTACACAGCCATGGACTCGATCACCACACCGGCCGGGATATAGCGGCTCAGCACCTCAGCGACGGCCTCTGCAAGCTCACCGTTCACGGTAAGGGATACTTCCAACCAGGTTGGTTCAGCCATGGAATTACCCGCCTAGGGTCTCTTTCAGCCAATCCAGGAAGCCGCGTTCGGCGGGTTTAACTTCGCTTCCCAGCGAGTGAGCCAGCTGCTCAAAGAGCTGGCGCTGTTCACTGCTGAGTATCTTGGGGATCTCAACGTTGACCACCACCAGCTGGTCGCCGCGCCCATTGCCGCGCAGGCGGGGAACGCCTTTGCTGCGTAGACGCAGCACCTTGCCGGGTTGGATGCCCGCCGGGATCTTCATTTTTTCAAGGCCGTCCACGGTTGGGACCTCTACGTCTGCACCCAGGGCGGCCTGGGCGATGTTGATGTTCAGGTCCAACAGGATCTCATCCTCGCGGCGGCGGAAATACTTGTGTGCTCGCACCGTCACAACCAGGTACAGGTTACCGTGCGGCCCGCCATTCACCCCTGGCTGACCTTCACCCGCCAGACGGATCTGGTTGCCGTTATCAACCCCTGCTGGGATGGCAACCACCTTTTTGCGGGTCTTGCGTTCCAGACCGCGCCCACTGCAAGTATGGCAGGGTGTGGCGATGGTCTCGCCAGCGCCATTACAAGCGGGACAGGTGGATACCTGCACCATCGAGCCGAGCAGCGTCTGGCGCACCTGGCGCACCTCGCCGCTGCCACTACAGGTAGCGCAGCGGGTAGGCGTGGTGCCCGGTTCGGCACCACTGCCCTGGCAGGTTTCACAGGTTTCATCGCGAGTGATATCGATCTCTTTCTCTGCACCGAAGATCGACTCCTCGAAGGTAAGCTCCATCCGGTACTGCAGGTCGGCGCCGCGATGCGGGGCATTGCGCGAACGGCGGGATGTGCGACCAAAGCCACCCAATCCGCCAAAAAATTCTTCAAAAATATCGGCGAAATCGACCGTGAAGTCTGGTGGCACTCCCCCTACCCCCTGCACTCCAGCATGCCCGAAACGATCATAGGCGGTGCGCTTATCCGCGTCGGACAGCACCGCATAAGCCTCATTGAGCTCTTTGAAGCGCTCCTCGGCTTCGGGCGCGTCGCTGACATCCGGGTGGTGTTGGCGCGCCAGCTTGCGGAAGGCTGACTTGATCTCGTCAGGAGAGGCAGTCCGGGGAATGCCCAGGGATTCGTAGTAGTCGCGTTTAGCCATAGGTGCGTTGCATCTGATCTCTTAATCCAAAATCACGAACAAACTGCCCGTGGCGCGTCAGGTCGTAAACCAAATGCGTCAACTCACGGGCAGTCTGCCAGACCTCGATTTCCTCAAAAAGAGTAATCGTGGTCATTCATTAACGTTCCAACATGCGAACTTGCAACGTTCAAACGTTACTCATTTCTAAATTCGCCTTCCACCACATCTTCGTCGCTGCCGGGCTGCTGACCCTGGTCGGGACTGGCCTCAGGACCAGCTTCGGGGCCGGCTCCGGTCGGTGGACCGGGCTGCTGGTAGACGGATGCGCCAATCTGCTGAACAACCTGGAAGAGCTGGTCAGTGGCAGTTTTCATGGTCTCGGCGTTGTCGCTCTCCATCGCCTTTTTAACATTGGCGATCTCTCCTTCTACTTTGGTGCGGATTTCAGCAGGCACCTTATCTCCAAAATCACGCAACGCTTTCTCGGCGGTGTATATGGCATTATCTGCGGTATTCTTAGCCTCGATCAGCTCCTTGCGCTTGTGATCCTCATCGGCATGCAGTTCAGCTTCCTTGCGCATGCGCTCAACCTCGGCTTCGTTCAAGCCGGAGGAAGCGGTGATGGTGATGTGCTGTGAACGCCCGGTGGCCTTGTCGGAGGCGGTCACTTTTATGATACCGTTGGCGTCAATATCGAAGGTAACCTCGATCTGCGGAAGACCGCGCGGCGCAGGGGGGATGCCGTCCAAGATGAACTTACCCAACGACTTATTATCAGCCGCCATGGGGCGTTCACCCTGCAGGACATGGATCTCTACCTGGGGCTGACTATCGGATGCCGTGGAGAAGATCTGGCTCTTGCGGGTGGGGATGGTGGTGTTGCGTTCGATGAGCGGGGTAGCCACGCCGCCCAGGGTCTCGACCGAGAGGGTCAGAGGGGTGACGTCGAGCAACAGGATGTCCTTGACATCTCCGCCCAACACACCCGCCTGGATGGCCGCACCGATCGCCACCACCTCATCGGGATTGACGCCTTTGTGCGGGTCCTTATTGAACAGACCGCGCACAGCTTCTTGCACGGCTGGCATGCGGGTCATGCCACCTACCAGCACCACCTCGTTGATCTTTGCTGGATCCAGGTCGGCATCCTTGAGCGCTGACTTGACCGGGCCAAGCGAGCGGTCGATCAGGTCACGCGTGAGCTGTTCCAGTTTTGAGCGGGTGAGGGTCATCACCAGGTGCTTGGGGCCGGAGGCATCGGCGGTTATGTAGGGCAGATTGATCTCTGTCTGGAGCATGGAAGACAGCTCGATCTTGGCCTTCTCGGCCGCTTCGCGCAGGCGCTGTAAAGCCTGGCGGTCTTGACGAAGGTCAATGCCATTCTGGCTCTTGTACTCATCTGCCAGGTAGTCAATGATGCGCATATCAAAGTCATCACCCCCCAGGAAGGTATCGCCACTGGTCGAACGCACCTGGAACACGCCGTCGCCGACGTCCAGGATGGAGATATCGAAGGTGCCGCCACCCAGGTCATACACAGCGATCACTTCGTCTTTCTTCTTATCCAGCCCGTAAGCCAGCGAGGAAGCGGTCGGCTCGTTGATGATACGCAGGACTTCCAGCCCGGCGATCTTACCGGCGTCTTTGGTAGCATTGCGCTGGGCATCATTGAAGTATGCCGGGACGGTGATGACTGCCTGGGTGACGGTCTCGCCCAGGTAGGCTTCGGCATCCGTCTTGAGCTTGGCCAGGATCATGGCTGAGATCTCGGGCGGGGAATATTCTTTCCCGCCCAGGATGACACGTACGTCACCATTGGGGGCTTTGGCAACCTTGTAAGGGACACGCGAAAGTGCTTTCTGCACCTCAGGGTCGTTGAATTTGCGGCCCATGAAGCGCTTGATGGAAAAGACAGTGTTCTCGGGGTTGACGACCGACTGGTTGCGGGCGACGCGCCCGACCAACCGCTCGCCATTCTTGTTAAACGCCACGACCGACGGCACCAGACGCTCGCCCTCCGCAGAGGGGATGACGACCGGCTCGCCGCCTTCCATGACAGCCACCACCGAGTTTGTGGTTCCAAGGTCAATACCGATTATTTTAGCCATTGTATTTTTACTCCTTTGGTAAAAATCTAATTTGATGATTGCTAATGTAGATATCCGTTGTAATTATTTATCCAGTTCAGCGAGCCACCCGCACGCGGGCGGGGCGTAGAACACGCTCACCCAGAATGTAGCCAGTCTGTACAACCCCAATGATCTGCCCGCTTTCCAGGTCTGGGTGATCTTCCTGCGAGATGGCCTCATGGAGAGACGGATCGAAGAAGGCGCCCTGGGTCTCGATCGGCTTAACCCCATCCGATTCGAAGGCAGTCAGCAGCTTGCGATAGACCAGGTCAATTCCAGATGCCCAGGCGGCACCATCACCTTCCACCGGATGGTTGCGCAGGGCGCGCTCAAGATCATCAGCGATATCCAGATAACGGCTGAGGGCATTGCCAAGGGCATTCTGAGACCCTTGCGACTGCTCACGCTCCACGCGGCGCTTATAATTGAAGAAGTCAGCCCGCTCACGCTGCCAGCCATCCAGGTACTCCTGCGCTTTGGCCTGCGCGGCTGCCAGATCCGTCTGTAGCTGTTCCAGTGCGGAAATGGACTGCTCCTCAGCGGCTGTGGGCGGGGTGGTTTGGGCTTCAGGTTTGTGCTTGCGAGTTGGCATAGGTTAATCCTTCAAAGATATCCATCCGCGAATGACGCGGATGAACGCTAATTGCTTATGATCCATCAGACAGCATATCGATCACCAGATCTGATAGCAGGCCTGATACAAAACGAACGGTCGAGACGGTCTTGCCGTAAGCCATGCGGGTGGGACCGATCACACCCAGTGCGCCAGTGACCAGCCCGGGAGCACCATAACGAGCCAGTACCACCGAACAATCGCGCAGCTCTTCCCAATTGCCTTCACCGCCGATCAGCACCTGCACTTCATCCACCGTCGAACTAAGCACGGTGCGCGAAAGCAAGTCATCCAGCAGTGAGCGCTCTTCGAGCATGAGCAGTGCCTTACGCGCTGGCTCAGACTCGGCAAACTCCGGCTCAGCCAGTACATTGGTCAGACCATCCCGATAGACCTCGCCAGAAGCCCAACGATTCATTGGCTCCAGATCATCTCGGATCAGCTTGAGCACATCCTGTTCGAGGGCATCGAAATTACCGCTCAGGGCAGATATGCCTTCAGCATCCAGGCCTTCACACTGCAGGTTGATGTGGTCAGCGGCGGAGGTGAGCTGCTCTTGTGAGACCGGCTCGGCCAGGGTAAGTATTTGTTGCCGGACCTCGCCCCCCGTCCAGACCATCACCATCAGCACCTGGCGGCCCTGGGTAGAGATCAGGCTGATGTGTTTGAAACGAGCTTGTTCCGGGCGTGGCGCGGTGACCAGGGAGGCAGCTGACGACTGATTCGCCAACACCGAGGCTGCTAACCGCATCCACCGCCCAACATCCGGACCAGCCTGGTAGAACTGGTGGCTGATGGTGTTGCGCGTGGTGGCGGGCAGCTCGGTTTGACCCATCAGCTGTCGCACGAAGAAGCGGTAGCCTTCTTCCGTCGGGACGCGACCGGCAGAGGTATATGGCTGGCGCAAGTAGCCTGAATCCGTCAGGTCCACCATTACATTGCGCACAGTCGCCGGGGAAATTTCCAGGGAGTAGCGCTCGACAAGATGCTGCGAGCCAATTGGTTGCGCAGTATCGATGTAGTCGTGAATGATGAGTGCCAGGATCAGGCGCTGGCGGTCGTTCAGGTCAGGCATATTCTTCTCGTTTTTAGCACTCTCGATGGTTGAGTGCTAACACAACGGGTAAAATTATACCATGCAGAGAATGAGCGTCAAGCGGGGTAAACGGGTTCTTATAAAGTTCTAACGAGGAGGGGTAAAACATCAACACAAAGCAACTGTGTTTCATGTCAAGGTAAGGTAATGGTAAAATTATGATCCACCCAATTGAACGAAGACGGGAACAGCCAGATGCTCAGGCAGAGGTTTGTTCTCGTTTTCATTTTAGG
>Ga0105106_10001562_pt1 | contig 16493 bp, 19 predicted proteins | sample PPLLaktember2015_5_FD_79109 | JGI IMG/M metagenome (GOLD analysis project Ga0105106, IMG submission 79109) | Freshwater sediment microbial communities from Prairie Pothole Lake near Jamestown, North Dakota, USA - PPLs Lake P8 Core (1) Depth... | ecosystem: Environmental > Aquatic > Freshwater >...
CCGCAATCTTGTCCCGGAGCGTCACGCCGTCCACGCATTCCATGGCAATGAATTGCTGACCGTCAGCCTCTGCAATCTCATAGATAGTGCAGATATTGGGGTGGTTGAGGATGGCGGCAGCACGGGCCTCCTGGAGAAACCGCTCCCGTTCAGGTTCGTGCGTTTCCAGACCGTGGGGAAGGAATTTGAGCGCGACCGGTCGAGTCAGCGTGAGATCCTCGGCTTTGTAGACGACCCCCATGCCGCCTTCGCCGAGTTTCGAGAGGATCTTGTAGTGGGAAACGACTTTGCCGATCATGGGAATCTCCACGGGCGTGTTTGATCCCGACGGCACGAAGAACCTACGATACGTCGGCAATATAGGGGAGAGGAGGACGAGAGTCAATTAGCGGTTGGAGAAGACCAGTACAGGAGGATTCGGGTACAGGTTGCGTCCACTGATGATGGAGCCCCCACGCCAACAGGTCCCTTCTCCTTTGACATGCATCGCCGTTCGGTCATTCCCTCCACTTCGATGACCACGCGGAGGAGATCCTGATGTGAAACGCGCTCGGATCTTCCTCCAATATGGATTACCATGGAATCACGATCGGTACCCACAAACCAGCCGAGCTTCACTGAGCCGTCCCTCAGGAGGACCCGTGTCAACTGGTAGAAGTACCCGGCAGGTTTCAAGGTGGGCGATGGCTGGGCCTGGGTGAATGCGATCGCGCAGAATCCGAGGAAGATGAACAGGAGGATTCTTTTCCTATGACACATCCTTTCACGGCACCTTGAAGCTTGATTTCAAAGTGGCCAGGCCCGATCGCATCGTTGTGCGGGCCGTCAAGTCTCTACTTCTTCTCCGGTCAGTCATCCTTTTCCACTGCAGGCACTTCCGGCTGCCCGGGCTTGTCTAGCAAGACGTAGCTGGGGGTGAAGGTTGCCGCGTCGAGGATAGACTTCCCGAAGTACACTCCGGCCACCGCACCGATCGCACCACCCAAAGTCAGAGATAGTATGCCTTGCCCCAAGTTTTCAAAACCCTTTTCCTCCGGCGCAAGAGCGATACCAGCTTCCACTCCTCCCAAGCCCCCTAAGATCCCTCCCACCACAGCGCCGAGAACGACCCACCTGGCATTAGAGCCGCTGTTTATCCGCAGGACGCTGTCCATCGGTATCACTAGTTCGGTACCACTGGAATTATCCCGCAGGGTGATCTGCTCCGCGTTCAGAGCAAGAATCTCTCCCTCGTATCCCTGCTCATTCCAGAGGTCGACCTGAACATTGTTCCCCTCCAGATCGTGAGCTGCTTCAACAGCCCACTCCGGATCCGCAGGGCGTTCCACCACGCGAGTTCCGTGGTGTTTCGTGGTGAGTCCAGAAGCGCACCCGCAAAGGATCACCAAGCATGCAACCAGCAGCTCTTGAAGGTTTTTCAAGGATGACCTCCACCGAGAAAGCGCTAGACTACATGTACGAATGCCGGCACAAATATGAGGAAAGCGTAGGAGGCATATGTCACAAGAATGTCATCATTTTCACACAAGAAAGGAGTGTAAGAGCAGAAGCAAGAATCGGACTTGCGCTCTCGTGGTCTCATCCGGCACTGCCTCGTCTACCGCATGGAGACCTATGTGGCCCGAAAGTAAAAAGTTACGATCCCAATAGTCAATAGCCGAAAGTCTGATACTCATGCAGGATTTTAGGAAGCTTTCGTGTAGGACAGTTCCTACACGGTAGGATAGAAACCAGAAGCGCACGGACGGGGCACAATCTGAGCATGGGGGGAGTGACAGGCGGGTCACGATCCCCGGGCCGGCTGGTCTGGATTTGTTCCAGATTTCTGCCTTGATTGCGGGGATCCTGCTTGAGGCCGACGAAATTGCGAAACAAGGATACCGATCCCGATCGCAATCAGCAGCAGGCCCGGACCTGGAAGGATAAGCAGTGGCACCCCCACCAGAATCAGCAGGATCCCGACACATATCAAGATTATCCGCTTCACGCGCATAGATGCTGTAATTTTCGGCGGCTATGGTCACTACAATGTGGCAACACTACAATGTGGCAACATTCGTATCAATTGACAATAGCTTCTGCACCTCCTATCTTACGGCCCAGTGGAGCCTCGAATCTGAAAGGGGTAATCTCGACTACTTCTTCATCATGATCTCAATCTCGCCGCGGGTTCGCGGCAAGGAGACATTAAGGAATTCACAGCCGGTGTTTGTGATTTGGATGTCATCCTCGATGCGGGCGCACACGCCGCGGTACGCCGGTGCCACAGTGAGGTCTCCCGCGCCGAGATAGATGTGAGGTTCGATGGCCAGAACCATGTTTTCTCTGAGGATCCTGTTGCCGTTGGCGTCCCTCGGCCAGGGGTCGTGTACATCCAGCCCGATCGAATGCCCGAGTGACGCCGGAATGTAAAGGCGATACTGTCCGGAGGATATGATTGTCGACTTCGCTCCGCTGATGACGCCCTCTTGCAGGAGTCCTTCGATGAGGATGTCGACATTCATAGACGAAAGAGCTGCAAAGCTCACACCTGGCGCAGCCGCAGCGATGATGACGTCAAACGATTTGTTGACGATATCGTAGATCACACCTTGTTCGGAAGTGAATTTGCCGCTCACCGGAATCGTCCGGGTCAGGTCGCCCGCGTAGTAACCGTATTCTGCGCCAAAATCGATCATGACCAGGTCGCCGCTCGCCATCTGGCGCTGATTTGCTGTGTAATGAATCGTCGTGATGTTCGGCCCCGAAGCGACGATGGTCTGGAATGCGGTTCTGGGGCAACCATGCATGCGACGGACAAGCTCAAAAACGGCGTCCACTTCGTATTCGTACATCAATGGTTCAATGGCGCGAATTCCCTCAGCGAACGCCTGGACTGACACGTCAACTGCACGCCGGACATGTCCCAGCTCCAGGAGTTGTTTGATGAGTCGCATTCCATCAAGGAGGGTGTCGACGTTGTACACAGTGAAATTGTAGCCGCCTGTTTCTCTGAAGATCTGTTCTGTTCCCTGGTTGTCATCCAGGTTCGCGTAGATGTGTTCCGTTGTCGTTGAGCCTAGATAGGCCCGGAGCATTTTTGAGAACTCAATTGATGAATATGCGGAATCGGCTCCGAAGTATTGAACTGCCCCGGCTGGCCCATAGACGGACCCGAGCCACTGCGCTGTACTCGCTGACCGCTCCTCCACGAACATGATCAACTCACTGGATGAGGGCGCCACGGTCTTCCTGCGAATTACAGCGAGGGCATTTGGTTCATCGAAGCCCGTGAGATAGTAGAATGCCGAGGCGGGGCGGAAGTCGTAATTCACGTCACCGTTGCGGAGATAGATAGCGTTTGTTGTAATGAGGACAAAACTGCCGGCGGGTATCTGCTGCACGAGATCATCCCGGCGCTGCTTGAATGCGGCAGCATTGTAGACAACCTCGTAGGGATAGAGCTTTGTGGGGAAACTTGCGGTGCCGGGTTCAGAACTGTATTCTTTGCAGCTACCTAGAAGCATCACAGGGAGGGCACAAAAGAAAAGCCGCGTGAAGCGCATACCGTTCCTCGTGCAGTCTTGCCGGGAGGCGTGAGAACTGACTATGCGCAAGATACAACGTGGCCCAAAGAGATACAACTTGTCTCGCAGACGTTCATTGTGACTGTAAAAGTGCATGTTGATGGCGGTATCAGCGCGTCCGAAAACGTGAGAATGTGCCACAAGGAGGAGATGCAGATGAATTGGGAATACAGAACCGTGAAGATGCCAGTCAGAGGGGGGATACTGGGCGGGAAGTTCAACGAGATGATCCTCGACACGAAGCTCAACGAGCTTGGCGAACAACGGTGGGAGCTTGTTGCCGGGTTCGCAACACACATGGGATACGGACAGTCCCGGGACATCGTCGCTATTTTCAAGCGCGAAAAAAGATGAGGCACACTATGAAAACGCTCGTGCTAACGCTCCTGATCTGTGCCGTGTCGGCTTCATTCTCCCCCGTCGCCCAATCTCAAGAACCCGTGCTGAAGGGGCGGTCAGGACTTGAACTGAACTTCGGACTCTGGACGGGCCCCACTGCATCGACGGCAGTCGGAATAAGTGTCGCTGGAGTCGAGGTGAAAAGCAGCGCATTAGTGGGCGGGTTGCTATTCACGCATTGGGTGCAGGAGTACCTTTCGGTCACTATAAGCGCAGGTCTTCTCGCCGGGAAGGCGAGCTCAACAGTGAGCTTCTTGAATGTTTCGCAACGCGTGAGTTCAGTTATTCCTGTTCTCCTGGGTGTGCGGTACTACGTTTTGAGTTCAGCCGCCGAAGAACGGGTACGCCCCTATCTCTCGGCGGCGGTCGGAATATACGCGGGCTCTGAAGTCAAGAACTCGATTTTGATTCAAGAGACCCGAACCGAGACAGCGTTCGGGGGACGCGCAGGTGCTGGTCTGGATTTCTTCCTCGGTGATCATTTCAAGTTGGGCGCCTCCGCGGGATATCACCTAATGTCTGACTTCGAAACCCCGATTGGCGCGAGGAAGAACTACAACGGAGGTGAGTTCACGATTGGATTCGGCTACGTATTCTAGCCCGAAGTCGACAAGTTCGCGATCACAATAATAGCACCCCCTCTTTCAACCCCATGCGCGCCAAATCAATGCGCTTGAGGTCGGACACCCCCAGGCCATGCCTGGTCTCGGCCATCTGAATGTGCTTTGTGGGCGTAACCGCTTTGTCCTCTCCAAAGTGGTCGATGCGCTTCAGGCGGAGCAATTCCGCGCCCAGGGCAGCCACCGCTGCATTCACAGCACCATCCGATTTGAATTGCATTCTGGGCCGGGGCAGATATGCCGAATCCCGGCGTCAGGCCGAGTGGAACCAGAAAATATGCATGATGCAACTTGGGAGCTCCGGTGATATTGCCGGATCAGATTGCGTTCCTATACTGCAGCGCTAAGGAACGACAGCTCCAATGCCAATCAAGAAAATGCCGGCGATCAATGCCGTACTTTCCCCATTTTACACTTCTGCACTCTTCTCAAGGATCTACGGAACGTGGATTGTCGCCTGGCTCCAACGGACCTCGATTGCCGAACAGCCTCAGCATGACGGTCTCTGCTTTCGGCCAAGCTTTTATTGGAATGGGCCGGTCCACCTGACTTCCTTCAGGATTCTCGTGATTGAAACACAAATGCCCCGGAATATCGGGGCATTCGTGTGGCGTACTATCAGCGGCATTGTGAACGGATCGACAGGACCAAAGCCATGTCCTCAAGTCGCACGAAGTGATTGCGATGTGCTTCCCTCGGATGTCAGTTGCGCTTCAGCCCGCCGGGGCGACGACCAGAACTTGTCCCAAGCGTAGAGACAGAAAGAGTGCTCCCGACCAGTCGACGGTGCTCTTGGCGAATTTACGCCTTGGCATACTGCTCAGCGCTCGTGACCTCGATCCCAACGAAGCGCTCAGATCCCTCGACCCACGCGTCATGTCCCGGGGGAATTGTGTACGAATCGCCAGCGGAGAATGTCCTTTTCGCCCCGCCTTTCAATTGCACCGTCAGGCGACCCGAAACTACATAGCCCACGTGGGAGAGTTGACATGTTTCGGTTTTTACCACCGGCTTGATGCATTCTGACCACCGCCATCCGGGCTCAAACGTGAACCGGCCCATCGTGAAACCTTCGAGCCGTACGATTTCCACGCGCGACTTGGCGGGAGTACGGGTTTCATCAGGCCGATCATGAGACTTGGATTCGAATTTTGTCACCGCCACTGGGTTTGCCATCGATTTTCCCTCTCCTCTGCAATCAATGTTTGAACAAGAGAATTCCGTTTCAGTTATGTCACCAACAGCAAAAAGTCTCGTGTGGACTCCCTCTTCTACGAGATAGCTACTTTGAACTCACGTCGGGCAATAGCTCGACCATCTCTTCTGAGACTTTGTCAAGATAGTGGTCTAGCTCGTCCAAGAACCGGGCGTACGCCCCCGACCCGGCGAGTTCATCAAATCCCTCCCTCAATGCCTTCACCTTCGACTGCTCCAGGTCAACGAACCCATGTGGGAGTCTATACGACACGACAAGCTGGGGTTCCCCTGAGTAAAACGTCGCCCATACGGCCACCTGCATTCCCAGTTTCTCCCACACTGCTTTCCACTAAGCTACTTTTTTTCTTTTGACACGTCCACCGGTTTCAAGTCAAAGGCGCTGTCCTGTTCTATAAAGAAGATGGACTCTGAATCTGCGACTCCACCGCTTTCATGCTTGAGCCCGCCCGGAACAAAGACGTAGGAACCCGGTCCATACTTCTTGCCGTTGTATGTGTACGCTCCCTTAATAACCACGATCTTTGTCGCATAGGTATGATAATGTAGCGGAGCCTTGAAGCCTGCAGGGAACTTCGTCAATCCGCCATACGCTCCCTTGGTGTTGTCACCCCAGAGCATTACACTCATGACGCCCGGGGCTCCAGCGCCCAGCGGTGCCCATTTAAGATCTTCTGCAGCCCACAGGGTGGCCTTTTCGCTCACCTTCTCTTGAGCCGAAGACACGGTCGCACCGTAGGAAACAAGCCCTACAAGGAGCAATAGAGTGTACGAGAGGAATCTTTTCATGACATATCCTTCCTTTGGTGTGGTAGAAATAGCTGGGGCTGAGAGAAGCTGCCGGCGTGTACAAGAAGATCCCCCTGCTCCCATGATGGTCATATACGCTAACGTATAGGGTGTACTTTTCGTTCCTTGCGCAGCGCGATTCTGTGGCAGAATGAAGATGTCAGAACGTCGGTTTCACCGATCTCTTGAATGTTGCAGATGCTGTAGTGGTCAAGTGCGAAAGGGGCTTGGGCCTCATGGATGAAGCGTTATCTGGCGTCGGGGTCGGTGGTTAGGGAAGGAAGGAGGAACCTGCGAGCCACGACCCACCTGAGCGGAGGGCGAGAGTCAGATACCCGTTGGAAATCCCACCAAATCAGAAATCCTCAGGTTCCAGAGCCTTCGGGAATCGATGGTACAGGGGTGGATTCAAGGGTGACGTGACCAAGGCAAAGATCAGGAAGGTTGTACAATAAAAGGTTGTCTCAAACAGAAGCCCGGACATGCCGGGCTTCGATGAAAAAATACACGTCATTTCGATCAAGCACTGTCATTCCACGTACACCCATACTTCGGTCTGGTCCTCGTCGGAGACCAGATAGATTGCTCCGCCTTCCTTCGCGAGAAATGGCAGAAGTCCTCTCCAACCAATGTTCAGCCCAATGCTCCCGCTTCCCTCGTCCTCGGCATTCGATGCTTCTATTTCTATCTCGGGAAGAGCGAGTCGGAACGTCCGTGAACCCGACTTGTAAGTTTCGAGAATGAGCTTCCCGTTTTCACCGTGGCGACCCGGCACATCCAGATCCGCCATATAGAGTTTCACCTCTGATCCATCTTCATCCCTTGCCTCGACACACTCTTCGTCTCCATCGAGCACTTGTCTCAGCATCTCCTGTGTGATGAGGTCGTTCACCCCATTCTTCGAGAAGTGATATCCCAGGTCTTCACACTCGAGAAGTTGCCGCGCAGCGAATTCAGTGACGGCGACCGTAGCTTTGTGGCACCCCTTTTCACTCACCTCGATCCAGAGCGCCTTCTCGTGAGGCGGGCTCGCCGCCAGGACACCGGCGCAGATGAAGAGCAGTCCGACAACAGGGATGAATAGACGCGCTCTCATAATTTCCTCCTTGCGTTGACGTTCGAGACAGAGTTCCCCTCTGTCTTGTACGTCCAGAACGGAGAAAGTTACAGCGTCGCCGATTACTTCAAGAGGATCAGCACTCGCGTTTGCATGTAACGCCGGCCTGAGCCTGCCGAAGGATCCCCCGCAGTCAATCTGTAGCCGTCATATCCGTACTGGTTGCCCGCGCCGTCGACTATGCGAATAGCAGGCCGGCCACTCCACTCCGGTACGATATCTGCGGATAGTCTGCGCGGGAATGGCGACTCCGACAATTCGCTGGGGACCGGCTGGCCAGGAGCGGATCCGGCTATGAACAGGGATACTGCCGCACAAGCAAGTGTGCGCACGGTGAATCGGAATGACCAGGACATGGTTCACCTCATAAGATGTTTGCGGAAACAGAGTGAACGATGAAGCCTGGTGGCAACTTTCCGGAGGCCTGTACCTCAGTGTGTACTGCCGAATCATTTCAACACTGTGGCAAGGAGAGGAGGTGACCCCTGCGAGAATGGATGACAAAGAAATTCGTGGCCTTTACTAGCGAGAAAGCTCGAGAATGTCAAGCCTTATCCCGGGAGGAACCTGAAGGCGGCTGGTCTAGTGCAGACGCTATTTCTTACTCATCTGTTTCTTGATAGACTTGATCATCCGGCCAAACTGCTTGTCCTTTCTGCGCCTCTCGATGTGCGACATCTGATGGAATTCAGATTCCTTTCTCAGCTTGATGTAGCTCTGGTACCGATCCTCACTTAGCTCACCGCTTTGAACCGCCAGCAGTATTGCGCAACCCACTTCGCTCGTATGCGTGCAATCGCTGAAACGACACCCTGCAGTGAGTCCATGAATGTCAGAGAAACTGTCATCGATGCTTTCACCGACGGCAATCAGGCCAAGTTCCCTCATGCCAGGTGTGTCAATAAGTAGCCCTCCGCTCTCAAGGACAATCAATTGTCGACTCGCTGTCGTATGCCTCCCTCTGCCGTCTTTTTCACGTACAGGATTTGTCTCAAATAGCTCCTGACCGATGAGACGATTCACAAGCGTTGTCTTGCCCACGCCGGAGGGTCCGAGCAGGCAGTACGTCTTTCCCGCTTCAAGCGACCCTTTCAGGGTCTCGAGTCCACCCGGGGTATGGCTGCTGATAGGGATGATTCTGGCGCTAATATGAGCCGACCTGATTTCTGAAATCCGCCTCTCGAGATCTTCCGCACTGACGATGTCACTCTTGCTCAAGAGGACTATTGGTTCGATATGACCTTCGATCACCGTGACGAGGTATCGTTCCAGACTGCGCATGTTCAGGTCTTTATCACAGGATTGGACCAGCAGCCCTCTGTCGATATTCGATGCAATCATCTGATAGTCAACGTCCCTGCCGGCGGACTTCCGGCGCAGAAACGTTTTCCTCGGGAGCAGGTCATGAATGATTGCAAGAGCACCATCATTGTGATATTGAACCAGGACCCAATCGCCCACGCACGGGAGGTCTTGATTCGACTCAGCAGAGAACAACAGCTTTCCAGTCAACTCGGCCTGGACTTCGCTCTCTTCATTCCTGACAAGATATCTGTCCCGGTCGACTCTGGTGATGCGCGCGGCGCTACAGAACGGTCTCTGGAGCTCCTCCCGCTTCTGTTGAAACCAATCATCAAACCCTATGTCTGCCAGTTCCATTTCCACTTCTCCACTTGATGGACAGCTATGCCACGACGGGATAAGTGAATGTAATGACTTATATCCAATGGAGTCAAACGGCTGATGGTGTGCTCGCCGAAAGCGAGTCCAGGGACCCGATGCCATTAGTTGTCAACACTGGACGGATCTTTAGCAGTGCAGGGAGGATGAGCCCCACCCCTCCCAGTAATTCAGAGATGCCGATGAACCGGACAAAAGGTTCGGGGAAAAACGGTGCCCAGAAGAAAGGTGCTGTGAAACCGCGGCATAGTCAATTCACTCGATAACATCAAGGGTTCGTCCAGAACGACATTTCACCTCGGCACAGAGTTGGCACTAGAGAGATGTGAGCCGCCTTTTCCCTGAACCGTCAGCCCGCATCAACCATAGCGCCCCATCACCTTCAGCAGTGCGTGTGTAAACAATCATGCCGCCATCCGGACTCCATGCCGGATAGTCACCTCCGTCCTCCGTGAGTCTTATCGGTGTCGATGTCGTCAGATCCACTGCCCACACTTGCGACAACCCCTGGGTTGGCAGCACACCAAAGACGTACCTGCTCCCGTCGGGACTTATTGAACCAAACGCGCAATCGTCAGGAGACCTGAACGAGTACAGCGTGCGCCATGCGCCCGTGGCCGTGTCAATCGCATCTATGGCATACTGGTATTGGAGATCGGGCATCTGCGAACCTACATCCATGACCACGACCTCCATGCCGTTAGGATGCCAGCTGGGGAAATTGCCTGAAGCCGATAGCTCTCGGGTGGTGAGAGAACCTGTCCTGAGGAGCCATACGCCTGTTCGAACGAATGCCATCTGCATGCCATCAGGCGACCACGCCGGACGGATGTCGCGGGTGCCTGTGGTGAGCTGCGTAAGGCTGTCGCCGTTCACCCGGATCATGTAGAGTTTCCCGGCAGCGGAGAAGGCGAGCCAGCGCGAATCGGGTGACCATGTGAATCCCACCCCCTCCCCCGCAAGGAGCAGTCGAACGTTTGCGCCGGAGCTGTCAACGAGATAGACTCCTGACGCCCCATTGAACTCGCCGCGGAAGGCTATGTTCCTTCCGTCGGGAGCCCAGCTCGCCCTTGTGTGCAGGTACGCGGCATTGACTGGCGAGTCATCCGGACCCGTCGGGTCCCCACAGCCGAAGCAAAGTGTCGCAGCTGCCATAACACAGACCAGGATCAACCGCTCGATGAACCCTCTGTGGAATGTCCCTTCAGCAAAAGGGCTTTCCGATGAGGCCGGGATCAATTGGATTCTCATGATTGATCTCCCTTCGATGCAACCGCCGAGTGAGCGCCTGTGGCTTCAAGTAGGAATCGGTTCGTCGTCGGGTGAGGTGGGAACACTCTACGGCACGCTAACTCCTACATCAAGCAGCACCGTGAGAATAGTAATGGGAATCCCGCATTCGATCTATGTACACTGGCGGAAATATACGACAGGAATTCTTAAAAATCTGTAGCACAAATAGCGGAAGATCGTGTAGGAATTGTCCTACAAACACGAGACTGCAAACGTTGTTTTCACCATTTCCCCCATCTTCATTGGCGTTTTTCGATAGGAGGCCGTTAACCATATCCTGACATCTCAAACCGGTTTAATGTTATGGTTCGTACGAAACATGTTTTCGGGATCCCACCGCTTTTTGACCTCGGCAAGTCGCTGTAGCGCCTTCCCCAGTGCGGCACCGGTGCGTTCAGGAACTTCCTCTTCGGTCAAAAAGTTGATGTACGTGCCGCCCGTGGAAAAAACTCTCATGTCGTTCCAAGCGTCGCGTGCCCATTTGATGTGCACGCCGTCTTCGTCTGGGTGTTCCCACGAGCCCGCCAGATTGAGCACGTAGCGGGCTTCGCGGTTCCCGACGGGTGAGTGCTCTCCTCCGAGTCGGTTTAGAGCACCATCGATCTGGAATAGAATCACGGCCGAGTGAGGCGAGCGGATTCTGCCGGCATGTACCAGAATCTTCTCGCACAGAGCCGGTTCGATTCGCGGGAGATACTCACTCTTCCAATAGTAGCGGCGGCCCTTCGGTTGCGTAGCGTCAAGTAGCGACTGTAACTGCGCGTAGGGTCTGCGCACAAGGATGTCACCGAGGGGATTGCCGAATGACTTAATGGGTGCCACGGCCTTCTCACCCACCTCGGGCCTCCCGCTGTAACAGGCGAGCAGTGCCACAATCGGAGTCCCATGCCGGTCCTTTGGAAGCCATGGTGCTGGAGGCGCCGGGCGCATCATCGCCACAAGTGTGAGTTCGGGTGGAGCATTCTCGGCAAGCGTCCGATACAACTCTAGCACCTTGGGCGCCTCGCTTGCCGGCCAGGCAACCACGCCACCGACGATTTCCGGGCCGACAGGGTAGAGTGCGTAATCGATCCCGGTTACGACGCCGAAGTTCCCCCCACCTCCCCGCAGCGCCCAGAAGAGATCCGTGTTCTCGTCGCTGCTCGCCCGCACCAGCCGTGCGTCCGCAGTCACGATATCAACCCCGACGACATTGTCCGTCGTCCACCCCCAGCGCCGCGTCAAGTAGCCGAACCCCCCGCCCAAAGTGAGTCCCGCTATGCCCGTGAGCGACACAAAACCAAGGACGGCAGCGAGCTCGTGTACCTGCGTCTCTCGGTCAACATCCCCGAGCAAACAGCCGGCCTGTGCATGGGCTGTCTTGTTCTGCGTGTTCACCCAGACACCGCGCATGAGCGACATATCGAGCATAAGCGCGCCATCAGCTGAAGCCAGGCCTGCGATGTTGTGTCCTCCGCCTTTGATGCAAAGCAGGATATCGTTGTCGCGCGCAAATTTCACGCAGGTGATCACATCAGCGATGCCGAGGCAGCGGACAACGATGGACGGCCTTCTGTCAATCATGCCGTTCCAGACGGTCCGGGACTCGTCATAGCGGGTGTCCCCCGGCAAGAACGCAGGCCCGCGAAGTTGCACTCTCCAACTATCGACTTTTTCCTGGTTCAGCTCGACCTCGCGGCCTTCCCGTGTCTTCATTTTCAATGTTGAGATTCCTTTCTGTCGTATCGTGCTTGAGTTCTGCATGCAATGTCCCCTTAGGGGGCGACTACGACACACTTCGACCGGCGCTGTATCGTAGGATACAGTCCTTAACACAGACATCCGCCACTTTGTTACAGTATTTGCCATTCGAAACTCGCGTTGTGCAATACTCCCGACAAGGCAGAGCCGGCTGAAACGTGATGTTCTTATGGAAACCTTCTGAAAGCTTGGCGAGCGTATACAGCAGGAATTGTCAAATGTCAAGCGGACAAATACCGAGGGAATGTATAGTTGTGAGATCTGTCGCGCTGGATCAGAACTAAGCAGGTATCGCGGGAGAGAGCGACAACTGCTTCCGATAACACCTTCTTCGTTTGTGCTGCCGGGAATCGTAGGTCTTCCATTGTGACTGGACTTTCGTATTTCCCTCCAACTCCCGGTTCGTTTCGACCTTCTCAATCTTTTTCTGATTGAAAGCCAGGTTTGATTGATAGATCAAGATCGCGTTTATCCCTTTGTTCTGCATGTCAGGGCGCACAGCTGTGAGGTAGAGATCCACACGTCTGTTATGCTTCAAGGCCCGCAACACATGGATGAATCCGAAGGGAAGGAGGCGGCCCTTACATCGCTGGAGCGCTTCTGAAAGCGAAGGCATCGCAATTCCGAACGCGACTACGTCGTCCTTGGAGTCCAGCACGACCGGCACATATTCGGGAATAATGAATCCGAAATATTGTTTCACATACATATCGATCTGCTTCTCAGACAATTCTACGAACCCGAACAGATTTCTATAGGCCTCGTTCAACACGTGGAATATCTTCTTCGCGTACGGAAGCACCTCTTTGGCCTTCCTGACCTTCAGAACTCTGAGATTGTTTCTCTTCAGTGCGATTTCTGCCATTCTCGCAACCTTTTCGGGGATGTTCCCGTGTAACGTCACCTCGTATTCAATCCAATCGGTGTCTTTCGAATAACCCAATCGCTCGATGTGCCGCCGATAGTACGGATAATTGTAGAGTGCCCCCAGCGTACCGATTTCCCCGAAGCCTTCAACAAGCATCCCTTCGCCATCCATATCCGTGAAACCCAGCGGGCCATGAAGGTGACTCATCCCCCGTTTTGAGGCCCAGCGTTCCACTTCCTGGAGTAGTTTTTCGGATACTTCCTCATCATCGACAAAATCAAGCCAACCGAAACGAGCCGCCTTCTCGTTCCACTTCTCGTTGTACCGGCCGTTGATTATCCCTGCAACGCGTCCAACAATCTTCCCATCCTTGCAGGCAAGCCAGTACTTTGCCTCACAGAAATCGAACGCAGGGTTCTTATCCTTTCGGAGGGATCGCAGTTCATCTGCACGAAGGGGAGGCACCCAATACCCGTTGTTCTTGTACAGGGAATATTGGAACGAGACAAATTGTCTCAATGCGTGCAGGGTTGTCACCTCTTTCACTTCTATTTCCATAGCCAGGCTCTTCTGATTCACCAAAGAAACACATCAGGTTTCGAACGGCAACCACCCCGTCCACTGCATGGAGACGATGCTCTGCGCGCGCATGATAATGAACTGCATCACAATTGTCAAACAAATGCCCTTGTCTATGGATCTGGATTCCTGGCGGAGGATTAGTGGCTCTAAAAGGGATCTGAGCCGTCGCCGTAGTCAACTTGCAACCGAAGACTGAGTCAGGATCGGCATAGAAAGGCCCAGGCATTTTTGCCCGGGCCATTTCTTCACTCATTCACTGCGAACCGTCATGCCCTCTCATCGGCCTTGGAGGGTTCTGTTCCTGTGAGTACACAGAGGCTGAGGGAAATGCCAATACAAGGGCTAGCAGGATCAATATCTTCAGCAGGGAAGACCTGTCAGGCATGAGCTTGAGCCAGAGATAAGGACTTCCATCAAAAAACTGCAACCGTCAACTGATACGCACATGGTGCCGACGGAGGCAAGGGTGGTTTCCGGTCACGACAACAGTGCCCCCTCTTTCCATCCCAGGTGCGCCACATCGATGCGCTTCAAGTCGGACACGCCCAGACCATGCCTCTTCTCGGCCATCTGAATGTGGTTCGTGGGTGTGACTGCCTTATCCTCTCCAAAGTGGTCGATGCGCTTGAGGCGGAGCAGTTCCGCCCCCAGGGCATCCACGGCCACCGGGTCCCTAGAAACGAAAATGCCGCAGTAGTTCCACTGATACCGGGGATCGAAGTCGTGCGCGCCGCGTCCGTAGAAGAGCGGCTTGAGCGCCAGGAGGATATTGAGGCGTGTTTTCCCCTTCAATATGGGGAGGTTCCAGATGGCTCCGAGGTCGGCACAGGAATCCGCATGGTAGAATGAAGGATTATTCACGAACATGATATGGTTCTTGATACACCCTCCGATGCCGGACCAATGATGGGTCCTCACCGGACGTATGTTTAGGATGGCCGTGCGGTCGGCAAGCAGCGTCCGTGCCTCGCGGTCCGTGACCGGAATGTTCGCTTCAGGGTTCACACACGCAGCCAGCCTCCTTTTGAGCAGCATGCTAAGATCAGGAGGCGTATCCAGGTACGCATAGACGTTGGTCTTGATTCCTACCAGGTCGCGGGGGCCGAAGAGCTGTCCCCACGCGTCTTCAAGTTTCTTGGTGCCGAGCAGTTCGCATAACGCCTGATCAATCATCGAGGCAGCCACCGCTGCATTCACGGCACCATCCGTAGTGATCACATTCTTGTCGCGGATGAGGACCACCTTGGCCCGGGGCTTAGCAGAGGGACCTGCTTGATCGTCCTTCCCCGCTTGCTTGACTTCCTGCCGGGTTTGTGCCGCCGAGAGACTCTGTCCAAGGGCCACACCTGTTGCGGCAAGCGCCGTCTCTATCAGGAATTCTCTGCGTGATGATATTTTGTCTTTCCTGCTCATCGAGAGATCTCCATCAGTTTGAGTGTGATTTGCTCAAAGTGTTTCCGAACGCTGGCTTCATCCGGAGCGTCAAGGACCAAAACCCCGTGGTTGCCGAGAGCAGAAACCAGGTTCCAGCCGGTATCGCACTGGAACGCTTCTGCCGGCATGTGAGATTGCCCGCATCGGAGCTTGAGATAGGATCCCACACCTTTTCTGGCGGCCTCCTCGTCGGGGAACAGCACAACAAGAATACGTTCCGGATTCCCAAGATTCCCGTAACGGCCCATCGTTGCGGGCGCGTGCTGCGGAAGTCCAAGTGGGTTGTCAAAGAGCGTGGGTTCGAGATTTTTGAGCGTCAGTGGTGAAAGGACATAACGCTCACTGAGTGGTCGCAATCCCTCATTGGGAAGAACACCATGCAGATAGGGATGGCTGGCATCTGGACCCAGGCGGGTTGCCAGGTCTCTACCAAGTGCGAGGACTGCATCGCGGGAGGCAGGGGTTTCCTGTTCCGTTTGAACGAAGACGAAGTATCGCCCCTGCCAGAACCTCAGCATGCCTCCACCATATTCGGAATCCTGGCCAATGCCCGCTTCGGCATCGAGGCGCTCGTAGGTGAAGACACCGAAAGCACCTGCGGGTTCTTCCATTTCGAAGATGCTCAGTTCGATGGAGGGTTCACCGGGACTGGTGTATCTCACGGCACGAACGTTCTTCATCCCGTAGGCCAGGTACACCTCGGCCCCACCGTCCATATAGTCGAACACCGTCTGCTGGTCGTAGGTGAAAGGTTTCCCTTCGGCATGCCATTTCCCAATCGAACCGGGAATGGCTTCGTTCTGTAGTACATCCTGGGCCTGGGCTGAGATGCCGGAGCCCGGGGTCAGGATGAGTGGAATCAGATAATGTGCATGATGCATCTTGGTAACTCCGGTCACATTACGAGTCACGCTTCCCGTCTGCCAAGTGGGAAGTGCGGACAAAGAGGTGTTTCATTCTGGGAATATAACGAGAGCGCGTTCGACAAACAAATGGCAACTGAGGGTCTGCCGGAACATCCAAGGATTTCGTTGACACTTCACATCCATCTCACTATCATGCAGAACCGCTTTCCCTTAAACCATTACGAGGTTTTGCATGGCCAGCAACCGTGTTACGTGGAACGAGTATTTCATGGCAATAGCCGAACAGGTCGCCTCGCGGAGCACTTGTGACAGGAAGAATGTAGG
>Ga0105106_10001563_pt1 | contig 16491 bp, 14 predicted proteins | sample PPLLaktember2015_5_FD_79109 | JGI IMG/M metagenome (GOLD analysis project Ga0105106, IMG submission 79109) | Freshwater sediment microbial communities from Prairie Pothole Lake near Jamestown, North Dakota, USA - PPLs Lake P8 Core (1) Depth... | ecosystem: Environmental > Aquatic > Freshwater >...
CAGACGAACAAAGCGGAATTACGTGGCAGGTAATGTCAGCGCCTGGTTCCGAATGGCCGCGCACCGATAACGGGGTGCGGCCCACACGTCGCTAACCAGGAAACCGCTAAGAAACAGCAGGGGAAGGTCAGAAACGTCTAAACCCTTAACATCAGGGTGGCGGCACTATACCCGCTGGCTACCGCGATTACCAGCACTTTCAGCGGGCTTTCCAGCGCCGTCCCGCGCACCGGGGCACGGCGCTGGATCGCCGGCTCAGACCATGGCGCGCCGGATGCGGCGCTTGAAGGCATGAATCTGGCGCAGCACGCCGTGCAGCTCGCCGAGATCCTTGGAGGCGAGAATTTCATCGCGGCGTTTCTTGAGCGCGCGAATCCTGGCTTTCACCGCCGCCTTGTCGATGCCCACGACGTCGTGATGCGCGTGTGCTTCGAGCCCGAGCGCCGTGCACAGCGCCTTGAGCAGGTGGTCCTTGTTCATCTGGGTGGCGCCCTTTACGGCCTCGTGCTCGATGCCTTTGGCGATTTCACGCAACTCGGCCACTGTTTTGTGTTTCAGCTCTTCATAGGTATGCGACATGCTGGAATCCTCCTTGGGGTGAATCTACGTGGTTGCTGCTCATTTGGACCGGTTTCGCTATTGAACCGTGGGACGGTGCCGATCCATCCAGTAAGCCCAAGCCACCAATAGCCATTGCGCGTGTCCAACCCAGGCGATGGCCGTGACACTGGGCGGCGGGGGACCGAGCAGATTGCCGGCATAGATCAGACCGAGCAGGGCCAGCAGTCCCCATATTGCCCAGCGGCCAACAGCGTCGCGTGCATGAGTCGAATGCAGATAGAGCAAAACGCCGCACACAAACAGACCGACCTCGATCGCCAATGTGCCAGACACCGAATTCCACAGGCCCAGACCGACACGGGTTGCGCCCGGCCACAACGGCAGATCCGGACGATGGGTGAAAAAGTCGAGCAGCCAGTGGCTGAGCACGGCGATTGCCAGCACGATACTGGCGCGCGCATCGCGCCGCAGCGCGTAATACACCACACCAAACAAGCCGCCCCACACGGCCACCATGAGCAGGCTGTGCGACCACGGATAGTGCTCGAAATCGAGTGGCGTGAATGCCGTGATCCCCGGCGCAATCTGCACCCGTTCCACCCCGAGCAACAGCAGCGTCGGCCACAACAGATCGATGAACTGGGCGGCCAGAAACAGGGTGCCGAGCGAAACACCGGGCGCGAAGCGCTTGGCGCCAAACCCGACGGCAAAATGGCCGATAAACATGGGTTCCCTTCAGAGTTCCACGGGTCGATAGAAGAATACGAATCGACCGCTTTCGATGTCAATCATCAGCGTCGCGCCGCGGTGCAGGGCGTAGTCCACATAACCCGGCACCGCGCTGTCCTGATGGCATTCGCTCACATGCTGCGGGGCCTCGAAATCGCGGTCGCGGTCATACCAGGACAGCAACATGCATTCGCCGAGCCGTGCCTGCGCCGTGGTCCTGGCAAGTTCCATGGCCACAAGGTAGTCCGGCGAGCGGCGGTCGCGGTTGCAGGGCCACGACCGCGACACCTGACAGGTCCAAGGGTGGCGGCAACGGACACGTCGCGCCACCGTTTACGGCCGGATCGGCGACGTCTGGCGGGTCTTCGGCAGGACCATTCTTCATTGCGGCACTCCCGTACGGCGGAATATCCTTGGCGTATGCTACGCTTTCCTATAATAATGTCGTATCCGGACGCCACCTGCCTGTCGAATTCAACGTGAAACTGACCAATCGGTTGTTCGTTCTCGGGGCACTGTTCGGCATCGCCGGCACATTGATTCATTTCAGCGCCGCCAGCTCGGATGTCGCGCCCGTCACGGCGGAACCCATACCCTACGTCAAGGCCGTCGAGTTGCTGCGCCACGCCAGTCCCGGGCGGCTGGCACTGCGCTCGCAGGTGGCGCTGGTCATGGATGAGCGTGACGGTGTCCTGCTGTACGGGCAGGCCATCGACACGCCGCGCCCGATCGCCTCGCTCACCAAGTTGATGACCGCGCTCGTGGTGCTCGATTCCGACCTGCCGCTGGACGCCCCGATCGCCATCACCACCGACGACCGCGACCGCCTCCGGGGATCGCGTTCGCGCCTGCACATCGGCACCATTCTCACGCGCGATGACCTGCTGCGCGCCGCGCTCAGCGCCTCCGACAACCGCGCGGCCGCGGCGCTGGCCCGCACCACCCCCGGCGGCACGCAGGCTTTCGTCGCCGCCATGAACGCCAAGGCGCAGGCGCTCGGCATGACCCACACGCGCTTCGCCGACGCCTCCGGCCTCGATGCGCGCAACATCTCGACCGCGCGCGACCTGCTCAAGCTGCTCGACGCGGCGCGCGCCCAGCCACGCATTCATACCTTCACCACCAGCGACGAACTCTGGGTCACCGATCTCGCGACCGGCCGCAGCATGGGCTTTTTCAACACCAATCGCCTGTTACGCCAGGAAGGCTGGGGGATGGCCGTGAGCAAAACCGGCTACACCGCCGACGCCGGCAATTGCCTGGCGATGCGTGTCACGGTCGCCGGCCGGCCACTCAGCATTGTGCTGCTCAATTCCTGGGGCAAGTCCAGCAAGTACGGCGACGCCAGGCGCATCCGCAACTGGTTGATCGACATCGAACGCCGTATTCCGATCACCACGGCGGCGCTCTAGCCGCCCCGGCTCAGTCTTCGCAGGAGTAACCGAGCTGTTCGAGTGCGTCTTCGAGGTAATCGGCCAGCAACGGGTGGGCAATCAGATAGTCGGCGGTGCGCTTCGTCCAGTTGCGGCGCGCCTCGGCGAGCGCCTCGTCCCATTCGGCGGTGTCGTAATCGCCGCGCCCGAGCCACAGCAGCGCCACCAGCTGGTGCTGCTGGTCGGGTTCGAGGTCGTTGACCGTGGCACGGAACTCCTGATAGGTGGCATCGTCGACGTGGTCGGCCAGCACCTGCAACGCCCAATCCTCGGTCGGGCTGCCCGGCGTGTCGGGAATCACCACTTCTTCCTTGGCGTGGAACTCGCGCGCCTTGTCGATGAGAAAACAGACGGTGTCGGGATTGAGCTCGAGTTCGGGCATGGCGCCTCCTGCCGGCGGGAAGATCGACACCACTATAGCGCAGACGCTCCGGCAGGTAGAGCCGCACCGTTACCCTGGAAAAAGCAGTCCAACTGCCAAGACGCCAAGAACGCCAAGTGTAGTTACTGATCCGACCGGTAAATAGTACGCATCGTTTTCCCCTCTCCCGGAGGGAGAAGGGACTCAACAGATGCTGTGGTGCGTACTATTTACTGTTCTCCTCAGTAAGCGTTAACGTCCAAAGCGGCATCTCACCCGCTGGGGGAGATGTATTGCATTCACAGCATTCTGATTTTCTTGGCGTCCTTGGCGTCTTGGCGGTTCAAATACTGTTTTTAGATTTACCGGTGCTGCTTCACGCAACCCGGCCGCGGCCGGACAGTGCATGGTATCCTGACGGCATTCCGGTACTGAGCGCGTCGCGCGCGCCGGCCACGGCACAATTCTGCCACATATGAAAACCCTGATTCTCGGTAGCGGTGTCATCGGCGTGACCAGCGCCTGGTATCTGGCGCGCGCCGGCCATGATGTGACATTGGTCGATCGTCAGCCGCGCCCGGCGATGGAAACCAGCTTCGCCAACGGTGGGCAGGTGTCATGGGGCGCCGCCAACCCGTGGGCAGCGCCGGGCATACCGGGCAAGGCGCTCGGCTGGCTGTTCAGGCGCCATTCGCCGCTGGTGTTGCGTCCGCGCTTCGATCCGGCCATGTGGCTGTGGCTCGGCCGGATGTTGCGCAACTGCACGAACGCACGCTATCTCGCCAACAAGGAACGGCAGCTGCGGCTCGCGCGCTACAGTCACGCGTGTCTGACCGAACTGCGCAACGAACTCGACCTGCGCTACGACCAGAGCACGCATGGCCTGTTGATCCTGTATCGCCGCGCGCGCGATCTTGAGGCGGCGACGCGCGAAGCGCAGTCGCTCGATCGGCTCGGGATCGCGTACCGGTTCCTCGATCGCGCCGCCTGCGTCGCACATGAACCGGCGCTCGGTGATTCGCGCGACAAGATCACGGGCGGCATGCTGTTTCCAGGCGACGAGTCCGGCGACTGCCGGCGCTTCACCGAGGAACTGGCGGCACGCGCGCAGCAGCAAGGCGTAAAATTTATGGCCGCCACCAGCGTGACACGACTGGCTGCCGATGGCGATCGCATTACCCGCGTCGTTACCGACCGTGGCGATTTTATGGCCGACAACTACGTGCTCGCCTGCGGCAGTTACTCGCCGCTGCTGCTCAGGCCGCTCGGCGTCCGGCTGCCCGTGTATCCGGTGAAGGGTTACTCCATTACCGTTCCCATTCCCAGCGACGCCGTCGCGCCGCAAGGCACGCTCACTGACGAGACTTATAAAGTGGTACTGACCCGGCTCGGGAACCGCTTGCGCGCTGCCGGCACCGCCGAGCTCTGTGGCTATGACCTCACGCTGCGCGCTGCGCGTCTCGCCACGCTCGTGCACGTGGTGCGCGATCTCTTTCCGGCCATCGGCGAACTCACCGCTGCCGAACCCTGGGCCGGCCTGCGCCCGATGACGCCGGACAATCCACCGGTGATCGGCGCAACACCGTATCGAAACCTGTTTCTGAATACCGGCCACGGCACCCTCGGTTGGACCATGGCCTGCGGTTCGGGAAGAGTGCTGGCCGACCTTGTCTCGGGCAGAGCGCCCGAAATCGACCTGACCGGCCTGACACTTGCACGTTTTGCCACTCGCGCCAGGCGTTAGAACGTCGCCCGCGGCTCGCGTTACATCACGCTGCCGAATCCGCGGTCGACGGCGTTCACATGCAATCCGGCAATCCGGCAGCCCTGCGCCACCGGACCACCCGGAAACAGCTGGTAGAGGTAGCGCATGCCGCCGCTGGCATGAAACCGTTCCTCGAGCGCATCATGCAGCTCGCGCATATTGCGCTCCCGGACACCGTGCCGGGCAAAGTAATCCTGCAGCGCGGCGACCACGGCCCAATGTTCCTCGGTGAGCAAAAGACCATCGGCCTTGGCGGCCATGTGGCCGAGGTGCGGCGTCCAGCCATCGGGGGCATGCGGGAACATCGGGTTCCCGCTGTCGCCTCGTTCCATTTCCATCAACGTCTGAATCAGGGTAGTCATCGCTTCCTCCTCCGTTCGATGTCGAAACTCCCGGTCGAACATTAGACTACGCTTCGGCCCGATAATTTCTACTGCCGCCGGCCAATACCCACACAGTACAAAGCAGTGTTCTGCATTCAATCCGAGCCATCAAAAAAACTAGTGTCAGGACGATTCATGTTTATGGATGCCACGACCGGCGCCTGTGACGCATGGCCGGCAATCCGCTACAGCGCGCGTGGGGCGAGCCGGTACACTTTCTCCGCAAGCGTGCGCAAACCACGCTCGCGAAAGCGCGGGTTCTCGGCCAGGATATCCTTGCTGTACAGGCAGGTGACGGTGTAACGCTTGTCATACAGCCGGTGCACCTCGTCCTCACGCACGGCGAACGGCGGCCCACTCATTGCTTGCTGCGGATATTCCATGGTGACGAGCAGCGTACCGGCGGCTGCCGGCAGAACGGCTGCGCTGTGCCCGGCATACCGCGTGCGCCATTCAGGCGGCAGGGCGATGAGCGAGGCGCGGTCATAGACACCGGCCACGCCCCGCAGCAACTCCGGTGTCAGGTCGAAGAAATCCCCGCACAGTATCGCAAGCCCGTCCGCCTCATGGCGCTCGAACGCTGCCTGGCGCGTGACCTGCGGCATGAGCGCGTTTTCGACAAAGAAATCACGCACCGCGATCGGACTGATCTCGACGCCGAGCACCCTGTGACCGCGAGCGCGCAACCACAACAGGTCGCGGCTCTTGCCACACAGCGGCACGAACACCAGGCCGCCGGCCGGAACCGCCAGCTGTGCCCAATAGTCTTGCAGGTGTGCGTTGATTTCCTGCTGGTGAAAACCGATTTCGTTGCGCTGCCAGCGCTCATGCCAAAAGTTTGGGTCCACGGATGTTTACCTCAGGTCGTGTGTGGCCCGGATTGCGCTGCGCCTGTCCTGAGCGAAGTCGAAGGGCTGCCTGCGGGCTACGTGTTGCTGGTTACGCGTCAAGTAGCGCGCGAATCTGCGGCTCGCTCCTGGCGCCGACGACAAGTTTCTTCACTACGCCCTGCTCCACCAACGCGAGTGACGGTGTGGCCATCACGCCGAAGTGTTTGGCAATTGCGACGGACTCTGCTGCATTGACCTTGAGCACATCGCCGCGCTCCGCCGCCAGCTTTTCGATGACCGGCGTCATGCCGCGACACATGCCGCACGACGGGCTCCAGAAATACACCAACAGCCGCTGCTTGGCTCGCTGCGCGTCGCTGAGCATCGCGTCCAGCTCCGGCACGGCGCGGCCACGCGCCTGGCGCGCGCGCCACAGCGGCAGGAAGTTGATCAGCACGAAAATCGCAATGAAGGCCGCAACCAGGTAACCAAGCCAGTCCATGCATCATGCTCCGCGTTGTGGTCCTGATCATTTTCCGTTTCCCGGCGCGGGTCTATTCCTCGGCCGCGAGGCTTGTGACGATGTAGCCGCCGGACTTCTCGTCGTGTTCCAGCTGCAACAGGCCGCGCGCCTGCGCCGCTTCCAGCAATTTGCTGAAGGTGCGAAAGCCGTGGTAGGTCTCGTTGAAACCGGGCTTGCGGCGTTTCAGGGCCTGCTTGACCATCGAGCCCCATACCTTTTCCTCCTCGCCGCGTTCCTTGAACAGGTCCTCGACCGTTTCCACCACCAGGTCGAGCGCCTCCTGCTGCTTTTGCGTGTCGCCGCCGGCGATTTTCTCCGGCGCCTTGCCGGCGGCTGCCTTGGGTTTGCGCTGCTGGGGTTTTTTCTGTTCGCGCACCAGGTCGTCGTAAAAAATGAACTCGTCGCAGTTGGCGATCAGCAGGTCGGAACTGGATTGCTTGACCCCGACGCCGATCACCAGCTTGTTGTTCTCGCGCAGCTTGCTGACCAGCGGCGAGAAGTCCGAGTCGCCGCTGATGATCACGAAGGTATCGACGTGCTCCTTGGTGTAGCAGAGGTCGAGGGCGTCGACCACCATGCGGATGTCGGCCGAGTTCTTGCCCGACTGGCGCACGTGCGGAATCTCGATGAGTTCGAACGCCGCCTCGTGCATGGTGGCCTTGAACTGCTTGTAGCGGTCCCAGTCGCAGTAGGCTTTTTTTACCACGATGCTGCCCTTGAGCAGCAGCCGCTCCAGCACCTTCTGGATGTCGAATTCGGCGGCGCGCACGTCGCGCACGCCGATCGCGACGTTCTCGAAGTCGCAGAACAGGGCCATGTTCTGGGTCTTGGGTTTTCCGGTCATGCTTGCTCCCGATGCGGGCGGCGGGTGCCGGCCTGTGACGTCAAAGGTAGCGCTTGTGCGCGGGTGTTGTCACGCCGCGCACGCCAGGGCTGGCGGTCACAACGGTTGGGTCAGCGTATCAAACGACTCCCGGCAAAGCCGGGGGCTTACCTGGCCGCAGCGTTACCCGGCCACGGCTGCCAGGATCGACAGCGATGCTGGCGCGGTGCTCACGACCGTGCAGAAGCTACGGGGGCAAAGGCATTAGCGCGATGCCGTACTGTCGAAAAGCAGTTTTTCTGTTATACATAGCAAAGGTTTTCCGACAATCGTCGTTAATCAACGATTTTTTGATACTTTCCCTATGGAAACCAGCGACTTATCGCGGCACCAGATGATAAAAGGTCTGTTCGCGCCACACACTGAAAATGTGGCGGAGGCCGCGATTCACCGCTGGGAGCAGATGGCGGCCCACATCATTCTGATCGTTGGGGAAGATGGCTTCAATTCCCTGTACGCGAGAAGCGTGCACCTCACCCAGTCAACTTTTCCCTGGCTTGCGGCCGGAACACTGTCGCCACACACCGGTCAGCGGTTCGCGGAATTGAAAGCCAGCCTTGAAGGACAAAAGCCCGCGCAAGCCAGCGAAGCAAACAACCTGTTGCTGCTCACGTTCACCGGTATCCTGGCCACGTTAATCGGCGAGCCGTTAACAAACCGGATCTTAAGTTCTGCCTGGGGCAAAGACGCCTCGCATGGCACCAGCAAGGAGACCGAGAATGAGTAAAAAGGTAACCATACGTTCTTTGCCATCCGGCGTACCGGGCCTGGACAACCTGCTGGGCGGGGGCCTGCCGGAATTCTCGTTTAACCTGATCGCGGGCACGCCGGGAAGCGGAAAAACCACGCTCGCCCACCAGATCATGTTCTCGCTGGCCAAACCGGACTACCGGGCGCTGTTCTTCACGGTACTCGGGGAACCCGCCTTGAAGATGCTCCGCTATCAACAGCAATTTCAGTTTTTTGATCAGGATAAAGTCAATACTTCGATCCGCTTCGTCAACCTGTCTGCGGAACTCCTGGAAGGGGATTTTGACCGCGTGTTGACACGCATCGCCGCTGAAGTACAAGCCTATGCACCCAGCCTGGTGTTTGTGGATTCGTTTCGATCCGTCGTGCATTCCGCAAATCGCGGCGGTCAGAGTGTGTCCGATCTGCAGCGCTTCGTGCAGCAACTGGGACTGCAAATGACCAGCTGGCAGGCCACCACGTTTTTGATCGGTGAATATTTGACGCCAGAGCAAGAGTCGAGCCCCATCTTTACCGTGGCGGATGGCATCCTGTGGCTTGCGCAGAATGTGCACCGCAATTCCATGGTGCGCAAAATGCAAGTGGTCAAAATGCGCGGTCAGGCCCAGGCACCGGGATTGCATACCTTCCGTATCAGCGATGCCGGCATCCAGGTTTTCCCACGGGCGATTGTCCAACCGGGCGCGGCGACCGGGTCCGAGACGTCCACGGGAGATGCACGTGTACCCATAGGGGTACCCGGCCTGGATGAAATGCTGGGTGGCGGCTTGCCGGCCGGCTATTCGCTGCTCCTGGTTGGGCCATCCGGTTCCGGCAAAACCATCCTGGCGACGGAATTTCTCGCCGAAGGGGCGCGCCGGGGCGAACCCGGCGTGATCGCGGCGTTCGAGAAAAGCCCCAGCCAGCTACTGAACACGAAACTGTCCGAGCTGGTCAGTGCCGGGAAAGTGGGGGTGATCAACACGCGCTCCCTGGATTTGTCGATCGATGAAACCTTGCATGATCTGATCGAAATGATCAAACGCATGCGGGCCAAGCGCGTCGTCATCGACTCCCTGTCGGGATTCGAGCTGGCGCTGGCGCCCGAGTTCAGCGAGGATTTTCGCGGATCGCTGTACCGGATGGTTGCCGAGCTGACGGGCATGGGCATGACCATCCTGATGACCTCGGAGCTGGAAGATCGCTACACCGATTTGCGCTTCAGTCCGTTTGGCAGCGCGTTTCTCGCCGACGCCATTATCGTGCAGCGCTACGTCGAAATCGCCGGCCAGTTCAAACGCGCCATGTCGGTGGTCAAAGTCCGCGGCAGTCAGCACAGCAAGGATATTCGACTGTTTGATATTACCGACGCGGGCATCATTCTCGGCGAGACCATGTCCGGGTATGCCGGCATCCTGTCGGGCCGGCCGACGCTCGGCCCTAACTAGAGCGACCGGATGATGGAGCGCGGTCAATGAACAAAGGCGACCGTCACGGCGCTGCGGGGAGCGATCATCCGGGTTCAACGGATGTGGCCAGTCAGCACCGCGATGGTTTGCCGGCAGTTCCGGAAAAGGACAATCCGCACAGTGACGGCGCGGCCATGGACGATACCGCAGCCGTTCGCAGCCGCGAGACCCTGGCCACCGCCCGGGAAGACGCCGTGGATCTGCGTGAACTTGCTGTCGACAGGCGCGAAGGGACGGCCGCGGCGCGCGAGCAGGTCATTCGCGCGGCCGAGACGACACAGGCAGCGTCCGACGATCACCTGGCGATGTTGCAGCAGGCGAACGCACGCCTGGTCATCGCGAACGTCGAAGCACAAGAGCTGGCCGAACAACTCGGAAAGGCCAAAGCCCAGTTGGAGAACGCCAAGCTCGTGGCGGAAAAAGCCAACCGCGCGAAATCGGAATTCCTTTCCAGCATGAGTCATGAGTTGCGCACCCCGCTCAATGCCATCCTCGGCTTCGCCCAGTTGCTGGAGACCGGCTCACCGCCGCCAACGGACACCCAGACTGAACGGCTGCACCAGATTACCAAGGCAGGCTGGTATCTGCTGGAACTGATTAACCAGATTCTCGATCTCGCGGTAATCGAATCCGGCAAGCTGTCGCTGTCACAGGAAGCGGTGCCACTGATCGATGTCCTGCGTGAATGCCAGGACATGATCGAATCGCAGGCGCAACAACACGACACCCAAATAAACTTTCTGCCTTTTGACGAAACGTGGGCTGCCTATGCCGATCGGACCCGGGTAAAGCAGGTTCTGATCAACCTGCTTTCCAATGCGATCAAATACAACCGCGGGCACGGAACCGTCGTGGTGGCATGTACGGCGACTCCGGAACGCCTGCGTATCAGCATCAAGGACAACGGTGCGGGCTTGCCCCCGGAAAAGCTGGCGCAACTGTTTCAGCCGTTCAATCGTCTCGGGCAGGAGGCCGGCGCCGAGGAAGGGACCGGCATCGGGCTGGTGGTCTCCAAGCAACTGGTCGAACTGATGGGTGGCAGCATCGGCGTTCAAAGCAGCGTCGGCGTTGGCAGCGAATTCTGGTTCGAACTGATCCGGAATGTGGCACCGCATCTGGCCGCTGCCAAGGCAATGCCCATAGCATCTTCGCCGCAAGCCCGGGGAGACGCGGCGCGGCGCACCCTGCTGTACGTGGAAGATAATCCGGCCAACCTGCTGCTGGTCGAGCAAATCATCGGGAATATCCCGCATTTACACATGCTGAGCGCACGCGATGGCAATCACGGCATCGCGCTGGCGCGCACCCAGCTCCCGGATGTAATCCTGATGGACATCAATCTGCCCGGCATCGGCGGTATCCAGGCGCTGAAAATCCTGCGTGAAGACCCGGTCACAGCGCACATTCCGGTGCTGGCCATCAGCGCCAATGCCATGCCACGCGATATCCAGAAAGGCCTGGAGGCAGGATTCTTCCGCTATCTCACCAAGCCGATCAAGATCAACGAATTCATGGCAGCGCTGAACACAGCGCTGGAGTTTGCGCACGCCGGGTAAAAAGGCGCCAGTAACCACAAGTCCATTGAGGATATGGTCTGGCGATATTCCTTAATCCTAAGAACGGCTTTAGCCGCAGATGAACGCAGATAAATGCAAATGAATCATGTCATTGATGCACCCAGGTCATTCACCTTTTCGGTGATCTGGCGAATACAGGCAGTGCATTGAATATCCGCGTTCATCTGCGTTCATCTGCGTTCATCTGCGGCTGACTGCTTTTTCCAGGTTAACGGCCGGCCAATCCATCCCTGATTTTCCGAGACCATTTCCGGTCGATGCCCCGTCGTCAAGACCGTGCTCCGCATCGGGATCAGCCCCAATCTATGTGCGTCACCGTACCGACGGTCGTGGGCAACGCGCCTAACCTTGCCAGTCTGGATCCGTAACTATTATCCGTATTGATTGCCAGACCGGAGAGTCCGCCTGTTGCACTCGATAGCGTCATTCGATGAATTCGCCATGCATATTCATTGCAGCGATCCTTTCGCTCATTCACTCACATGCACGACAAGACGAAACTTCTTCTGAGTATGCCCGAACCCCGTCGGGCCGGCCGACGCACGACCGTGGCTGGAGCAACCGGATAATGGAGGACGGTAATGCGCAGGGAAGATAAAGACAGCGCTTCGGATACCAATAACCCGGGTCCATCGGGTGTGACCAGCCAGCAGCAAGGCCGGTTGCCGTACGACCACAAAAAAGTCATCCCGCACAGGCAAAGCGCTGTCGGGGACAATAAGGCGGCCGTTCTGGACCGCGAGAGATCGGCCACGGCCCGGGAAGATGCCGTGGGTTTGCGCGAAAATGCGGTCGGTGCGCGCGAAGGTACTGCTACCGTTCGCGAGCGGAAAACTCGCGCCGCGGAGATAAAACACGAAACGTCCAACGACCACTTGAATATGTTGCGGCAAGTGAACGCGCGACTGGTCACCGCAACCATTGAGGCGCAAGAACTGGCAGAACAGGTCCAAACGACAAAAGAACAGCTGGATCACCTGGCGCATTACGATGCCCTCACCGATTTGCCGAATCGAATACTGCTGCAAGACCGGCTTGGCCAGGCGATCGAGCTGGCTCAACGTCAAGGCAGGCAACTGGCGGTGATGTTCATGGACCTGGATCAATTTAAACATATCAACGACTCCCTGGGGCATGCGGTGGGCGACCAGATGCTGCAGTCGGTGGCGCAACGTCTGGCGGGTAGCGTGCGCCACTCGGATACCATCAGTCGCCAGGGTGGGGACGAATTCGTGCTGCTGCTTCCCTACATCGAGCACGCCGAAGACGCGGCGCTGTCCGCGCAAAAGATGCTTGCGGCGCTCGCGCCGCCTCACCGCATCGACCGGCACGATCTCCATATCAGCGTGAGTATCGGTATCAGTATCTACCCCGACGACGGCCGGGATGCGGACACACTGATCCGGAGCGCCGATACCGCGATGTACCATGCCAAGGAAAACGGGCGCAACACTTACAAATTCTTCGAGCAAGACATGAATGACCGTGCCGTCCAGCGGCAATCCATCGAAGCCGGCCTGCGCCACGCGCTGGCGCGGCAGGAATTCGTACTGCACTACCAACCGAAAATAAATCTTCGCAGCGGAGCGATTGTCGGTGTCGAGGCGCTCATCCGCTGGCAGCATCCGGAACGCGGACTGCTGCCGCCGGCGCAGTTCGTTCCCATCGCCGAAGACAGCGGCCTGATCCTGCCGATTGGCCGCTGGGTGCTTCGCGACGCCTGCCGCCAGGCACGGGCCTGGCAGGATGCGGGCTTGCCGCGGGTCACCGTCGCCGTCAATACCTCCGCGCTCGAGTTCCGCGCCAAGGATTTTTTCGAAAATATACGCGCGACGCTCGAGGAGACGCGTTTGCAGCCGCGCTACCTGGAACTCGAGCTGACCGAAAGCATCCTCATGCGGGATGCCGAGCCCACCGATGCCACGCTGAATGCGCTCGCCGGCCTGGGCGTAAAGCTTGTGATCGATGACTTCGGTACCGGCTATTCCAGCCTGAGTTATCTGAGGAAGTTTCCGATCGATACCCTGAAGATCGACCAGTCGTTCGTGAACCAGATGACCAGCGATCCGGACGATGCCGCCATCGTGAGCGCCGTGGTCAGCCTGAGCAAAAGCCTCAAGCTGCACGTCATTGCGGATGGCGTGGAAACTCCCGAGCAGTATGCATTTCTTCTGTCCCAACAGTGCGACGGGGGTCAAGGCCACTATTTCAGCCGTCCAGTGCCGGCCGAGGAATTCGCTGTGTTACTGGCAAACGGTATACCGGAAACCCTCCTCAATACTGGTTGAGCAATTCCTTTTCGTGCCGCATCATTAGCTACCGGGAAATCGCCGGGCCTGGCAGAGCTCCCCTCCCCCACGAATGGGAAACGGGAGTAACGGCTGCCTGGCAAAAAACACGAGTGCTGAAAACCGCGGCTAATCCGACTGACGATGCCGTTCACACCTTTTCATGCCGCCGTCGCCGGCTGGTTCCAGGCGACCTTCAGCGCACCGACGGCGCCGCAGGCCGAGGCGTGGCCGGCGATTCGCGCCGGACGGCACACATTGGTCGCCGCGCCCACCGGCTCGGGCAAGACGCTGGCGGCATTCCTCGCGGCAATCGACACCTTGGTGCGCGATGGCGTCGCACACCCGCTCGCAGACGAAACCCGCGTGGTGTACGTGTCGCCGCTCAAGGCGCTGTCCAACGACATCGAGCGCAACCTGCAATGGCCGCTGGAAGGGATTCGGGCACAATTAAAGGCGCTGCAGCTGCCGGACGTGGACATCCGCGTGCAGGTGCGCACCGGCGACACCACACCCGGCGAACGCGCGGCCATGATCAAGCGCCCGCCGCATATTCTGGTCACGACCCCCGAGTCGCTGTATCTGCTGCTTACCAGCGAGTCCGGGCGCAACATGCTGGCGACGGCACGTACGGTTATCGTGGATGAAATCCATGCGGTGGCCGGCAGCAAGCGCGGTTCGCATCTGGCACTGTCGCTCGAACGACTCGCGGCGCTTGCCAACCCGCATGCACTCACGCGCATTGGCCTGTCGGCCACGCAGAAGCCAATCGAGGAGATCGCGCGCTTTCTGGTGGGCAGCAGCGCCGTCCTCCCCTCACCCCATCCCTCGGCAACTGCTCCCGGCGTTGCTCTCGACCGCTTGTTCCCGACGCGGTCTACCGCCTCCATCCCTGGAGGCGTACCTCCTGCATCCATGCAGTCGTCTCCCCAAAGGGGAGAGGGGGAGAAGGAAGTTGACTGTGTAATAGTTGACAGCGGCCACTCCCGCGCGCGCGATCTGGCGCTGGAACTGCCGGGCGCGCCGCTCGAGGCGGTGATGTCGGGCGAGGTGTGGGAGCAGGTATACGAGCGGCTGGCCGAACTGATCCGCGCCCAACACACCACCCTGGTGTTCGCCAATACGCGCCGCCAGGTGGAGCGTGTCACGTTGCACTTGAGCGAGCGTCTCGGCAAGGAAAACGTCGGCGCCCATCATGGCAGCCTGTCCAAGGAGCAGCGTCTCGAATCCGAACAACGCCTGAAGTCCGGGCAGTTGCGTGCACTGGTTGCAACCGCCTCGCTGGAGCTCGGCATCGATATCGGCGACGTCGACCTGGTCTGCCAGCTGGGCAGCCCGCATGCCATCGCCACCTTCCTGCAACGCGTCGGGCGCGCCAACCATGCGGTCGGCGGCATCCCCAAGGGCCGGCTGTTTCCGCTGTCGCGCGACGACCTGGTGGAGTGCGCCGCGCTGCTCGACAGCGTGCAGCGCGGCGAACTCGACCGGCTGATCATTCCACCCAAACCGCTCGATGTGCTGGCGCAGCAGATCGTGGCGGAGGTGGCGGCGCGCGACTATGGCGAAGACGAACTGTACGCGCTGGCGCGGCGCGCCTGGCCGTACCGCGACCTGACGCGTGCCGAATTCAACGCCGTGGTGCACATGCTGTCCGAAGGCTACGCCACGCGCCGCGGGCGGCGCTCCGCCTATCTGCACCGTGACGCCGTGAACCAGCGGCTGCATGCGCGCAAGGGCGCGCGCCTCACCGCCTTGACCAACGGCGGAGCGATTCCGGACAACGCCGACTACCGCGTGATCCTGGAACCGGCCGGACTGTTCATCGGCACGCTCAACGAAGACTTCGCCATCGAGTCCATGAGCGGCGACATCTTCCAGCTCGGCAATGCCTCGTACCGCATTCTCAAGATTGAATCCGGCACGGTGCGCGTGGAGGATGCCCGAGGCGCGCCGCCGACCATCCCGTTCTGGATCGGCGAGGCACCGGCGCGCACCGACGAGCTGTCGCACGCGGTCGCGCGTCTGCGCGCCGCGTTCGATACGCGCCTGACACAGATCGACGCCGACAGCCTCGCCGCCACGGTCGAATGGCTGATTCAGGAATTGCACCTCGACCACAGCGCCGCGCACCAGCTCACCGAATATCTGGCCAGCGCCAAGGGCGTGCTCGGGCAGTTGCCGACCCAGGACCGCATTGTCCTGGAACGTTTCTTTGATGAAACCGGCGGCATGCAGCTCATCGTGCACAGCCCGTTCGGCAGCCGCATCAACCGCGCCTGGGGCTTGAGCCTGCGCAAACGCTTCTGCCGCAAATTCAATTTCGAGTTGCAGGCGGCGGTGACCGAGGATGCCATTATCCTCAGTCTCGGCGAGACCCACAGCTTTCCGCTGGAAGAAGTCGCCCATTACCTCAACAGCCGTTCGGTGCGCGCGGTGCTGGTGCAGGCGCTGCTGGCCGCGCCGCTGTTCACCACGCGCTGGCGCTGGGTGGCGAATATTTCACTCGCTGTGAAGCGCTTCCGCGGCGGACGCAAGAACCCGCCGCCGTTCCAGCGCATCGAGGCCGAGGACCTGATCGCGGTTGTGTTTCCCGACCAGATTGCCTGTGCCGAAAACATTGTCGGCGAGCGCGAGGTGCCGGACCATCCGCTGGTGAACCAGACGCTCAGCGACTGCCTGAACGAGGCCATGGATGTCGAAGGACTGATCCAGCTGCTGGCGGCACTGGAGCGCGGCGACAAGCAATTTGTGGTACGCGATCTGCCGCACCCCTCGCCGCTGGCGCTCGAAATCCTGAACGCGCGGCCCTATGGTTTTCTGGATGATGCACCGCTCGAAGAGCGCCGCACCCAGGCGGTGCTGAGCCGGCGCTGGCTCGACCCGGCGGAAGCCGAGGAGTTCGGCAAGCTCGATGCCGAGGCGATTGCGCGCGTGCGCGAACAGGCCTGGCCGGAAGTGGA
>Ga0105106_10001564_pt1 | contig 16477 bp, 11 predicted proteins | sample PPLLaktember2015_5_FD_79109 | JGI IMG/M metagenome (GOLD analysis project Ga0105106, IMG submission 79109) | Freshwater sediment microbial communities from Prairie Pothole Lake near Jamestown, North Dakota, USA - PPLs Lake P8 Core (1) Depth... | ecosystem: Environmental > Aquatic > Freshwater >...
CTTCACGTGGGCTTCCCAGACGACGCGGCAGAAACCGGGATAGCCGGGCTCTTCGACGTAGACCACGCGGCAGCGCTCCCCCTGCCACAGGAGCTCGCCGCCGGTGCGTTCGCAGAGATCACAGTCCATAAAGGTACTCCGCTCCTTCGGCGCAGCTACGCTGCGCCTCCGGGCGCGACGGCGCGCTTAGGCGGCTACCGCCGCTCAGAAAGATCCACCCCGCTCCTTCGCTTCGCTCCGGGCGCAACGGCGCGCTTAGGCGGCTACCGCCGCTCTTTACGATCATAACGGCGGCCCTTGGTCTGAGACGTGTTCGAAAGTCCATCGCGCGGCGTGCTGGGCGAGGTCGAGCGCGCGGGCGACCGCGCGCCGCCGCCACGCCGCCGACGCGGGGCACAGCATCTCGCGCAGGCGCTCCTTGGCCGGATGCACTATGCTGCCCTCGCCGAAAAAATGCCAGCGGTTTTCCTCGCGCAGCGCGTGGATCACCCTGATCGGCGGATAGGTGCCGATCTCCTGCAGGACGAAGTCGATGCGCACGCCCGGCAGGACGTGCGGCAGCGCACTGCCGTAGCCGCCGCGCACGGCGTAGGCGACCGACTGCCGGCGCACGTCGACGAGGCTGCGTCCGAGCGCGGGACCCAACACTTCCGGCCCCGTCGCGTTCACCCGCGATTCGGGAATGACGGTGTCGGAGCCGTGCCTTCCGAGCCCGGTGTGCAGATCGAGCGCGAATACGTAGCCCGCGCCGGCGAGATGCTGCGCGAGCCAGTCCATATAAAGGCGCGGACCGCGCTCGAGCTCGCGACCGCCGAAGAAAAGGCCGCGCGGAAATTCGTACTGCCCTTCGGCCACCGCCTGTTTGACGCGATGAAAACCGTGGCGCACCGCAGTCGCCGCCGCGCGCATCGCGAAACCGTCGCGCGATGGCGGCGTCGGCGGATTGAGCAGCGGATCGAGCGCGCGATAGAGCTCGGGCGCGCCCGACCAGCTTTCACCGCCCATGAGAAAGTTGCGATTCAGATCGACGTTGTTCTCGTTCGTGCGTCGGAGCCACGCCATCCCGTACGGGTTGAGCACGTGCACGAGCACGATCGCATCGTTCGCACCGCGCGCCGGCAGCGCATCGAGCAGCGCAAGCTGGGCCGCCGAGCCCGTGTAAGCCTCGACGCCATGCAGTCCGCTCGTATGGAGGAAAACGCGGCGCGGTCTCGCGGAGCCCAGCCACGCGATGTCGATTGACAGCGACTCCCCGCGCGGTCCTCTTGCAGGAAGTGCTATTGCGTGCGCGGCCGCGCCCGCCGACACCGCGGCCAGACGAAAGCGCCCGCGGGCGGTCTCGTAATCGGGCGAGAAATAAGACTCAGAGCAGGACGCGCTCGATCCCGCCGTCATTCGCCTTCTTCACGTAATCGGCCATCCAGTTCTCGCCGAGCAGGTGTTTCGCCATTTCGACGACGATGTAATCGGCCTGCGTGCCCGAATCGTTGTCGTAGCGCGCGAGGCCCTGGAGGCAGGAGGGGCACGACGTGAGGATCTTCACTTCGCCTTTGAAGCCGTCTGCGCGCAACGCTTCGGCGCCCTTGCGCATCTCGAATTCCTTGCGGAAGCGCACCTGGGTCGCGATGTCGGGCCGCCCCACGGCGAAAGTCCCCGATTCGCCGCAGCAGCGGTCGTTGAGGGCGACCGGCTGGTTCATGATCTCGTTCACGACCTTGAGCGGCTGGTAGGTCTTCATCGGAGTGTGGCAGGGGTCGTGATACATGTAGCGCACGCCGTTCACGCCGTCCAGCTTCACGCCTTTTTCGAGCAGGTACTCGTGGATGTCGAGCAGGCGGCACCCCGGGAAGATCCTGTCGAACTGGTAGCCGAGCAACTGGTCCATGCACGTGCCGCACGACACGATCACGGTCTTGATGTCGAGATAGTTGAGCGTGTGCGCGACGCGGTGAAAGAGCACGCGGTTCGCCGTGGTGATCGCCTGCCCCTTGTGCTCTTCACCCGCGGCGGTCTGCGGATAGCCGCAGCAGAGGTAACCCGGGGGCAGCACCGTCTGCACGCCGATGTCGTAGAGCATCGCCTGGGTCGCCAGTCCGACCTGGCCGAAGAGACGCTCCGAGCCGCAGCCCGGGAAGTAGAAGACGGCATCCGCGTCTTCGGCCGCGCGCTGTGGATCGCGAATGATCGGCACGATGCGCGGGTCCTCGATGTCGAGGAGCGCGCGCGAGCTTTTCTTCGGCAGGCCGCCGGGCATCGGCTTGTTGACGAAGTGGATGATCTGCGTGCGCACCGCAGGCAGGCCCACGGTCGCGGGCGGTCGCTTCGTCTGCCGCTGCACGAGGCCGAGCGCTTTTGCCGCGCGATGCGCGAACCGCTGCGCGGCGTAGCCGATGCGGATCATGCCGAGCCGCAACGCGTTGATCGTCGTCGGATCGGTCGCGTTCAGGAAAAGCATCGAAGCGGCGATGCCGATCTTCGGCCGCCGCTTGCGGTTGCGGCGGAGGTAGTTGCGCATCGCGACCGACACGTCGCCGAAGTCGATGTCGACCGGGCACGGGTTCACGCACTTGTGGCACACCGTGCAATGGTCTGCGACGTCGCCGTACTCCTCGAAGTGCTTGAGCGAAATGCCTCTGCGGGTCTGCTCTTCGTAGAGGAACGCCTCGGTCAAGAGGCTCGTCGCGAGGATCTTGTTGCGCGGGCTGTAGAGCAGGTTCGCGCGCGGCACGTGGGTCGCGCACACCGGCTTGCACTTTCCGCAGCGCAGGCAGTCCTTGATCATGTCGGCGATGCGCCCGATCTCGGACTGCTCGAGGATCAGGCTTTCGGTGCCGATCAGCGAGAAGCTCGGCGTGTAGGCGTTGCGCAGATCGGCACCCGGCAGGAGCTTGCCTTTGTTGAAGCGGCCTTCGGGATCGACGCGCTGCTTGTAGTCCTGAAAAGCCTGCTGCTTGTCGGCGTCGAGAAACTCGAGCTTGGTGATGCCGATGCCGTGCTCGCCCGAGACGACGCCGTTCAGCGAGACCGCGAGCTTCATGATGCGCGCGACGGCGTCCGCCGCTTCCTGCAGCATCCCGTAATCGTCGGAGTTCACCGGGATGTTGGTGTGCACGTTGCCGTCGCCGGCGTGCATGTGCAGCGCCACGAAGACGCGGCTCCTCAGAACCTGCCTGTGCGTGGCTTCGATCAGCTTCACGATCGGCGTGAAAGGGCGTCCGTCGAAAATGTCGCCGAGCATCGCGCAGAGCTCGGTCTTCCACGACACGCGGATCGTGTAATCCTGCAGCAGGTGGAAGAGCGTCTCGGCGCGCCCGCGGTGCAGCGCTTCTGCGATCGCGGGCGCATAGGGCTGCGGCGCGCTCTGGTCAAGCGCGCCGAGGGGCTGGTCGAGGTTGTCGAGGAGCCATCTCCAGCGTTCGCCGATTTCGGCGACGAGCCTCTTCGCGAGCACCACGCGGTCGGCGAGCAGCTCCGCGCCGGAGCCGATTTCCTCGCGCCGCGCGAGCGGCAGCTCGCCATCGAGCAAGACCTCGATGGCCGCCACGAGCGCGAGCTTGTTCCTGATCGAGAGCTCGATGTTGATGTGCTCGATGCCGTCCGAATAACCGCCGAGTCCCTCGATCGGGATCACCACGTCTTCGTTGATCTTGAACGCGTTGGTGTGCTTCGAGATCGCGGCGGTGCGCGCGCGGTCGAGCCAGAATTTCTTGCGGATGTCGGGCGCGACCGCGATGAAGCCCTCGGCCCCGCGCGCGTTCGCGAGCCGCACCACGTGCGAAGCCGCCGCGGCGACCGCGTCTTCGCTTTCGCCCACGATGTCGCCGATCAGCACCATCTTCGGGCGTCCGGGCCGGCGCGTCTTGGTCGCGTAGCCGACCGCTTTCACGTAGCGTTCGTCGAGGTGCTCGAGCCCCGCGAGCCGGGCGCCGCCGGGCTGCGCATCGAGGTAGCGTCGAATCTCGACGATGCACGGCACCGCCTCGCGCACCTGCCCGAAGAACTCGAGACACACGGTGCGCACCGCGGGCGGCATGCGGTGCAGTATGAAAGTCGCCTGCGTGATGATGCCGTCGCAGCCTTCCTTCTGTATGCCTGGAAGGCCGCCGAGCGCTTTGTCGGTGACGTCCTTGCCGAGCCCCGCCTTCCTGAAGACGCGGCCCGGAATTTCCAGGATCTCGGGCGCGCCCGCGGGCGTTCTGCCGTCCGCTGCATAGCGCGTGATCCTGAACTTCGCGACTTCGACGTCGTGGATCTTGCCGAGGTTGTGGTCCAGCCGCTCGACGAGCATCCACTTCGCCTCGGGCGTCACCATCTTCCACGACGCGAGGTTGTCGAGCGCCGTTCCCCACAACACGGCTTTCTTGCCGCCCGCGTTCATTGCGACGTTGCCGCCGATGCAGGAAGCGTCCGACGACGTCGGGTCGCACGCGAAAACGAGCCCCGCCGCGTCGGCGGCTTCCATGGCGCGCTTGGTGACGACGCCCGCGCCGCAGCGCAAGACCGGCACCGGCTTGGCGACACCCGGCAGCAGCGCCTCTTCGATGCGGCTCATGGCCTCCAGCTTCTCGGTATTGATCACCGCCGAGAGCGGCGTGAGCGGAATCGCACCGCCGGTGTAACCGGTGCCGCCGCCGCGCGGAATGATCGTGAGGCCGAGATCGATGCAGGCGAGCACGACGGCCGCGACTTCCTCTTCGCTGTCGGGATTGATCACGACGAACGGATATTCCACGCGCCAGTCGGTCGCATCGGTGACGTGCGAGACGCGCGCGAGCCCGTCGAACTGCACGTTGTCGCCGCGCGTGATGCCGGCGAGGCGCCCGGTGACGCGCTTTCTCAGGTCGTACGTGTCGCGAAAGCGCAGCTCGAAGCGATCGACCGCGGCAGCGACTGCGGCGAGGAGCGTCGTCACGTGCTCGTTGCTCTTCCTCGCGCGGCGCGCTTCGATTGCGGCGATCCGGTCGCGCATCTCCGCGATCAGCGCGGCGCGGCGCTTCGGATACGTGATGAGCTCGTCCTCGATGTAGGGGTTGCGCGTCACCACCCAGATGTCGCCGAGCACTTCGTAGAGCATTTTCGCCGAGCGCCCGGTGCGCCGCTCGCTGCGCAATGCGAAGAGCGCGTCCCAGGCGGGCTCGCCCAGGAGACGGATCACGATCTCGCGGTCCGAGAACGAGGTGTAGTTGTAAGGGATTTCGCGCAGGCGGGAAGTCATGATGGGGTGCGGCGGAAGGCCGCGAGAGCGCGGCGGAACGTTTGCGGCAATCATGGTATCGGCGGCCGGGGTGGCGGTAAACACCGGACGATCAGCGGTTTTTTGAGCTTCGCACGAAGTATGAGCAAAGAGCGTGCGAGGAGGCGGCAGGGACGTTTACATGAGGGCGGTGATCGCCGCGTAACGCGCCAACTTGCCGATCGCCATGTACGCAGCCGCGAGCGCGATGTTGAGCCGCAGCCACCCCGCAGCGACGCACAGCGCGTCTCCGATGAAGGGCACCCACGCGAGCAGCAGCACCGGAGCGCCGTAGCGCTGCACGCCGGCAAGCCCTTTGAGGGGGCGCGTGCGCGGGATGAGGCGCCCCACGAGGTACGAGCTCAGCCCGCCCAGGGTGTTGCCGACCGTGGCGATGCCGACGGCGGTCCACGCGGTATCCGGATGACCTTTGAGCACCGCGTAGAGGACCGCTTCGGAGCCCCCGGGCAGCAGCGTCGCGGCGAGGAAACTGCTCGCGAAAAGCGTCCAGAGGCTGGCGGCGGCATCCATCGGTCGAGGCGGGAGCGCGTGGTAAAATCGACGCCTCTCCAGACGGACTTCTCATCCGGCGTTCGCGCCCGGCGAGACGGCTTGCAACGATGAGCGAAGCGTCCCTGATCACCGAAGATTACCGCAAGATGCAGCAGGAGCTGCACCGCAATCCCAATTACGGCGTTGCCTCGGTGCAATTCGCGCCGCTCGTCGCCGACGTGGTGAAGCAGACCGGTGCGGTGGAGCTGCTCGACTACGGTGCGGGCAAGGGACGGCTCGGGGCCGCGCTCGACGAGCTGCTCGACCGGCAGATTGAGATCCACCACTACGATCCCGCGATACCGCAGTGGGCCGACCGCCCCGAGCCGTGCAAGCTCGTCGCATGCATAGACGTGCTCGAGCACATCGAGCCCGATCTCATCGACAACGTCCTCGACGATCTGAAACGAGTCACCGCCGGCGTCGGCGTGTTCACCGTGCATACCAAGCCCGCGGTGAAAGTGCTGCTCGACGGGCGCAACGCGCACCTCATACAAGAGCCGCCCGAGTGGTGGCTCCCGAAGTTCATCGAGCGCTTCGATCTCGTCCAGTTCACGCGCATCTCGATGGGATTTTTGATCGTGGTCGAGCGCAAGGCGGGCTAGTGGGGTGTCCCGCCGATACGTGAATATCGCCCGTCGTCGTTGTGGCGAAAGCGCAATCCATGTTGACGTTGATACATGGATACTGGATCGCGACCGCCTCGCGGTCTCGTCCAGAATGACGATGCTTATCTGAGCCAGCAAAGGAGCCTCATGAGCTATGCCGTCGAGTTTCCGGGGGTGGTCACGCTGCCGGTCGCGGAAAGCAACCAGCAGTTCCCGGTGGGACGCATCTACTGCGTCGGTCGCAACTATGCCGAGCACGCGCGCGAGATGGGGCACGACCCCGACCGCGAGCCGCCATTTTTCTTCATGAAGCCGGCCGACGCGATCGTGATGAGCGGCTCGTCCATCCCCTATCCGCAGATGACCAAAGACCTGCACCACGAGATCGAAATGATCGTGGCGATCGGCAAAGGCGGCTCCGACATCCCGGTGGACAAGGCCCTCGACCACGTTTTCGGTTACGGCGTCGGCCTCGACATGACGCGCCGCGACCTGCAGGGCGAGGCGAAGAAAATGGGCAGGCCGTGGGAGATGGGCAAAGCTTTCGACAATTCGGCGCCGTGCACCGCGTTGAAGACCGTCGCGATGGTGGGGCATCCCGCGAAAGGCGCGATCTGGCTCAAGGTGAACGGAGAGGTGCGGCAGAAGGGCGACCTGTCGGAAATGATCTGGAACGTTCCGGAGACGATCTCGTATCTGTCGAAGCTGATCACGCTGCGCGCGGGTGACGTCATCATGTCGGGCACGCCCGCCGGCGTCGGACCCGTGAATGCGGGAGACAAGCTCGAAGGGCACGTCGACAACGTCGGCGATCTCACGATTTCTTACAGGAAGTAACTCCCGCCCGGATGACCGAAGCGGCGTCCGTCCCCGATCCGCGTTTCCAGGCGCTCGTGCGGGCGCAGTATGCCGGCAATCCGGAGGCGATGACGGCGCTCGGGGCGCGGCTACTCGTCGGCCGCGAAGCGCCGCTCGCCCCCGTCGACGGCGCCGCGCTGATCGCCGAGGCGGCGCAGCAAGGCGACGCGAGCGCATGGAGCTACGTCGCGGTGCTCGCTGCCGCCGGGGTCGGGCGCGCGCAGAGCTGGGCCGATGGGCTGCACGCGCTCGAGCGTGCAGCCGCGCTCGGGCGCAGCGACGCCGCGCGGCAGCTCGAGCTCCTGCGCGCCATGGACGCCGCAGGTGCGAACGAGATACGGCGATGGCTGACGGCGGCGGAAGGCCGCGCGCTTCACGATGCGCCGCGCTCCGTCGCGTATGCGCAGTTCCTCAGCCCGGCCGTGTGCGCCTATCTCATCGAGCGCGCCGGCTCCCGGCTGGTTCCGGCACAGGTGAACGATGCGCGCGGCGGCGGTCTCAAGCTCGACCCGATGCGCACCAATACCGGCGCGGTGTTCTCGCTCGTCGACAGCGATTTCTTGATCCAGTTGATCCGCGCACGCATCGCGCACACGGCCGGCGTTTCGGCGGGCGCGCTCGAGCCCGCCGAGGTCCTTCATTACGCGGTCGGCGAGCGCTACAGGCTGCACGTCGATTTCTTCCATCCCGCGCTGCCGACTTTCGCCGAGGAAATGCGCACCAAAGGCCAGCGCGTGAAGACCTGCCTCGTTTATCTGAACGACGACTTCGAAGGCGGCGAGACCGAATTCCCGAAGCTCGGACTGAAGTTCCGCGGAGGCGTCGGCGAAGCGCTTTTCTTCGAGAACGTGGGCGCCAACGGCGCCGGCGACATGAGCACGCTGCATACCGGACTGCCGCCCGCGCTCGGGGAAAAGTGGCTGTTCTCGCAGTGGATACGCAGCAAGCCCCAGCAACCCGCGTAGCGACCAGTCTGATGTTTAATGTTCAGTGTTCAATGTTCAATGGTCGAAGCGCGGGTTTTCATTCAACACTAAACATTCAAGACTAAACACTCACATCATGGACAAGCGCACGCTCGGCAAGAACGGCCCCCAGGTTCCCGCATTGGGTCTGGGCTGCATGGGTATGTCGATCAGCTACGGCGAGCCGAACGACGAGGAGTCGATCGCGACGATGCACCGCGCGGCGGAGCTCGGCGCCAATCTGCTGGTCACTTCGGATGCGTACGGCAACGGCGTGAACGAGGAGCTGATCGGCCGCGCGATCAAAGGCCGGCGCGACCAGTACCTCATCGCCACCAAATTCGGCAATCTCGCGCTCGCGGGCCGCGGCAGCGGGGACTCCGCGCCGGCGCTGACCGGCGGTCATCCGGATTACGTGCCTCAGGCGTGCGACAAGAGCCTGAAGCGTCTCGGCATCGACACCATCGACATCTACGGTTTGCACCGCGTCGATGCCAGCGTGCCGATCGAGGACACGGTCGGCGCGATGTCGCGCCTCGTCGAGCAGGGCAAAGTGCGCTACCTCGCGCTCTCGGAGGCGGGGCCGCAGACGATCGCGCGCGCGCACAAGGTGCATCCGATCACCGCGCTCGAGACCGAGTACTCGCTGTGGAGCCGCGATGTCGAGAACGAGATCCTGCCCGCGTGCCGCGAGCTCGGCATCGGCTTCATGGCGTACGCGCCGCTCGGGCGCGGCTTCCTCACCGCGACGATCAAGACGCTCGACGCACTGCTGCCGAAAGACCGGCGTCGCGATCACCCGCGTTTCGAAGCGTCCAACATCGAGCGCAACCGCGAGCTTTTGAAGCCGCTCGAAGACATCGCGGCGCGCAGGAAGTGCACGCCGGCGCAGGTCGCGCTCGCATGGCTGCTCGCGCAGGCCCCGGACATCGTGCCGATACCGGGAACGAAGCGCCGCAAGTATCTCGAGGAGAACTGCCGCGCGGCCGATGTGCAGCTCGACTCCGGCGAGATCGCGTCGCTCGACGAGGCTTTTCCGTTGAACGTCACGGCCGGGACGCGCTATCCGGAGAAACAGTTGAAAGCGCTGGGGATCTAGACCGCCTTACGGCACCACAGGACAAACATTCCGCTGAAGGTGTCGGGATACTGCCGCTCGTAGCTGTCCCAGTTCGCCAGGTCCGTCATGTGCAGGTCTTCGGGGAACAGGCGGCGGTAGCGCGCGACGGTGTCCTGCGTAAGCTCCGCGAGCCCGAGAAACTCCAGCTCGAGCGCGCGCAGCATTTCGCCGAGCTGCGGCAGCGTGAACTGATGCTCCTGAACGTGAAACAGGAGATCGCGGCACATGCTCATCGAGTAGAAGTCGTTCGAATGCTCGAGCTCCTTCAGCGCCGAGCCTTTCTCGGCGGCCAGAACACGCTGCCTGAACTGCCTGATTTCGGGCTCCGTTGCGTGGATGCCCTCGGCGGCGATCAGGTCGCGCGCAGCGGTGACGCTGACGCGCGCCCGCGCGCTGTAGAACCCCAGTCTCATGAGTCCCCCGGGCCCTAACAGCCCGGCCACGGAGCGCAGCCCCGCCATCGGTTCGCGCATGTGGTGCAGCACTCCGGTGGACGCGACCAGGTCGAATCGCTCCTCCAGGGACGAAAGCCCGAGAATATCGGCCTGCCTGAGTTCGACGTTCGCCACACCCAGCGCTTCGGCCATGCGACGCCCGTAAGCCAGGCTGGAGAGGCTCAGATCGACCGCGAGCACGCGCGCGTTCGCGATGTTGGACGCGATCCAGATCGCGTCCTTCCCCGTTCCGCAGCCGGCGACGAGCACGCGGGGGGCGTGCGACGCGGCGACCGGGCGCACCGCAGGCAATTCGCGCCCGATCCAATCGGACACCGGAAAAGCCGGCTCGCGGTCCACTGCGAACCAGCGCGGATACGGGTGCTGCTCGTACATGCCGCGCACCTCGCGCGACACCGCATCTCTCGTTTCGGTAATTGAAACGATCTCGCCGCGAAGCGACTGTTCGGTTCGTGGATCGATCACCGAGCGCTGCAGCAGCCGGCTCAATGCCGGTGAAGCGTGGGCCTGCTGGAGGACGCTATCGATGCCGGATACGCCGTCGAGACGGCGATAACACGCGAGCGTGAGGAGCGCACGCAGCGTTGTATCCGAAGCGGGGCCGTTCGCCTGCAGGCCCGCCTCGACGTCGTGCTCGAGAGCGGCTACCGCGGCGCTTTCGCGTGCGCTCTCGAAAAACACGTACTCGTTGTTCAGATTCTGCAGCGCGAATGCACAGAGAAAATCCAGAGGCGCTTGAAATCGCGCCTGCTCGTCGACGAGCAAACGCTCGCGCAACCGTGTCAGCCAGTGCTCGAACTGCCGATCCGCCATGAGGCAATCGCGGAGAAGCGCGTGGAACAAGCGATCGGCCAAGGCTGTCTTCAACGATGCGTCGAATTCGAGCGGCGCGTCGCCGGCGGCCTTCGCAAGCACCGTGTCGAAAGCCGCTTTGGTCTTCAAAGCCTTGAGGCCCGCGCCGACATACGGCTTGACGTCGATGTCGCCGCGCCCGAAAAACCGCTCGAGCTCCGCGTGCCAGAATGCGGGCAGCGAGTCGAAGTGCAGGCGTCGCAACCAGTCGAAAGCACCGCGGCGGTCGAGCGCGCCTGCGGAATCGCGCGAGAAGGCTTCCTGATACGCGCGGATCGCTTCATCGATGCGGCCCAGCGCAATGAGGGCCTCGGCGAGTTGCCAATGAATCTCGGCGACCTCCGGTGCGTGGCGCAACGCCGCGCGATACGCGCTTTCGGCTTCGCCGTATCGAAAATCGCCGTGATGAGCCAAGCCCAGCCGGTAGTGCGCCTCGGCGAACGCGGGGTCGAGCGCGGTCGCGCGGGTGAAGCTCGCCTGCGCCGGTGTGAAGTCCTTGCGCGCCAGCTCGATGTTGCCGCGCATCAGCCAGTACGGCGCGATCTGCGGCCGCAATGCGGTCGCGCGCTCCGCCGCCTGCGCCGCCTCTTCGAGCGCGCCCTGCTGATAGAGAACGACAGCGAGCATGTTCCATGCATCGGGGGCGTCGCGGTGTGCGAGCGTAAGGCCGCGGTAGATCGTCTCGGCCTCGCCATAGGCGCCGGCCCGGCAAAGTGCGAGCGCATCGTCGAGCCGCGCAGCCAGGCCGTCTCCGGACATTCAGGTCTTGACGCAGCTCGCCGCTACCACGGCCGCTCGCCGGCGGCGGCCTTCTGCGCCATCTCCGCCTGGAATTCGGGCGGTCCGTAAGCGGAGAACGCCTGACGGTTGGTGAAGTTGCCGTTCTCGACGATCTGCTCCGAATACAACAGCGCACGCTGGTTCGCCTGCGCGTATTCCCTGAGCCAGTTCAACGCCCGCGGCGGAATTCTGCGGCCGACCGGAACTGCGACGTCGACCGGCATGCCGCGCCAGCGCGTCTGGTCGAAAAGCACCACGACTTTCGCGTTGTTCGGCTTCATCCATTCCGGCAGCGGGCTTTCGTCCATGCGCCACCCGCAGATGAAATGAACGCAGGGATCGACGGGCCGGTGCTCGTAATCGTTGCAGCCCGAACCGGTGCTGTGCGGGCACGGACGGCCGGGGTGCACCGGAACGCCGTTCACGCGGATCTGCAGCCAGCCGTCGCAGCACGCGGTGCATGGCTGACAGGTGCGGGCGGTGGGGACTTTTGACAATACAGTTCGACTCGATGGGCGCGAAACGGCCGCGACAGACATTTAGCATATCAGCAGGCGTTGGAGCGGCCCCCCGGACGATGGTTCGCCTCGAGATCGGCCGCGAGCCGCGCGAGCGCGTTCGACCAGTCCCCCTGCAGGGACTGGCGATAGATCTTGAAGCCGGGAAACCACGGTGAAGAGCGGCCCGACTGCATCCACCGCCATTCGGCCGGCACCGGTACCAGCACGCGCGCCGTTCTCCCCGCTGCGGCGCGCAGGTGCATGTTGGTGTTGCTCACGCCGATGTACTCGTCCAGGAGCGCGAGCAGAGCAAGCATGCTTTCGAGATCGTCGTTGAGGGCGGTCAAGTCGTGCACCGGGCGCGCGAGGGACGCGGCGAGGGCGTCCGTTTCGCCGCGTGCCGGCCGGCGCTGGAGCGCGACGATCGTGCCCGGCACGGCTTCGAGGGCGCGCGCGAGCGCGGGCAGCGCAATCGATTTGTGGAGGAGCGAAATGTCCTGCTGCTCTTCCGGCGCCGTTCCGCCGCGCCAGGTGATTCCAAGATAAGGGGGCGGCCCGAATGCAGCGAGGCGCTCCGCAATCTCCTTCATCCGCCCCGGCAGCGGCGCTATGCGCAGCGTCGGCGCGGGCTGCGGCCAGAAAAGCCGGATCTGGCGGCGGAAATCCGGCAGTGCGGGAAACGCGTCCGCACGCCTGCCCGCATCGCGCAGCGCGCTCGACGCGAGCTCGCCCAGCGCGTGAGGCAGATCGCCGGCGAGCAGGAACAGGTCGGCCTGCGGAAGCTCAGCGTTTTCCGGCAACAGGCGATCGACCGCAGCCGCGCGCTCGAGCAGGCTGTAGAGCTTGCCGGCGGGGCGGCAGCTCACGCGCGCCCCGCGAGCCGCGAGGAGCGGCGCGTGACGCAGAAAGAAAAGCTCGTCTCCGAGGCCTTGTTCAGCGAGCACGCAAGCGTGCTTGCCGGCGAGGTCTTGCGGCAGCGACAGAACGGGATGGCGCGCGCGGTGCTCGTCGCGCAGCGCGAGCGCGGCGGAGCGATGCGCGTATCCGCGCCAGCCGTCCTGCAAGCAGCCGTGGGCGAGCAGCGCCCCGCTCTCGACCTGTTTGCACGATACCGATTCGGGCTCGAGGAAAACCGCGTGAGCGATCCACCGCAGGCCGGCTGCGGAGTACCCCGCTTCCATCAGCGCCGTGCCGTAAGCCTGTGCCGTGCGGTGGTCGTCGGGCGCAATTCGCGCCGCGCGCTCGTAGCAGGCCAGGGCTTCGAGCAGACGCGCCTGCTGGGCGAGCGCTGTGCCGAGGAGCCGATGCGCAGCCGGAACATCCGGCGCGCGCGAGAGTAGCTCGCGGCTCACGGCTTCCGCTTCGGCGTAACGCCCCATGTCCATCATCACGGAAGCCAGGTTGAAGCGCGGGACGAGATCGCCGGGCGCCGCTGCGATGCACGCGCGATACTCGCGCTCCGCATCGGCGAAACGCAGCAGCGAGTGCAGTGCCCTGCCGACGCTGTTGCGCGCTTCCACCATGGAGGGGTCGAGCTCGAGCGCTTTGCCGTACGCTTCCAACGCGGCCGGGTAGCGGCGCTGGTCACGCAGGACATTGCCCAGGTTGAGCCACACGAGCGTCGAGTGCGGGAAACGCGTTGTCAGTCGCTGCAGCAGCGTCTGCGCTTCGTCGAGCTTGCCCTGAAGCGCGAGCGCCGCGGCGATGCCGGCCTGGAGCTGTGCCTCTTTCGGGGCGATGCGGCTCGCCTTGCGAAACATCTCGCAGGCTTCGGGATAGCGGTTGAGCGCGAGATAGGCCTGCGCCAGATTGGCCAGCACATGTGGGTCGTCGCGCTGCCTGCGGCTGGCGCGCTCCAGAAACGGGACAGCCTCCGCGGAGCGCCCGAGCTGGAGCAGCGCAGTGCCGGCCAGGTTCAGCGCTGGAGCGTGCTCCGGCGCGACGGCGAGGACCTCACGGTAGGCGTCGAGCGCCCCGTCGAGGTCGCCCCGATGGTGGGCCGCGACTCCGGCGTCGAGCCTCACCTTGAGCTGTTGCGTGGGCGTGGCGGGGTAAGCCATTGAACCGTAATTGTACTTTCACGCAGGCACTGAGGGGTGTTGCGGATTCGCAACAAACGCCGCCGGGCGAGGCCCTACCGGCCTCGCGCCAGCCGGCCCGGATTGCGGCGTTTCCGAGTACAGGTCGGCGCACCAGGGCGCAGCGCAGCCTTGTTGTATCGGCACAACAGCCGGGTGGCGAATATCGGGAAAAACGCACAAATCTGTTGAGCCCGTTCGAGCGGCCTGGGCATACTGCCTCCAACCTCGCTTACTCAGGGGGATAAAGGGCGCCCGGAGTTTTCTTGCCGTGACGCCGGAATTCAAAAACACATCCATAGGAGATGGTTATGCAGAAGAAACTGTTGGCTGTGGCGGTCGCGGGCGCTCTGGGCGCTCCTGCTGCCGCGCTGGCGCAGACGAGCACCGTGCAGATCTACGGCACGATGTACGTCGAGTATGCGTTCGCGGATCAGGGCAGCGCCCCGGGTCCGACGTTCTTTGAGCGCAGCGATGTCGATTTACTCCAGACCCCCGGCAGCAACATCGGTTTCAAAGGGGAAGAGAAGCTCGGCGGCGGTCTCTCGGCGTGGTTCCAGTGCGAGAGCACGGCTGACCCGCGCGGACAAAGCCAGGACGGCTGGTGCTCGCGTAACAGCGCGCTCGGCATGAAAGGCGGCTTCGGCAACCTCTTCATCGGTAGCTGGGATACGCCGTTCAAGCGCACGATGGGCCCGGGCCAGGTCGGCGCCAACGACACCGGCATCTGGGGCTCGTCGTTCCTGTTGACCGCCGGTTCCACGACGACGGGTCTGGGCGGTACGACTAATGCGCTTACGCGTGGCACCTTCCGCCGCCGTCAGAACACCAGCATCAACTACGACAGCCCGCGCTTCGGCGGCTTCCAGGTGATGGCGGCGTACACGGCGGCACAAAGTGCGACCGCCACGCTCGACGGTGCGAACAACAACAAACCACGCGTGATGTCTCTCGGCGCGCAGTACAGCGCCGGGCCGATCTATGTCGCAGGCGGTTACGAGATACACGACGAATTCCACACCTTCCCCGGGGCAGGCGGTGTGCCAGTGGTCGCGGGCTCGCCGCGCGACGGCGACGACAAGGGCTGGCATATCGCTGCCGCCTACACGTGGGGTCCGGTTCGCTTCGGCGGCATATACACGCGCCAGAAGTTCGAGACCGGCACGGTTGCCGCTCCGACCGACTCTAAAGTCAGCGCGTGGCACCTCGGAGTGGACTGGAAAATCGTCGGACCGCACGGCCTGAGAGCCGGATACACCAAGGCGGGCGACATGAAAGGCACGCCCGGCGCAGTCGCGATTGCCGGCAGCGGCGCGACCCGTCCGGCGGTTCCCGCAGCAGGCCTGCCGAACGACACGAGCGCCGACCTGTGGCAGATCCGCTACGTCTACACGTTCTCGAAGCGCACCGAGTTCAACTTCGGTTTCGTGAAGCTCGACAACGACGGCGGGGCGACCTACTCGCTGGGTGGTCTGACCGGAGGCGTTGCAGCCATGGCTCCGGGCACCAACCAGGACGCGTGGGCAGCTTCTCTGCGTCACCGCTTCTGATCTCGCCGTTCTCGGCAAAACGGGCGCTTCGGCGCCCGTTTTTTTTGGTGCGCCCGGCAGGGCGCACTCACTTGGAGGTGTAAGTCCTCTACACACCCGGCATGGGGAAGTGTTAGCCGAACGGCAAGGGTGTCGCGGGCGACTGCGAATCTGGAGGAAGCCGAAGGCAAAGCGCTGGCCTGACGAACAGGAAGCGGATGAGGCGCTGCATTGGGGTGAGGCGGCCAATATCGTCAAAGCCCGATACGTGCACGGAACGATGCAGCGTATATCCGACAGGTATAAGCGTGAAGGTGAGTGTGTCATACCCGGGGAGATCTGGTGCTCTGCCGTTGAGCTACTGACGTCAAGAGGCGTTTGGATGGGGCACCAGAAGTCAGCAGAGGCCATAGTGCGCGCTGAGCAGCGCGTTGTTCAGGAGGGTTGAAGTCCCTCTGGCGCCCGGATGAGGGGCGCCATATCCGAAAGCGGGGGTAATGCCTCGCTGGCCGGAGAGAGACGGCAGGTATGGAGAAGCCTAAACGGGCACGAAGGCGAAAGCCGGACACAGCCAAGGCGGACCTGAAGCCACCGAGCTCGTAGTACTCCGGAGGGCAGGGTGTCCATCGCGAGGTGGAATCCGAAGGGCATGAGGAGAAGTACCGGGCCGTAATCGATGGGGGCTGCCCCGAAGATGAACCGGTCGGCCAAAGGTGGGGCAAGGTCGAGCCTGCATTATGGAGGCGAAGGCAATCGGCGACGGAAGTGGGTCGGGGAAGGCGGCAGGCGAAGATGGTTGGGAAGAGTTGGAAAGCCAGTGAGTAAGGGCGGGAAGGAGGATCAGTTCCATGAGCGAAATACCCGTACATTCTCGTCCGAGGAGACTGGTGGACTGGATCAACCCGACGGGTGCAAAGAAGGTCCATTCATTAATAGACAAGGTGTAC
>Ga0105106_10001565_pt1 | contig 16477 bp, 16 predicted proteins | sample PPLLaktember2015_5_FD_79109 | JGI IMG/M metagenome (GOLD analysis project Ga0105106, IMG submission 79109) | Freshwater sediment microbial communities from Prairie Pothole Lake near Jamestown, North Dakota, USA - PPLs Lake P8 Core (1) Depth... | ecosystem: Environmental > Aquatic > Freshwater >...
CAGTATGACTGGCCGGGCAATGTGAGGGAACTGAGAAACGCCATCGAGCGAGCCGTCGTCATGGGAAACGGGAAAGAGGTCCTGTCCGAGGACCTGCCCATCGGAGGAGAGAAAACGAGTGCGCCCGCCCTCGAGGTCGGTCTGAGTCTCAAGGCGGCGGAGGACAGGTTCAAGAAGGAATTCATTTCCATCAATCTCAAACACCACAATGGAAACAGGAGCAAAGCCGCCAAGACCATGGGCATCCAGAGAACTTATTTGTCGCGCCTCATTTCGAAATACGCGTTGCAGGGCCTCTGATTTCTTCGTCTCCAAGCTCCAAGGTCAGAACTGGCAGTCCAGAGTGGTCAAACGCTTGACGGCCCGTTTCCAGATGTCCCGGTTGCAGATATCCGTCCCTGAAAACTCGTTCTGCCCGACCTTCAGTTTAAGGATCTCCTTCACAAAATAGATCTCCTGGCCCTTGCTGTCCTGAAAGGAAATCCTGAGGTCACATCCGTCCCACGCCTTGTCCGAGTAGATCGAGACACGCCACTCGAATGTCACCAGCAGCTGATGTTCCGAAACCTTGAACACATCGCACTTGACGGTGGGTTTTGCATCGACCCAGCTTGAAAAGACAAAAAGAACGGAGAGGGCCAGCCAAAGGCCAAACTTCCTCTTCATCGGGTATCCCTCCTGTGAGTGGGCGGAGTCCTAGTTTTTCCTGAGACTAGACGAATTCCGTGCCTTTCGCAAGATTCCTGTTGCGGTCCAAACTTCGGGCTTGCAGTTTGCCGATATTCGTTTATATTATTCATGAATATTTTGAGGAGGTTTAAGCCGATGGGAACGGAGACTGTTGTAAAGACAAGAGCCGAAGTCCTTGTCAGCGATTATGTGAGAAGTGTATACAACTGGATGGGAATCGGTCTGGCCCTCACGGGGTTCGTGGCTTACTACGTCTCAACCAGTGAAAGCCTGCTTCGCCTGGTCTTCGGGAATCCCCTTTTGCTCATGGTGTTGATTGTTGCGGAACTGGGTCTTGTTTTCGCCATCGCCGGAATGGTGAACCGGATGAGTGCGGCCACGGCAACAGCGCTTTTCGTGATCTATTCCGGCCTCAACGGGGTGACCCTCTCTTCGATCTTTCTGGTTTATGTTCAGACCTCTATTGTGAGCACCTTTTTGATCTGTGCGGCCACGTTTATCGCATGCAGCCTCTACGGGTGGATGACCAAAAGGGATCTGACCTCCCTTGGAGGCTTTATGATGATGGGCCTGATCGGGATTGTCATCGCCTCTCTGGTCAACCTGTTCCTCCAGAGCAGCAGCGTGAGCGCGATCATCAGCTATATCGGCGTTTTTGTTTTCATAGGCCTCACCGCTTATGACACCCAGAAGATCAAGAACATGGCCATGACCCAACCGGCAAACCTTGATGGAGCGGTCATTCGAAAGGGAGCGATTCTGGGAGCCCTTTCCCTGTACCTCGACTTCATCAACCTGTTTCTGATGCTCCTGAGCATTTTCGGTCAGAGAAGAAATTAAGCGTTTCCTGATTCCCCATCCCCTCTGGTTCCCGCTTTACCGTGGTCAAGGCGGTTGATTCCACGAGGGGTTATTTTTTGAGTCGTGGCATGAACTTTGAGCCGTCGTACCTGAGACTGCACTCCGAAGGGGTCTTGAACGAAAGGGTTCAGAAGGCGCTGGCTCTTCTCGAACCCTGCCGGGTTTGCCCCCGGGCCTGCGGGGTCCGTCGGCTGGAGGGGGAAGTGGGGTTTTGTGAAACAGGCAGGAAGGCCGCAGTGGCCAGCACCAATGCCCACTTCGGAGAAGAATCTCCCCTTGTGGGAAGGTCCGGCTCAGGAACGATCTTTATCAGTTCGTGCAGTCTCCTGTGCAGCTTTTGCCAGAACTATGAGATCAGCCACGGCAGGGAGGGGGCTGAAGTGGGGCCTGAGCAGATGGCGCTCATGATGGTTCAGCTCAGTCAGGCTGGGTGCCACAACATCAACTTTGTGACCCCGACTCACGTGGTTCCCCAGATTCTCGAGGCCCTTTCCCACGCCATCGAGAGAGGGCTCAGGGTGCCGCTGGTCTACAACTCCAGCGGTTACGACAGCCTGGAAACCCTCGCGCTTCTTGATGGGATTTTCGACATTTACATGCCGGATTTCAAGTTCTGGGACAACCGCTGGGCAGAGCGATATTGTGAAGCGCCGGATTACAGAGAGGTGGCGAGTGCGGCTATCCGCGAGATGCACCGGCAGGTGGGCGACCTGGCCCTGGATGAACAGGGCATTGCCTACCGGGGACTGTTGGTGAGACACTTGGTCATGCCGAACCAGGTGGCCGGGACGGAAGACGTTATGGAATTCCTGGCCAAAGAGATCTCCCCCAACACCTATGTCAACGTGATGGACCAGTACAGGCCTTGCGGGAGCGCGCACCGGGATGAGTTCATCAATCGCCGTCTCCACTCGGAGGAATACAGGGACGCCGTGAACGCCGCCAAGAGAGCGGGCCTTGAGCGTCTGGACGAAAGGGAGCGAATCCGACTGATCTTAACGCGATGAGTGCCAACGGAAAAACCTTCATTGTAGGGGATGTTCACGGGTGCCTCGACATGCTGAAGAGGCTCATGGGCTGTATTGGGTGGAGCCCTGAGGCGGACCGGCTCATTTTCCTGGGCGATTTCATTGACCGGGGCTCGCAATCCAAAGGGGTCGTCGACTACGTTATTGAAATTTCGAAAGTCTCCGAGCGAGTGGAATGCCTTATGGGAAACCACGAACGGATCCTCCTGGATTTTATGGACGGGAAGGACATGAACACCTTCTTCCTGAACGGAGGCCTGGCAACCCTCAACAGCTACCGATCCGAGCAGCAACAATATGGAGGATTTCTCATCCCCGATGATCACCTGGCGTTCTTCCGTTCTCTCAAACTCCTCATCGAACTGGAGGACTACTATGTGGTTCACGCGGGTCTGAGGCCCGGCGTCCCCGTCGAGAGCCAAAACCCCGAGGACCTTCTGTGGATCAGGGATTCCTTTATTTTCTCGAACTACTATTTCGGCAAGCGAGTGATCTTCGGCCACACGCCCTTTGCCCAACCCCTCATCATGGAGAACAAGATCGGTCTGGACACCGGCGCGGTTTATGGAAACAGGCTGACCTGTCTCGAACTGCCCTCCTTGAAATTTCACTTCGTGGAGGCGTGAGCAAGCCTTGGGCTCCATCGTCGGACTGACCTCTACGATCCCGGTTGAGATCGTCCTTGCTGCCGGGTGCACCCCTCTGGATCTCAACAACCTTTTCATCACTTCCCGGGCGCCGGAAAAGCTCATACAGCAAGCCGAGCACGCAGGCTTCGCCCACAACATCTGCGCATGGATCAAAGGGATTTACTCCGTTACGCTGGAGCGGCACATTCCCTGCGTTATTGCCGTGACCGGCGGGGACTGCAGCAACACGACGGCACTCGCGGAAGTTCTCGAGAGAAGAGGGGTGAAGGTGATCCCCTTTGATTTTCCTCTCAGCCGCGACCGCGAACTTCTCAGAGGGCAGATGGAGAACTTGAGCCGAGCCCTGGGTGCGCCTCGGAGTGAGGTGGAAAGGGTCAGAGCCAGGCTCAGCACGATTCGGCAAAAGCTGCAGAAACTGGACAGGCTCACCTACGAGGAGAACCGGGTATCCGGCTACGAGAATCACCTCTTTCTGGTCTCGAGTTCGGACTTCAAATCAGATCCGGAGGCCTACGAGAAAGAACTGGATCTCTTTCTCCGCGAGGTTGCGGAAAGGTCTCCTTCAGAAGGCTCCATTAGGCTCGGCTATCTCGGGGTTCCGCCGATTTTCAGCGACCTTTATGAATTTCTCGAATCGGTGGGGGCAAGAGTCGTCTTCAATGAGATTCAGCGGCAGTTCAGCATGCCTTTTGACGAGGGAGATCTCGTGGATCAGTATTTGAACTACACTTACCCTTATGGCATCCGGGGCAGGTTGGACGATATCCGCAAGGCGATTGAGGAAAGAAAGCTGGACGGTCTGATTCACTATACCCAGACCTTCTGCTTCCGGCAGATCTACGACATCCTCCTCAGGGAGAGCCTTGCGCTGCCCGTGCTGACGATCGAAGGAGATAAACCCGGAAAAGTCGACAGCCGCACCGCCATCCGGCTTGAAACCTTCGTGGAAATGGTTCGGATGAGAACAGGGGATCAGTGGTTTTGATCGGGGCCGATCGCCTGAACGCGTTTCTACTCGGTAGGCTCCTCCTTGTCTTCGTGGAGTTCTGACCAGACGCTGGACCAGTCCTCCGCTTTACCCCATCCTTTTCGTCTCTCGCTCCAGAGGCTGTTCTCTCGGCCGCTCCTCCTGTCCACTCCGGTGTCCGGACCTCCTTGGGCTCTCTTTTTCTTGCGGCGGTCAGTCCCGGAACGCCTGTCATAGGGATAGCGAAGTTTTTCTTTCACACGGCTCACCGTCCTGCCTTGAACCAGACTAGGGTCCAAGGTTCAACAAGTCAAAGAAAGGGAAAGCCCGCGTCTTCACAGGTCCACGACCTGGTCATCCTCGCACGCAAAGGTGTTCGGAAAGATCTTTTGAGCTTCTTTCTCCGCTTTCTTTCTCAACTCCATGGACGTGTATTTGGCTGCATCGAAGTGCACCAGGGCCAGGCGGCTGGCTCCGGCCTCCTTCGCAATTTTTGCAGCGAACTGGGGATTCAGGTGGGGCCACTCCGCGCTGTGTTCACCGGGCAGGAAGGAGCACTCGGAAATGAGAAGATCCGCGCCCTTTGCCAGGGTCACCGCATTTTCGCAGTAGCCCGTGTCAGGACAATAGGCGATCTTTTTCCCCTCCAGCAGGAATCGGTATCCCATGGACAGGGGAGGGTGAACCAGGTCCATGGCTTTCACAGGGAAAGGAAACCGATCTTCGCTGCCCGGCAGTTCAAGGATTTCCGTCTCGTAGGACAGGCGGTCGAGCGGGGCGGTGAAAGGCTGCTTGAGGAGAGCCCTGAGTACTTTTTCCGTGCCCTTGGGACCCGACAGCGTGAGCTTTTGGCTGAAGGAAAACTTGAAAAGAGTGTGAAGGCCGATGAGGTGATCGAGATGAAAGTGGCTCAGGAAAAGAAAAATGGGATGCGAATTGGACAGGACCCTGTCCAGTTTCGTGAAACCGTTTCCCGCATCGAGCACGATGTTGTACTCCCGGGCGGCGATGAGAATGGAAAGGGTGTTGCCGGTTTGGGTGTCGTACCAGCCGTTTGTGCCGAGAAAAATGATCTTCATGGTCTGCGCTTTCCCGTGAACCGTTTCACTCCATCCTTACTCTTTATGGGTTGCCGCTTTCAAGCAATATTTCAAATGCCTTGGCCGCGGCGGCCGTGAGGGCGACGCTTCCTCCGAAACCCACTTCCTGCTTGAAGTCCGCCTCTCTGCCTCTCACCCGTATTCTGGGCTCCCCGATTTCTCCCACGCGGTGGACGATGCGTTCAAAGGGCCTGTTGAGTCCGGCCGCCGTGAACGCTCCTCCCGTATGATACAGATCATCGACGTCTGAGGGGCGCACCACCGACGGCACCGGGCCATGAGGATCGGCAAAGGTCACGGCGGTTAGGACCAGCCTTCCTTTTTGCGCCTTAAAGACCTCTGTGACTTTGAGACCGAAGAGAGAGTTTTTCCAGGTCATCACGACCTCCTCCCCGTCTCTCAGCACGATAGAGAGGATCTTTCTCCCTGTGCCGCCGTCTCGAATCTGTATCCGGGTGTACCCGGGCAGGCCTACCTGCGACAGGAGTGCGGCAACGAGGAGAAAGACCAGGACGAGAAAAAGGGCTCTCCCCTTCATCTACTTGAGGGCGCCTTTTTCCTTAAAAAACTTCTGTGAACCGGCATGCAGGTACTTGATCGCATCCGGAGTCACCTGGTTGACCGACTTGTCCGGAGCCAGCTTGGTGGCATCTTTCCAGACTGCTGACAGCTCTGCGGTGCTGGAGAAAACGCTGCTCACAATCTCATAAAGCTTGTCCTGGGGAAAGGTGTCCATCGCGGTCATCACCGCGGTGATGGCAATGGCGGGAATGTCTTTGTCCACGGCCGAGTAAGAACCTTTATGAAAAACGGTCGGGTGGAACACTCCGGGGTTTTCCTTCATGATTTTCGCGGCGATCTCGCCGCCTACCGGGAGCAACACCATCTTCAATCCGGGGGTGGAGGACAGATCGATAATCGAGGAGGTGGGGATAGCGCCGCTCCAGAAGAACGCATGGATCTTGCCGTCCTTGAGGGCCGCCACCGACTCTGTGGCGCCCAGCTTCTCGCGGGTGAAGTCCTTGTTCCAGTCGATTCGGAGGCCCTTGAGCACGTAGTCGGCCTGCTCCTCTGTGCCGCTGTTCGGAGCGCCTGTGGACACGCGCTTTCCCTTCAGGTCCATCAGGGAAGCGATCCCCGTGCCTTCCTTCGTCGCAATGTGAAGGGGTTGCTCGTAGAAACCCATGACCATGCGCACGTTGTGCTTTCCCGTCAAGCCCGGCACCTTGCCCTCGTTGGCCCACACCACATGGTAGTCGTAACAGAAAGCCATTCCCGCTCTCCCCGCGGTGAGGAGTTTCAAGTTGTCAATAGCGGCCGTAGTGGCCTCTGCAGTGGCTTCCGTGTTGGCGACCTTCTTTCCCACGACCCCGCCGATGGCTCCGCCCAGAGGGTACCACACTCCCCCTGTGCCGCCCGTGGCAATGCTGAAAGAAAGCTTCCCCTGCGCTTGGGCCTGTTGCGGAATGAACAGCGCTGCACCCAGCAATGCGGCCACGGCCATGACGACACTCAGTTTCCTTAATCCTCCAGAAATCATGACACACCTCCCTAAGTGGAATGGGGTGCTGAACGCACCCGTTTTCAACCAACGCTCGGAAATTCGATTGCCTTTATGCAAAATCCCTTATTCCTTGTTTCCGATGCAAGCCTCGCGATATCCACAGGTTGCGAAAGACAATGGCTCCCGCACAAGCCAAAGGCAGGAGACCCTCAAGGGATACGCTGAGCGGACAGACAGCCATCACCGCAGCGGAAGCGATCAAGACTGTGCGCTCGGTCCAGTGAAGGGACGCTCGAAATTGACCCACAATACCCAGTGACAGGAAGAACAAGGCCGCCACGCTAGTGAAAGTGGCGACCACGAAGTTCCACGTCGTCGCCTCCAGGATCAGCAAACTGGCTCCCACCGCCGTTGCCGAGAAAAAGAAGGGCACCAGAAAGGCGGGCAATGAATACTTCCAGGCGTGCATCATGGCTCGGAAAGGATTCCCGCCAGTGACCGCAGCAGCAGCTGAAGGAGAGAGGCCCACGGGCGGCGATACCTCCGACAGAACGGCAAAGTAGAAGGCGAGAAGGTGAGCGACGTGGGCCGGAATGCCCACCTTCACCAGAGCCGGCGCCACCATGACCACGGTCATGATGTAAGTCGCGGTGATCGGCAGGCTGAGCCCGATGATCATGGAAGCAACCAGGGCGAGCAGGATCGCGATGATTCGCGAGCCCCCGCTCACGGACATGATGATGCTCGATATCTTGAGGCCGAGGCCCGTGAGCGTGAAGGTGCCCACGATCAATCCTGCGGCGGCCAGCAGCACGGCAACAGGCAGCACGTTTTTTGCGCCTTCGATGGCGGCCTCCACGATTTTCTTCGGGGTGAGCCACTCGTTTCGATCTTTGCTGAGGAAACTCGTCAACACGGTGGTGATGAGAGCACCGATCGCCGCATACTCAGGGGATTTGTTCCACACCACCAGGAGCGCCACCAGAACCGCCAGGGAGATCAAGTGATACCCCTTGGTGAGCATGACTTTGGCGACCGTCTTGGCCTCGGCCTCCGGGGGTGCAAACCCGTACTTCCGCGCTTCCATCTCCACCATGAAAAAGGTTCCCAGGTAATAGAGCAGGGTGGGGACGAACACCATCACCACCACGTCCCAGAAAGGGACGTTCAGGAACTGCATGATGAGAAACGCGGCCGCGCCCATGAGAGGGGGGGAAATGACGGCGCCGATGCCTCCTGCGGCAATCAGGCCTGCAGCCATGTTGGGCGAGTAACCGGCCTTCTGCAAGATGGGCCACATGATGGGGGTGACGGAGATCGTGGTGGCCACGCCGCTCGCTTGCGGCCCTCCGAGGAGCGCGGTGGTGATGATCGCGCCCCGTCCGGCACTTGCGGAAGTTCGTCCCATGGTCGCCAGCGACAAATCGAGCCAGAAATTGCCGGCCCCCGCAGTGTCCATAAACGTACCGTAAACCACAAAGAGCAGCACAAAGGAGACGCTCACCGAGAGGGGTACGCCGTAGATGCCTTCCAGGGTCATGGTCATGTGCCCGATGATCCGGTCGATCTCATATCCTCTGTGAGAGAGCACTCCGGGAAAATACCGTCCGAAATACACATAGATCAGGAATCCCGCGACCACCAGGGTAAAGGTGTTGTCCACCACACGGCGCGAAAGCTCCAGAAGCAGGAGAATGGCCGCGATGCCGAAAAACACATCTAATGGGTCCGGTAAAGTGGAGCGACGGATAAACTGATCGAGATCCGTGAGGGCGTAAACAACGCAGGCAACGCCGAGCAGCGCAAGCAAGAGGTCGAGCCCGAAGGACCATGCGCCGGACTTTTTTGAAAAAGGATAGGCGAGAAAGGCGAGGGCGTAGATGAAGGCCAGGTGAATCATGCGAAAGAGGTGGGTTTCAATAGGGACCACAGCGCCGTAGAGGGACCATGCCACAAAGCCCACATAAAGAGCCCCCATGACTACTGCACCGATCCCTCGTGTCCCTCGCATCCTGTCACCTTTTCGCTTGCCCGCTCCGGCGCTTCCCCTTGCCATCCATTACGGCACAAGGGGAGGGGGCTGATGCGGCACTTGAAGCTTGGCTGGTTGACGCCGGATTGTAGAGGATTCAGAGGGGGGTGTCAACACTAAGAGAGCGCCATAAAACCCTTGCAAAAGGAGCGCCCTTAGGCTAAATTCCTTCAGAAAATCGCATGGGTTCTTCGTCTGGGCGTCATGGGAGAGCGTCATGAAACGATCCCGGTTTTCCCTTGTTCCACTCCTGCTCGCGATTCTTGTGTTCTTCCCTCCGGACCTATCGGTAGCAGACATCACCGCCCTCTCCAAGGGAGGCCAAAACCTACTTCTTTACAAGGAGTATTACGCCCTTGTCATTGGGGTGAGCCATTATGAGAAGTGGCCCAAGATTCCTTTCGCGATACAGGACGCCAAAGAGGTTTCGGAAAGGCTTGGGCTCTTGGGTTTTAAGACCAAGTTAGTTCTCGATCCCACCCATCGTGAGCTCCTCACGGCACTGACCGAAATGGTCTACCTCATGGGGAAAGACGAGAATCGTGCGCTCTTACTCTATTATGCAGGACACGGGGAAACGGAAACCCTGGCGGACAAGACCAAGATGGGGTACATCATTCCAAAAGATTGTCCTCTACTGAAAAATGACCCCATGGGATTTTCCACCCACGCGATCAGCATGCGCGAAATTGAATCCATCTCTCTTCGGATCAAGTCGAGGCATGTGCTCATGCTGTTCGATTCCTGTTTTTCCGGCTCCTTGTTCGCCCTTGTAAGAGCCGTTCCTCACGACATCACTGAAAAAAGCACGCTGCCGGTGAGACAGTACATCACTGCCGGGAGCGAAGAGGAGGAGGTGCCGGATAGAAGCGTTTTCAAGCGCTGCTTCTTGATCGGCCTCGAAGGCGATGCGGACCTGACCGGGGACGGCTACATCACCGGGTCTGAGATGGGAATGTACCTCGCGGACAAGGTGGTGAACTACACCAACCGGCAGCAGCATCCTCAATACGGCAAGATCAACAACCCGGATCTTGATCGCGGGGATTTCATCTTTGTGCCGCCCAAGCGTGAAATGAGGCTCGCGGCCCCTGAAAAGGCTGAGGGCGTAGAGAAATCCGCGGTCGCCCAGGAATTGAACCTTCTCAGAGAGGAAAGGAAGAAGAACCAGGAGCTGGTCGCCGAACTCAAAAAGCTGCTCCAGGAAAGAGAACAGACAGGAAAATCCGCGGCCCCGGATCCGAACGAAAAGGAGGAACTGGAGAGGAGACTCAAAGAGGCGCAAAAGGCAAGCAAGGCAAGCGAGGAGGTGACGGTCGCCACAAGCAAAAAACCCGAAAGCCAAGTCTCTCCTGTAGAAGGTCAGTCGCCCAAGGCGGCACCAAAAGAAGAGGAGATCAAGGCACCACAGGTGGCTTCCGTTCCGCAGGGAACGACAGTCATCGAGCAAGAGAGAGTCGCGCTGCGGTCTGTTCCGATGAGCGTGGGTCCTCAAGATATCAAGGGCATGGTCGAGAAATATAATTTCCCGGTGCAAGCGTCCAACCCGGAGGGACGATTTCCGAGAGACTATGTGGACAATGGAGACGGCACGGTTACAGACAAAGTCACGCGCCTTGTGTGGCAAAGGGAAGGAACGTCCCCCCTGTATTACTGGGACGCGCAGAAAGAATTGGAAAAGTTGAATGCCCGAAAATCAGGAGGCGGTGAGAACTGGCGAGTCCCTACTCTGGAGGAACTGTGTTCTCTCCTCGATTCAGCAAAAAACCCTCAAGGATTTTACACGCCTCCCGCCTTCAACAATCCCCCGGCCCCGTGCTGGACTTCAGACATCGATGAAAATCATGCCCAAGCACGATACGCTCGATTTCAATATGCCGTCGACTTCTCGCGGGGCGATATCCTTTCCGGCGCATCGGCGCACGGCATCGTGGGTCAAGCGTTAGTTTCTCCGAAGACCTTTGCGCTCAGGGCGGTACGAAGCATGAAGTAGGTTGTTCGACCTGAAGGGAGACAGAGGCTGAAATTCGAATGAGAACGGAGTGACTTCTAACCGAGCAAGAAGTCACTCCGTTTTTCTTGATTACTTTGCGCGTTTGGCGCCGGTGATCGTGATCGTTTCCACAGGGACGTCGCGGGCGCCCGTCTTAACCTTGGAGATCGCATCCACGACCTCCATCCCCTGCACGACCTTGCCGAACACGGCGTAACCCCATCCTTTGTCCGTTTTTGCCGTGAAATTCAAAAAGCCGTTCTCCACGCTGTTGATGAAGAACTGGGCGGTGGCGCTGTTGGGATCCGGGGTCCTCGCCATGGCAATGGTCCCGCGGTCATTCTTCAGGCCGTTGTCGGACTCGATCTTGATCGGCGGCTGAGTGGCTTTCTGCTGCATGTCCGAGGTGAAGCCCCCGCCCTGGATCATGAACTTGGGGATGACCCGGTGAAAGATGGTACCGTTGTAAAAACCGGCATCCACATAGGCCAGGAAGTTTTTGACCGTCACCGGCGCTTTGTCGGGGTAGAGCTCGATCGTGAGTTGACCTTTGGTGGTGTCCATGATGACTTTGGGATTCTCCGCAGCCGCAACAGGAGTCACGGCGGCAAGAACACTGAGAGCCGATATGAACGCGATTTTCATGATTTCTCCTTTCTGAAAAAAAGCCCCGATCAGATCGAGCGGGGCCTATGGGTTGTCAAAAACAGGATTAGAACCGTGCCTGAATACCCATGGGGTCCTTGAACTCGAGAGCAGGATCGAACTTCAGCTTTTTCTCACCCCGCTGGTCCACGTACTTCATGATCTCCAGATCCACTTTGATGGGCACATCGACACCCGCCTTGGTGAGGAGCTGCCTGAGATAGCCTTCGGCCTTGGTCGCAAAAGCGACCGAGTCGCCGAGGATGCGCAACGCTTCCGGCGGGTTGTGAAAACCTACGGAGTTCTCGGCTCCGATAAACAGCTGCCGGTAAAAGGCCTCCTCATAGAAATCCTTTGCTTTTGCGTAAAGCTCCTCGTCAACAGCCGTGCCGCCGGACTTGACCTTGTGCACGGTCTCAAAAAGCTTCGCCGTGGTCGCCGTGGCATATCCCGCTCGGATCATCATGGAGACGGTGCGGTCCTGGATGGAGAAAACCCTGTCCTTCAACCAGTCCGCGCTCTCCGCATGGCACTGCTTGCAGGCCCGCATATCGCTCTGGACCGGGCTCATGACCCGGTGATCGGAGATTTTGTAAACGCCTGCGACGGTGTAAGGCATGTGGCAGTCGGCACAGGAGGCGCCGGCTTTGAAATGGACACTGTTGTTGGTCCAGAACTCATATTCGGGATGGCGAATGTAACCAAGCCTGAATCCGGTAACACTCTGCTTCCATTCCTTCACCGTCTCATCCGTGCGGATCTGCTTGATAATGTCTTCCACCGTGATGGCGCCGAATTTGCTGTTCTGCCAGGGGAAATAGAGCCCAACCGAATTCCCCTCCGCGTCTTTGGGAATGTTGTAGGTGACGTGACACTGGGCGCAGACGGCAGAGCGCATGTCCTGACGGCTCATTTTGGTGTGATCGGTGCCGATGGTTTTGAACGCTTCAATCAGGGTGAACCCGCGGGAAATCCTGAGGCTCATGTCCTTGGGATCGTGGCAGTCAATGCACGCAACACCCAAGGTTCTCAGTTTCTCAGGGATGCGACTCAAAGCATCCATGAAGGGTTTTTTGTAGAAGTCGATGCCCATGTCCTTTTGGAGACTGGGAGCAAAGGGGCTTTTGCAGCTCAGGCAGACACCGCCCGCTTTGAGCCGGGAGGAATCGATCTCCAGCTGGTCCCGCACCATGTAGGCATGACCGCGGGGTTCGTTGTACTCAACGCCGAAACCCCAGCCATTGAAGAGTAATGCCATGTAGGGGAACTGGGAAAGCTTGTCCACCGTGAGCGCTCCGCTGTCCATTCCTGTTTTGTACCGGCTTCTTCGCGCGCCCACAGGATCTTGGGTCTTTTTCCAGCTCTCATATTCCTCGGGATAGGCCTTGCCCCAGAGGGCCGGGTCTATCTCCCCGTCAGGGATGGTGACCGCCTGTCTCTGCACCGGTTTGGCGGGTTCACATCCGAGAAACCCGACCACCAGCACAACGCACAGGCACAGGCACAGGCCTAAAATATTTTTTGCACCGAAAGACATCTCCCCCTCCTCTTTGTCTTTGAAATTAACACAAATGTCGTTTTACTTCTCGAATCCGGGAGACCCTCCTCACCCCTAGCGGGTCATTCGAACAGCCCCCAGGTTATGCTGAAGCCAGCGGTGGCAGGTCCAGCACTGCCGCTCCTGGTCAATCTTTGCGACGCGGGCCTCATGGCAGCGGATGCAATTGGACTGCACGACTCCTTGCTGACGTTGAGAAATGTCGATCCTTTCCGGCACCCTGCCGGAATAATATACGGCAACGTCCCAAAGCCCGTCGATGGATTTCCACAGGTAATAGACGCCCCTGTTTTCGTGGGGCAGGTGGCAGTCCACGCACTTGACGGTGCGGTGGGCCCCGATGCGGAACCAAGCCTCGTAATTGGACTCCATGGTGTGGCAGGAGGCGCAGAACAGGGGCGTCTCTGTCTTGGCCATGAGGTCAGGCGGGCCGAAACTCAAGAACAGGCCGACCGCAGAGCCGACAACGCCCATGAAAAGGACCCCGATGAGAATCTTCCACCTGTGCTTGTATAGCGCGCCCATTTTCTCTGGAACCTCACCAGGATGTTTATTTCTCCCGGCCGGCGGGAGATGAGAGGCGAAAAAGATTGTTGGTGAGGTGAAAAAAGGAATTGGTTTGTGAAGCGCGATTCTAGAAAAGTCTGTTCAGGGTGTCAACAGGAAAGATCTTTCTTTTGTTGAAATCCGCTTGTTCTTCTCGTATTGTGCCTCGGCAAAAACCCTGCTCGGACGATCCCCTTGAAGGGCAGGGATCCACGCTGATCACCAGGAGGCAGAGACAATGGCTGTGAAGACGGCGTTTGACAATGAACGCTACATCCAGGAGCAGACGGAAGAGATCCTCGAAAGGTCGAAGAAATTCCACAGCAAACTCTATCTCGAGTTTGGCGGGAAGCTCCTCTACGACTTCCACGCGGCCAGGGTGCTTCCGGGGTATGACCCGAACGTGAAAATGCGCCTCTTGCAGCAGCTCAAGGACAAGGCGGAACTTCTTCTTTGCATCTATGCCGGAGACATTGAGAGAAAAAAGATTCGGGCGGATTTCGGTATCACCTATGACTCCGACGCTCTCAAGTTGATCGATGATCTGAGGGATTGGGGGATTGACGTTCTCGGGGTTGTCATCACCCGGTTTGAGCACCAGCCCGCGGCCGTGGTCTTCAAGAACAAGCTGGAACGAAGGCACATCCCGGTTTACACCCACCGCTTCACCAAGGGGTATCCCACGGATGTGGAGATGATCGTGAGCGACGAGGGCTATGGTGCGAACGAATACATAGAGACGGAGAAACCGATCGTTATTGTCACAGGGCCGGGCCCCGGAAGCGGGAAGCTGGCCACATCCCTCTCCCAGCTCTATCACGACTATCGAAGAGGCATTCAGTCCGGATACGCCAAGTTCGAGACTTTTCCCATATGGAACCTGCCGCTCAAGCATCCCATCAATGTGGCCTATGAGGCGGCTACGGCCGACATTCGGGACTTCAACATGATCGACCCTTTTCATCTTGAAGCGTACGACCGCAAGGCCGTGAACTACAACCGCGATGTGGAGGTGTTTCCGGTTCTGAGACGAATCCTGGAAAAGATCACGGGAGGGGAAGCTTTTTACAAGTCTCCCACGGACATGGGAGTGAACCGCGCAGGGTTCGCGATCACGGACGACAAGGCGGCTTCAGATGCGGCGATTCAGGAGATCATCCGGCGCTATTTCCGTTACCGGTGCGAATATGCCATGGGCTTCACGGACAGGGAGACCGTGGAGAGGGTGGAGCTCTTCATCGAGGACTTCCGCCTCAAGCCGGAGCACCGGGCAGTGGTGGAACCTGCACGGCGCGCTGCCGTGGAGGCGCAGGAGCAGGGGAAGGGAAACGAAGGCATTTACTGCGGTGCTGCGATTACCCTAAGAGACGGGACCATCGTGACCGGGAGCAATTCAGCGCTCATGCACGCGGCTTCCAGTCTGGTCCTTCATGCCATCAAGCATTTGGCAGGCATTCCTGAAAAGATCAAGCTCCTTCCCCCTTATATCACCGACTCCGTGAAGCGGCTCAAAACCGAAATCATGAACGAAAAAAATGTCAGCTTCGATCTCGAGGAGACGCTCATCGCGCTCAGCCTCTCGGCCACCACCAATTCAGCAGCTGAACTCGCGCTCGAAATGCTCAAGGAACTCCGCGGGTGTGATGCTCACATGACTCACATGCCGACCCCGGGAGACGATGCCGGTCTGCGTCGCCTTGGCATCCATCTCACCACCGACCCCAACTTCGCTACCAGAAACCTCTTTATTGGGTGACGCGGCCATCACCGCGAGCTCTGCGAGAGATTAGAGGGTTTTCGGTTCAGAGATTTGTTCGCCTATGCTTTCCAGGTAAGCGATCTTTTCTTTCAGAGCAGCAGAACCGTTCGTTCGGACGTTTCCGTTGCCCGTGAAGATCAGGGGACAAGCAGACAGGTGATGACCTGGCTGAGATAGATGGAAGCGGAAGACGCGCTGTTGTAAGGGTGAACAGCCAGAAAGAACACAATCGCCATCACGATGGGAATGATCATGAAATTAAAGGCATTCGCTTCTCCTCGATTCAGGGATTCTCTATTCATGGTTTCGTCTCCTTTCCGGAGGCTATTGCACCAATACCAAAGTGCATGCTCTTTTAATGAGCAACATTGATACCAAACAGGACGCTCATAAACGAATTTACTTTTTATTCATTAAATCCAAAATGTTAGAAAACACTGCTTGAGTGTCCTCCCTCTTCAACCGTCGGGTCTTTTGAGCACAAAATAGGACATGTGCTGTGTGAAAAAAAACCCAGCAGCTCCGACTCAAACGAAATAGTCTCTTTCAACTGGGTTGAATAATTTCTTCCTATTTGGTAAGAAACGTTTCACTGAACGCTTCCTGTTTTTAATCTGAGTTCCTGGTGGATATTCGTGAGCGCCAAAGGGCGCCAACGTCTCGGTGACTCTATGAGCATGACCAGCACCCTCCAAGGTCTCAGTGGCGGCGAAGTCAAGCTTCTTTTTGGTATTATCGAGAAGCTTTCGGCGAGCCATGATCAGGACGCACTCCGGAAAGACATCTTCAACGATCTTCTAGACCTCCTTAAGTCAGATTTCATCGCCTCCTTCATCTGGAATGACGGGCAGCGGGTTTTTGAGAATGAGGTTTTCCTCAATATGGAGCCCTCGAACATCGCCCGATACGACCGTCATTTCCAGTTCCACGATCCCATAACCTTTTTGCTTTAGAAGAGGCGAAAGGCCACCCTTGTTTGCGAGGTCATGCCTCAAAAAGAACTTGAAAAAACAGAGTTCTTTAACGATTTTCTGATGAGAGACGGTCTTCACCACGGAATTAATGCCTATGCCTATGACGGGGACCTCAACATCGGCGACCTGCGTATCTGGAGGACGAAGCACAGACCTGACTATGGAAAACG
>Ga0105106_10001566_pt1 | contig 16474 bp, 9 predicted proteins | sample PPLLaktember2015_5_FD_79109 | JGI IMG/M metagenome (GOLD analysis project Ga0105106, IMG submission 79109) | Freshwater sediment microbial communities from Prairie Pothole Lake near Jamestown, North Dakota, USA - PPLs Lake P8 Core (1) Depth... | ecosystem: Environmental > Aquatic > Freshwater >...
CCGGACCTGCGGCGCCTCGACACACGGTCAACCAGTCCGTGGATCAGTAGCGACTCATCGGGATGGGCCGCCTTACGGACTCAGGACGCTGAGTCAAATTACTCTGGGTCCCGAGCAAAATGGAGCAGCCGCCGACCCGCGCGCTCCTCGTGGGCCAGGGCGTGCCGCTGGAGGAGTTCCTCGGAGCGCCCGCGGCCACCTGGCTCGACTGAGCCGCTCGAACACGACCAGAGGACCAGGTCCGCAACTTCGCCGTGAGTCACCCGCGTTACCGGTCCGATCCGCGCGATCGCAGGTCCACGGCGAACCCACGCGCCCGCTCGAACCACGTTTGCCGATCACGCGGGTTGGGGTAAGGCGCCTGGAAAGGAGGCCAAGATGATTGCAGCTTTGAACATGGGGATCGTCGGCACGATCATCGTCATCGCGCTCGCGGTCGCCCTCGTGCTGTTCCTCATGCGCCGCGCCGCCTAGCGTCGAGGCGCTCCATCTCGAACGAAAGCCCTCAGGCCGTCGCCGGCTTGGCAACAGCGGCGACGGCCTGCGTCGTCGTGCGTCTTGCGTAGGGTGTCCGTCCTACCGGCGCCGGTGAAGTGCTGTCGGCCTACCGTCATCGTCGTAGGCCGAGTTGGCCCCGGCCGGCGAGGCGATTCCGGACCCGAAGGGTCGATGTGAGAATCCGGTTGTGGCCGGCGGATCGTGCAGCGGTGTGGTGGCGTCGTGAGGGTGCGTTCTGACGCTCCGGGCACCCTCCGGCATCGCGACTTCCGCCTGGTCTACGTCGCGGCGACCGTCTCCGTGTTCGGTGATCGCTTCGCGTTCGTCGCCCTCCCGTTCGCGGTGCTGGCCGCCTCGGGCAGCGTAGGGGACGTGGGCATCATCGTCGCGGCGGAGACCGCCTCGAGGGGAGCCTTCCTGCTCTTCGGGGGCGTGATGGCGGATCGGTTGCGCCGATCGAAGGTGATGGTCGGCGCAGATCTCGTCCGCGCCGCCTGCCAGGCGAGCCTGGCGGCCCTGATCATCACGGGTCACGCCAACCTGCCGTCCCTGGTCGCGCTCCAGGCCCTGCACGGCGCCGCGTCGGCGTTCTTCGACCCCGCGTCCACCGGGCTCGTCGCGGAGGTGGTGCCTTCGGACGAGCTCCAGCCCGCAAACGCGCAGCTATCCATCAGTCGAGGCATCGCGACCATCGCCGGTCCAGTCCTGGCTGGGTTCCTGATCGTCGCGCTCAGCCCGGGTGTTGCGCTGGCGGTGGACGCGGCGACCTTCGTTCTGAGCGCAGGGTTCCTGTTGCTGGTCTCGACCCGAGACCGACCCGCAGCCGAGAGTGCACCGGAGCAGCGGATGTGGCGCGACCTGCGGATCGGGTTCGGGGAACTCGTGGCCAGACCGTGGTTGCTCTTGATCATGGGCGCATCCGGCGTCTCCCTGATGGCGATCCTCGGCACGCTGTTCGTGCTCGGTCCGGCCGTCGCGAGCGCGTCCCTCGGTGGGGCGGACGCCTGGGGACTCGTGGTCGGCGCGTTCGGTCTCGGAAGCGTTCTCGGCGGGATCATCGCCCTCCGGGTCCACGCCCGGCGGCAGCTGCGTGCCGTCTTCTCCGTTGCGCTGATGACGGTCCCGGGCATCCTCCTGCTCGCCGTCCCCGCGCCGATCGCGATCCTCGCGCTCGCGTTCCTGGCTTCCGGGATCGCCATGTCCTACGCGAGCACGGTCTACGAAGTCGTCCTCCAGCAATGGGTCCCGCCGAAGGTCCTTGCCCGGGTGGCGTCGTACGACTGGCTGGTGACCACCGTGCTCAGCTCGGTCGGCATCGTGCTCGCGGGCCGCTTCGCCGAGCTCATCGGTCTGCGTGAGACGCTGATCGCCTCAGCGGCGATCGTCACGGTAGCGGCCGCGGTGCCGCTCGCGTCACGCGCCGTCCGAGGGGCCGACGCGGCGCACGCTCGGGGCGAGCCCGGAGCGATGGACCTGGCGGAGCCCATGCTGGTGCTTCCCGACCCGCCCCCCGAGGTCATCGTCTCGCTTCCTGACCCACCCCCCGCGTGGGCGCGTCCCGACGATGCCTTCTGATCGCTGCGCGACCCCATCAGCGACGCGCCGCACTTGAGACCTGCGATGGGTGTTTGGTCAGCCGAGGTCGATCCGGACGACCACGTTCTCGGTCGCGGCCCGGGCGAGGGCAGAGGGGTCCAGCTCGCCCCCTGGTTCTAGGACCGCCACACCGAGGGACTTGGCGCTCCGGGGGAACCGTCGGACGTACGTCCGCAGACCCTCCGCGACATCCTGCGGGTCGACGATCGCAACGGCGATCCCGCCGACGTCTCGTCCGCGGATGCGCATCCGAACCGGCGCGGGTACCTGCAGGTTGCGCCACCAGGTCTTGGTGTTGGCCCGTCCGGGAAGGACGATGAGCGTCCCGCCGTCCGCGACGTACTGGACGGGGAACGTGTACGAGCGCCCGCTCGTCCGCCCCGTCACCGTGAGGAGCATCATCCCCTTGCTCGCCAGACCGTGGAGCGGCGAGCGCAGCAGCGTCCGCATGATGGCGTTCAGCATCGGATCGCCCCTCGCATCGTCGTTCACCGACCCCAGACGCGAACGAGGACACGAGTCTCACGCCATGCGGGCGAGTGCTCCGAGGTTCGAAGGTCCCTCGGCTGGCAGGACCCGCCCACACCTTCGACAGAGATCACGGTCTCAACTCGAGGATCGGACTCGTCGATGGACTAGGTGTCCGCCGGGTCGGAGGACGGGGCGTGCGAGGAGCATGATGGCCACCCTGGACCGCTGTGATGCGTGCCACATGGTCGCGACGACGACGTCCTGTCTGCGGTGTCGGTCTCGGTTCTGCCCGAACTGTGGACGTGTTCACGCCAGGTTCGCGCAACATCCTTCCGTGTCGCTGACCAGGCTACGGCCGCGCGGCGAGCCTGGACCGCACCGTCTGGCGCTGTAACGGTCCGCAACGACGATCGCGATCCTGTCGACCGTCCTGCCGCGCTGCGCCTCGATGGCCTCAACGCCTCCGGCGGGTGACACACGGTGCCGCCCACCGTGGTTCGGTCCAGTCCTTCTCGTGAACCGATACCAGGAGCGATGCTCCGGAGGGATCGGCCTGGACCGCCCACCCGGTGACCGCGACATCCGTAAGCTGGGGGCCGCGTACCCGGGACACAGGCACCGCTGATCGACCGGGGCGAACAGGAAGGAGCGGTCGGATGCGCAAGCTCGCGAGCTGGTCGTTCCACCATCGCCGGATCGTGGTCGGCGCCTGGCTCGCGGCCTTCGCCCTCGCCTTCGCGATCACCCGATCGGTCGGGACGGGGTACTCGAACGACTTCACGCTGCCGAGCACCGAGTCGACCCAGGCCCTGGACCTGCTCAAGGCGGCGGCGCCGCAGGAGTCGGGGGACACCGAGCAGATCGTGATCGGCACGAGCGGCGGCACCACCGTGACCGATCCGGAGGTGCAGCAGCGGGTGGAGGCGATGCTCGCCGAGGTGGCCACGTTCCCCCACGTCATCGGGGTCCGGTCCCCCTACACGCCGGAGGGCGCCGCCCAGGTGAGCCCGGGCGGGACGGTGGCCTTCGCGACCGTCGCCCTCGATCCCGACGCGCCGGTCCTGTCGATCGACTACGCGAAGGACTTCGTCCGGACCGCCACCGAGGCGTCGGGGGGCGGCGTGGAGATCGCGGTGTCCGGCCAGCTCGCCCAGTGGGCGAACGAGCCGGCGATCGGCGGCACGGGGCTCGGCATCATCACCGCCGGGATCGTCCTGTTCCTCGTGTTCGGTTCTCTGTTCGCGATGGCGATGCCGCTCGCCTCGGCGCTGGTCGCCCTCGGCACGGCCATCCAGCTGATCGGGCTCCTCAGCAACGTGTTGAAGATGCCCGAGTTCTCGACCGAGCTCGTCATGCTGATCGGCCTCGGCGTCGGCGTGGACTACGCCCTGTTCATCGTCTCGCGGCACCGTCAGGGGATCCAGGCGGGGCGCGACGTCGGGTCCTCGGTCGAGCTGGCGATGGACACCTCGGGTCGCGCCGTGCTGTTCGCGGGCGCGATCGTCTGCGTCGCGCTCCTGGGGATGTTCGCCCTGGGGGTCAGCTTCCTGTTCGGGATGGCGGTCGCCTCGAGCATCGGCGTGCTCTTCACGATGATCGCGGCGCTCACCTTCCTGCCGGCGATGCTCGGGTTCGTCGGCCCGAAGATCCTCTCGCGGCGTCAGCGTCACAAGCTGGTGGCCGACGGCCACCGCCCGGTGACGCACCACGGGTTCTGGGCATGGTGGTCCAGGCTCGTCGAGCGGCGCCCGGTGCTCTACGGCGTGCTCGCCCTGGCGCTCATCGCCGTGCTCGCGATGCCGTTCCTCAGCCTCCGCCTCGGCCTGTCGGACCAGGGCAACGACCCGGAGGGCACCACCACGCGCACGGCGTACGACCTGCTCGCGAAGGGCTTCGGCCCCGGGTTCAACGGGCCGCTGCAGGTGGTCGCCCAGACGGACGGCTCGGACCAGGCGGCGGCCATGCAGGAGCTCGCGACGACCGTCCAGGGCCAGCCCGGCGTCGCGGCGGTCACGCCGGTGACGGCGATCCCCGTGCAGGACGGCTCGCAGGTGGAGCTGTTCGTCGTCTACCCGACCTCCGCGCCCCAGGACGCCGCGACCACCGAGCTGATCGACCGACTCCGCGACGACGTGATCCCCGGCGCTGTGGGGAGCGAGGGCCCGGCCGTCTACGTGGGAGGGGTCACCGCGATCTTCGCCGACTTCGCGGCCGTGCTGAACGGCAAGCTGCCGGTCTTCATCGGCACCGTGGTCCTGGTCTCGTTCCTGCTGCTGATGATCGTGCTCCGCAGCCTCCTGGTGCCGCTCAAGGCGGCGATCATGAACCTGATCTCGATCGCCGCCGCGTTCGGCATCGTCGTCGCGGTGTTCCAGTGGGGGTGGCTCGGCGACCTGGTCGGCGTGCACCGGACGGGCCCGGTCGAGGCGTTCCTGCCCGTCATGCTCTTCGCGGTCCTGTTCGGCCTCTCGATGGACTACGAGGTGTTCCTCGTGATGCGGATCCACGAGGAGTGGCTCCGCACCGGGGACAACCGCGCCGCGGTCCAGCGGGGGCTCTCGGCGACGGGCGGGACCATCACCGCCGCCGCCGCGATCATGATCGTGGTCTTCGGCTCGTTCGTCCTCGGGGGCCAGCGGGTCATCAAGGAGTTCGGCGTCGGCCTGTCGGCGGCGATCTTCGTGGACGCGGTCATCATCCGCACGGCCCTGGTGCCCGCGTTGATGCTGCTGATGGGCAGGGCCAACTGGTGGTTCCCGCGGTGGCTCGACCGCGTGCTGCCGAGGATCCACGTCGAGCCCGAGGACCTCTCCGAGCTGGACGAGGAGGAGCCGCTGGTCCCGGTCGGCACGCCGGGCTGAGCGGGCGGTGCCCGCGGGTCACTCGGCGGGTTGCGTCCGGGACAGGCGCTGGAGGCCGTCGTACGCCGCGTACTTGTAGGCCTCGGACAGGGTCGGCACGTTGAACGTGGAGTGGATGAAGTAGTCGATCGTGAGGCCGGCGTGGAGCACCGCCTGGCCGATGTGGATCAGCTCCGACGCGTCGTCGCCCACGATGTGCACCCCGAGCAGCCGCCGGTCGTCGCGGCCGAAGACGAGCTTCACGAGCCCGTCCGTGGTCCCGGCGATCCGCGCCCTCGCGTTCACCTCGAACGGCGAGCGCCCGGACTCGACGTCGAGGCCGGCCTCCCGCGCGGCCTCCTCCGTCATCCCGACCATGCCGACCTCGGGGACCGAGTAGACGCCGAGCGGCGCGAGCGGGTCCACCGTGTCCTTGAACGAGATGCCGAACGCGTGGCAGGCGGCCACCCGCCCCTGCTCCATCGCGGCCGACGCCAGCCCGGGCGGGCCGATCACGTCTCCGGCCGCGTAGATCCCCTCGGCCGTCGTGCGGTAGGTCTCGTCGATGACGATCCGCCCGCGCTCGTCCATGAGGACGCCGGCCTCCTCCAGGCCGATCCCCTCCGTGGTCCCCGCCCGCCCGGAGGCGAACAGCGCGGCGTCGGTCACCAGCGTCTCCCCGTCCGACAGGCGGAGCGTGAGCGCCCCGTCCACGCGCTCGGTGCGCTCCACGCTCGTGTCCGAGAGCAGCCGCATCCCGTGACCCCCGAACACCCGCGCGAGCGCCTCGGAGATCTCGGCGTCGGCGAACGGCAGGATCCGGGGGCCTCGCTCGACCATCGTGACCTCGGCGCCGAGCGCCAGGAAGATCGACGCGTACTCGCACCCCACCGGTCCCCCGCCGACCACCACGAACCTGCGGGGGATCCTCTGGAGCTCGAGGATCGACTCGGAGTCGTGGACGTCGGGGTCGTCGAACGGGACCCCGGGCGGGTGGAAGGGGCGTGACCCGGTGGCGAGGAGGACGACCTCGCCCGCCAGGACCCGTTCGCCGGCCGGGGTGGCGACGTGGACGGTCCGGTCCGGTCCGAGGCGAGCCTCACCCTGGACGAGCTCGATGCCGTGACGCTCGAGGTTCTGGCGGACGGCGTCGACGGAGAGCCTTACGACCTCGGCGGTCCGGGCGCGCATGTGCTCGAGGACCGTGTCCGGACTGAGATCGATCCCGGTCCCGTACAGGTCGCGGCGGCGGAACCCCGTGAGGTACAGCGCCGCCTCCCGCAGGGTCTTCGTGGGGACCCCGGTCTTGCTGGCCGCCGAGCCACCCGGGTCGGCCCTGCGGTCCACGATGGCGACGCGCTTGCCGAAGTAGGCGGCCTGGGCCCCCGCCTTCTCGCCGGCCGGGCCCGCGCCGATCACCACCAGGTCGAAGCGCTCGGACGTCACGGTCGCCCAGGATACGGCGCGTCGGCAACCCTCGACGCGGGTGAACGGACCCCGAACGTGAGAAACGGCCGGAACCCGAAGGCCCCAACCGTTTCTCGAGAAGGACCATACGGTGCCAAGCACCCCGCCGTCAAACGCGGCGGGCCATCTTGTCACTCTTCTTCAGTCAGACGTGACCCGCGTCTCGGGGCGTAGTGTTCCTCCATGCTCGTCTGCCCGGCCTGCGGGACCGAGAACCCCGAGGGCGCCCGCTTCTGCAACGGGTGCGGGACCGCGCTCGCGGAGGCCGAGCCCCGGCGTAAGGAGCGCAAGTACGCGACGGCCCTCTTCGCAGACCTGGTCGGATCCACCGCGTTGGCCGAGCGCGAGGACCCCGAGGTGGTGCAGTCGGTGGTCGGGCGCACGTTCGACCGGCTCTCCGAGGAGATCGCGCGGTACGAGGGCCTGCTCGAGAAGTTCATGGGCGATGCCGTGCTCGCGGTGTTCGGCGTGCCTCGCGCGCACGAGGACGACGCCGAGCGGGCGGTGCGGGCGGCCCTCGAGATGCACGCCGTCCTGTCGGAGCTGAACCGCGGCTTCGCGGCCGAGGGCAAGCCCACGCTCGAGATGCGGATCGGGATCGAGGCCGGCGAGGTCCTGGTCGACGTCGAGCGCGCCTCGGGTCCGCGCGACCGGATGCTCACCGGCGACGCCGTCAACACCGCGGCCAGGCTCCAGTCGGCGGCCGACCCCGGCGCGATCGTCGTCGGGCCCGGGGTCTACGCGAGCACCAAGGACGTCATCGAGTACCGCGAGATCGCCCCGCTCACCCTCAAGGGCAAGGCCGAGCCGGTGCCCGCCTGGCGAGCGCTCCGGATCAAGGCCCGCACGCGGGGCGAGCGGCCGCAGCTGGGTCTTGAGGCCCGGCTGGTCGGGCGCGACGAGGAGCTGGCCGTCCTGAAGCAGACGCTCCGACGGGTCGAGACCGAGGGCCGGCCCGCGCTCGTCACGATCGTCGGGCCCGCGGGCGTCGGCAAGTCGCGCCTGGTCGTCGAGCTCGAGCGCTACGTCGACGGCCTCCCGGACGACGTCTACTGGCGCCGCGGCCGGTGCCTGGCCTACGCGAACACCTCGTACTCGGCCTTCGCCGACGCGATCAAGGCGCAGTGCGAGATCTTCGAGGACGACCCCGCCGAGGTCGCCGCCAAGAAGGCCGAGGCCGCGGCGCGCGAGCTGTTCGGCGACGACAGCGTCGTACCACAGCTCCGCACGCTCGTCGGCGCCGGCGAGGCGCGGGCGATGAGCCGCGAGGACCTCTTCGAGGCGTGGCGGCGGTTCCTCGAGCGCCTGGCCGCCCGCTACCCCCTGGTCGTGGTCCTCGACGACATCCACTGGGCCGACGACGGGCTGCTGGACTTCGTCGAGCACGTCGCCGACTGGGCGCAGGGCCCGATCATGCTCGTCGCGACCGCTCGCGCCGAGCTGCTCGAGACGCGCCCCACGTGGGGCGGCGGCAAGCGCAACGCCGCGTCGATCTACCTGGACCCGCTCACCGAGGCCGAGGGCGAGGCGATGCTCGACGACCTGCTCCCCGGGCCGGTCGCGCCGGAGCTCAAGCGCTCGATCGTCGAGCGGAGCGAGGGCAACCCCCTGTACGTCGAGGAGATCGTCCGCAAGCTGATCGACGACGGCGTGCTCCGCGCGACGGAGGCCTCGCGCTGGGAGATCGCGCAGCCGGTCGGCGACATCGAGCTGCCGCGCTCGGTGCAGGGGCTGATCGCCGCCCGACTGGACGGCCTGCCCGATGACGAGAAGGCGATCCTGCAGGACGCGGCGGTCATCGGACGGGTCTTCTGGGTCGGCGCGGTCGCCGAGCTCGCCGGTCGGCCGGTGCCCGAGGTGCGCGACGCCCTCGGACGCCTGCGCGTGAAGGAGATCGTCGTGCCGCACGAGCCGTCCTCGTTCTCCGACGAGCACGAGTTCGCCTTCCGCCACAACCTCCTCCGCGACGGCGCGTACGAGTCGCTCCCCAAGGCCCTCCGGGCCGACAAGCACGCCGGCGTGGCGCGGTGGGCCGAGCGGCGCGCCGGCGACCGCGCTGAGGAGATCGCCGAGCTGATCGCGACCCACGAGCTGGAGGCCCTGCGCTACCTGGAGGAGCTGGGCGAGGTCGGCGAGCGCGCCGACGAGCTCCGCCGGAGCGCGTTCCGATGGACCTGGGCGGCCGGCAGCAGAACCTCCGCCCTGTGGCTTCGGTCCGAGGCGACCCGTTGGTTCCGCGAGGCCGAGCAGCTGGCGGATGCGCTCGGCGTGCCGGCCGCCGACCGCGTGATGCTCGTGCGCGCGCACGTCGACGCGTCATGGGGGACCGATCAGATCGCCGAGACGGAGCGCGTCGTGCGTCGCGCCCTCGAGGTGTCCGAGGCGCTGGACGACCGGGTGGGAGCCGGCTGGGCATGGGCCCATCTGGTCCTCCCGATGCTCCTGCCGGGACGTCACGACGAGGCGGAGGCGGCGGGGCGGACGGCGGTGGCGATCCTCGAGCCCCTCGGCGAGAGCCCGGAGCTCGCCGACGCGCTGCACCGCCTCGGGTGGTACCTGTGGCGGCGGGGGCGGACCGACGAGGCCGAGCCCTTGCTCCGCCGGGCCGTGGGCATGGCGTTGCGGGTCGACGCGAAGCTCGCCCACGCCGAATCGATCCAGACCCTCGCGGTCTGCCTGTACCAGACAGGCAACTCCGACGAAGCGATCACGACGATCGACGAGGCATACCGTCTCGCCAAGGAGATCGGCGAGTTCTCCAACCTCATGCGAGCCTACGTCAACCTCCCCTCGATCCTGGGGGATCTGGGGTCCGACTACCGGCGGTGCGAGGAGGTCCTGCGCGAGGGGCTCGAGCTGGCGCAGCGGGCAGGGTCCCTCTTGCACATGGGGTGGTTGAGCGGGAACCTGGGCGACGCCGTGGGACAGCTGGGGCGGCTCGAAGAGGCGGAGGAGCTCCTGCGGACCGCCGTCGAGCTCGCCATCCAGGTCGGCGACGAGCCGCTGCGGGGGATGCGACTGACCGCCCTGGCCTGGGTCGTCCTGTTCCGTGGTCGGGTGGACGAGGCCGAGGCGATCCACCGCGCCTCGATCCCGGTGCTGAAGGAGAACCCGGAGCCGCAGGCCCTCCTGTTCGTCCCCTTGATGGATGGGAACCTCGCGCTCGCGCGCGGCCAGGACGCGGCGGCGGCCGCCTCCTTCGCGGAGGCGATCGAGCAGCTCCGGGCGTTCAACGTCATGGCGGTCCCTGGCGCGTTCCCGGAGATCGTCCGGGTCCTCGCGCGCACCGGCAGGGTCGAGGAGGCCGAGGGCTATCGGGACCTGTCCAGAGATGTCCACTCGCCGGCCGCGCAGGCGAACGCCGCCCTCGTGGAGGGACTGCTCGCCTCCGATCCGGCCGAGGCACGGCGCCTCCTCCAGCAGGGGGTCGCGGGCCTGGAGGGGATGGGCGTGCGGATCGACGCCGCGCGCGCGATGGTCGACCTCGCCCGTGCGATGAGGCGGGTCGGCGAAGACCCGCGCCCGGTGCTCGAGCGCGCCCGGGAGATCCTGGTCGAGTGCGACGCACGCCTGTTCCTGCCCGAGGTCGATGAAGCGCTCGCCGAGCTCCGGGCGTGAGCTACGCGAGGGCGCGCTCGATCGCGTCCAGCGTCCCGGCGTCGAGATCGACGTCGGCGGCGGACGCGTTCTCATCCACCTGGGCGATCGAGGTCGCGCCGACGATGGCGCTCGTGACCTCCGGGCGGCGGAGCACCCACGCGAGCGCGAGCTGGCCGAGCGTGAGACCGAGCTCCGAGGCGATGGGACGCAGCCGGTCGATCGCGGCGAAGGCGCCGCGCGTGAGGAACGGTCGGATGAACCCGGCGCCGCGGGGATCGGCCGCACGTGAGCCCCGCGGGCGCTTGGCTCCCCGGCCGTACTTGCCGGTCAACGCCCCTTGCGCCAGCGGCGAGAACACCACGACGCCGAGCCCGAGCCGTTCGCACGTCGGCAGCACCTCGTCCTCGACGCTCCGCTGCAGCATCGAGTAGCGCGGCTGGTCCGTCGCCGGAGGCGTCAGGCCCTCGCGCTCGCAGAGCGACACCGCCGCGGCCATCTGGTCGGCCGTCCACTCCGACACGCCCCAGTGACGGATCTTGCCCGCCGCGATCAGCTCGTGCATCACGCCGCAGGTCTCCTCGAGCACCGTGCTCGGGTCGTAGCGATGGCACTGGTACAGATCGACGTGATCCAGGCCGAGCCGCCTGAGGCTCGAGTCGCACTCGGCGAGCACGTGGGTGCGCCCGAGCCCCTGCCCGGTCGCCGTGGGGAAGAACACCTTGGTGCCCACGATCACGCGGTTGCGCGGCAGGGTCGCCAGCGCGCGGCCGACGACCTCCTCGGCGCGTCCGGCCTCGTAGACGTTCGCGGTGTCGAAGAAGGTGACCCCCAGCTCGAACGCCCGGTGGATGCAGTCGATCGAGGTCCGCTCGTCGACCGAGCCGCCGAACGTGAGCCACGACCCGAGCGAGATCGTCGACACGTCGAGGCCGGTGCGGCCGAGCGGCCGGTACCTCACGTCGGGGGAACCCTCCGGGGCGCGGCGGTCGTATCGTGGATCGGCACGTCCCCACCCTCTCAGAAGCCGGCCGATCGGAGTGACCTGCCTCGAGGACCGTGCGGGAGCGCGTCGGGGGATCTATCGTCCCCCCGGTGAGGCGGTTCAGGTGAAACGTCAGCAACCTCGTCCGGAGGCCGGGCACGAGCTGCCCGGCGAGGTCCATCGGCGGTTCGAGGCCCTGGTCTTCGACTGGGACGGGACGGCCGTCCCCGACCGGGCCGCCGACGCCGAGCACGTGCGCGAGCTGGTGGAGGCGCTGTGCGCCGCCGGCATGGACCTCTTCGTCGTGAGCGGCACGCACGTGCGCAACGTCGACGGGCAGCTCGGCGCGCGCCCGGTGGGTCCCGGACAGCTCTACCTGCTCCTGAACCGCGGCTCCGAGGTGTTCCGCGTCGACCGCCGCGGGCCGCACGTCGTCGAGCGCCGGACCGCGACCGAGGACGAGAACCACGCCCTCGACGTCGCCGCGAAGCTCACGATCGATCGCCTGGCGACCAGGGGCCTGCACGCGGAGGTCGTCTCACATCGGCTGAACCGCCGCAAGATCGACGTGATCCCCGAGCCCGAGTGGAAGGACCCGCCCAAGGCGCGCATCGGCGAGCTGCTCGAGGCGGTCGAGCGGCGCCTGGCCGACGCCGGCCTCGACGGGCTGCCCGAGGCCGTCCGGATGGCCGAGGACGCGGCGCGCGAGGCTGGCCTGCGGGATCCGCGCGTGACGAGCGACGCCAAGCACGTCGAGATCGGCCTGACCGACAAGGCGGACTCGGCGCGGTGGATCTTCTCGACGCTCGAGCGGCTCGGGATCGCGCCCCAGCACGTCCTGGTCGGCGGGGACGAGTTCGGTTCGCTCGGCGGTCTCCCGGGTAGTGACTCGCTGATGCTGGTCCCCGAGTCAGGCGGCGCGGTCGCGATCACCGTCGGCCGCGAGCCCGAGGGTGTCCCGGACGGCGTCGTGCCCATCGCCGGAGGTCCTCCGGCGTTCGTGGCCCTGCTCGAGGATCAGCTCGCCCGGCGCGCCCGCGGCGAGCTCCCCGAGCCCTCCCTGGACCCAACCTGGACGCTCACGATCGAAGGCGTGCACCCCGAGCTCGAGCGCGTGAACGAGCGCCTGCTCACCCTCGCGGATGGCCGGATCGGCACGAGCGGCACCCCGCTCCCGATGCACCCGGCGGTGTTCCCGCTCGTCCTGGCCGCCGGCATCTACGACGGGCAGGGCGCCGAGACCTCGCTCATGACCTGCCCCGTCTGGGCGCAGCTCACCCTGTGGCTCGACGAGGACGAGGACGCGGTCGCGCGGGTCCTGGACATGCGCACCGGACTGCTGCACGAGGAGACGCGTGTGTCGAGGACGGGGGTGCGCTCGGTCCGGTTCTCCAGCTTCGCGCGGCCGGGACTCGCGGTCCTGCGGGCGCAGACGGCGTCCACCCCCGTGGACGCCGCGCCGGCGCCATCGCTCCCGCCGGGCCTCGCCGGCGAGCAGGGCAGGCTCGACGGGATCCCGTGGGCGCGGATCGAGACGGACGAGGGCGGGGTCGCCACGGCCGTCCGCGACGCCGGGCGCCACGTCGACGGCGTCCACGTGCTGGATCGGTTCGCCGCCTACATCCCAGACCCCAACCGGAAGCCTCGGCGCACGCGCGTCGTTCGCGCCGTCGCGCAGGCCGAGGAGGCCGGGTTCGAGCGGCTGCTCCGCGAGCACCGGGCCGCGTGGGGCGAGCGGTGGGACGGAGCCGACGTCCGGGTCGAGGGGGACGAGGACCTGCAACGCCGGGTGCGCCTCGCGTTGTTCCACCTGATGGGCTCGGTCGCCGACGAGGGCGAGGCGGCGGTCGGGGCCCGTGGGCTGTCCGGCCCGGCCTACCGAGGCCACGTGTTCTGGGACAGCGATGTGTTCGTCCTGCCGTTCCTCGCCGCCACCCACCCGGCGGCGGCGCGCGCGATGCTCGAGTACCGGATCCGGCGCCTGCCGGCAGCGCGGACGATCGCGAACGTCATGGGCAGGCGGGGCGCCCGTTTCCCCTGGGAGTCGGCGCACTCCGGGTTCGACGTCACACCGCAGACCGGACGCGATCGCTCGGGCAACATCTACTCGATCCGCACGGGGCTGATCGAGGAACACATCGTGGCGGACGTCGCGTGGGCGGCCCAGTGCTACACGGACTGGACCGGCGACACCGACTTCCTGGAGGGGCCCGGGTTCGACCTGTTCATCGAGACGGCCCGGTACTGGGGCTCGCGGGTGCGGTGGGACCGCCACGGTAACGCGCACATCTACGGGGTGATCGGCCCCGACGAGTATCACGAGACGGTGGACGACAACGCGTTCACCAACGTGATGGCCAGATGGAACCTGCGCCGTGCAGCGGAGCTCGCCGACGGCGATGAGCGCGTCCCGGACTTCGAGCGGCTCCGGTGGCTCGAGACGGCGGACGCGTTGGTCGACGGGTACGATCGCCGGACCAAGCTCTACGAGCAGAGCGCCGGCTTCTTCCAGCTCGACCCGATCGAGATCGCGGAGGTGGTCCCCAAGCGTCCGATCGCGGCAGACCTGCTGCTCGGGTCCGAGATGGTCCGCCGGTCCCAGATCCTCAAGCAGGCGGACGTCTTGATGCTGCACCACCTGGTACCCGACGAGGTGGCGGCCGGGTCGCTCGTGCCCAACCTCGACTACTACGAGCCCCGGACGGCGCACGGCAGCTCGTTGTCGCCGGGCATCCATGCGTCGCTGTTCGCGAGGGCCGGCCGGCTGGACCAGGCGGTCCACGCGCTCGACATCGCGACCAGGATCGACCTGGACGACCTGACGGCGACCACGGCGGGCGGCCTGCACCTGGCGGCGATGGGGAGCGTCTGGCAGGCGCTCGCGTACGGGTTCGTGGGCGCCCGGCCAAGGGGGGACGTGCTCGAGCTCGATCCCGTGGTGCCCGAAGCTTGGCGTAGCCTGGAGATGCGCCTGCGGTTCCGGGGCAGCCGCCTGCGTGTGGCCGTAGCACCGACGACCCTGGAGATCCGGGCCGATGAGCCGACGCGGGTCCGCCTGCGAGGGGGCATCGTGATGATGGTAGGCCCCGGCTCGCGGCGCTGGTCGCGCTCCGGGCAGCGGTGGAAGGAGGAGCGGCCGTGAGCACGGTGCTGGCAGCGATCGACGGCTCCCCGACCTCGAGGGCCGTCCTGGCCGTCGCCAGGGAGGTCGCGAGGGTGCTCGGCGCCGAGGTCGACCCCGTCCACGTGGTCGAGGAGGACGCCGGCACGGCCGAGATCGAGGTCTGGGGCGGCGAGACGCAGCTGCGGCTGCTCCGCGGCGATCCGGCCGGCATCCTGATCGCCGAGACGTCCGCCGCCAGCGTCGCCGCCGTCGTCGTCGGCTCCTCCCGCACGGCCGGTGGGACGAGCACGGTCGGACGGGTGTCGCTTGAGGTGATCGGGAACGTCCGAAAGCCCGTCGTCATCGTGCCCCCGACGACCCCCGAGGACTACACGCTGCGCACCGTCCTGGTCCCGGTCCTGCGCAAGCCCGTCAGCGTGCTCGAGGAGGTCGTCCGCCTGGCCGAGAACCCGCAGCTGCACGTCGTCATCCTGCGCCTGCTCGACGAGCTGTCGATCCCCTCGTTCGAGGACCAGTCCTACTACGACGTGCAGGCCTGGGCGGAGGAGTTCCTGGCGCGATGGGTCCCCGGCGCCGGGTCGGACACCGAGGTCGAGGTTCGGATCGGCCCTCCGGAGGAGCTCGTCGTCTCGGTGGCGCACGAGGTGAGCGCGGACATCGTGGCGATCGGGCGGCGGCGCGACCTGCCGGCGGCGGGGGCTCCGATCGTGGTCTCGGCCCTCGAGCGCAGCCCGGTCCCCGTCATCCTGGTCCCCCTGGTGCGGCGGCCCGCCCGCATCGTCGAGCCCCCCGACGTCGAGCCCGTGGGCTGACGAGCCACAGCGATCCGCACTCGGCAGGTTTGAACGCTCTCCGCGGTGGGCAAGCTGGCCGGTGAGATGACCACCTACCTGTGCGCGCACCCGTCCCATCGGCGCGGGTCCGACCCCGGCGCCGCGGACGTCACCGCCCAGGTGCGCACGGAGCGGGCCATGCTGCCCCGGCCCCAGGCGTACCTCGCGATCGTGGAGGACGTCGTCGACGCCGTGATGCGTCTGGGCGACGTGCCGGACCGCCGCGAGCGGATCGAGCACGTGCTCTCGGGCGATGCGGAGCCGCAGGATCTGCCGGTCGTCCTGATGTCCCGGCGCTCGGTCGAGCGCCTCCCCGGCCGGTACGAGCTCGACGGGCTGCGGGCCGAGGAGCCCGAGGTCGAGCGGATCGTTGCGCGCGTCGGCCCAACGTCGGTGCCGACGGTCGCGGCCGCGGACGACGTGGTCGTGATCGAGGACGAGCCCGCGTCGGGCCCGGGCGCCGTGACCGGCGGCACGGCCCCCACCGCCACGCTCACACGGCAGGAGCGGCGAGCGCCGATCGTCGTGCCGCAGGGCGTGTTCCCGCTCGGTGAGCTCGCGGCCAACCTGGCGATCGCCGACGCGACCGAGGCCGCCCTGCTCGACGCGATCAGCAGCACCCCGGTCCACGACGGACGGACCGCACCGGCGGACCCCTGGCGGGTGGTGATCACGTGCCCTCGGCCGGAGGGCTCTCCCCCCACCCACCACGACGTGCTCTTCACGGGCGCCGGCGGGCGCGAGGCCGCCGTCGCCTACGGGACCCCCGTGGACGCCTGGAACGCCGAGGTCGAGGCCGCCGCGCTCCTCGACTTGGCGCCGGGAGCCGAGACCTCGCGTGTCGAGCGGCGACTGTGGATGCTCCTCGGCGGCGAGGCCCTGGTCCTGGTGGCGCTGCTGCTGTTCGGATGGATCAGCGGCGGGCTCGCGCTCGCCGTCCGGGAGACGACGGGCTGGCTTGGGCTCTCCCTCGTGCTGGCCGCGACGGCCATCGCGTTCGCGGCCGCGCCATCGTTCGCGGTCCGGGACCGCGCCGCCAACATGAACGACACGCTCTGGCTCG
>Ga0105106_10001567_pt1 | contig 16473 bp, 15 predicted proteins | sample PPLLaktember2015_5_FD_79109 | JGI IMG/M metagenome (GOLD analysis project Ga0105106, IMG submission 79109) | Freshwater sediment microbial communities from Prairie Pothole Lake near Jamestown, North Dakota, USA - PPLs Lake P8 Core (1) Depth... | ecosystem: Environmental > Aquatic > Freshwater >...
CATTTGCAGCAGTTTCGAGATCGACTGATAATTCAAACTCAACTGTAATATTGCTTCCTCCCTGACGGCTGACACTTGTCAGCGATCTTACACCCGGGATACCATTAATATTCTGTTCAAGAGGCTCTGTTATCTGGGTCTCAATTACATCGGAGTTAGCACCCGGGTATGAGGTACTTACGGTAATGATAGCCGGATCAACACTCGGAAACTCCCTGATTCCTAAAAATGTAACTCCTACAATACCAAATAATAGAATGACAATTGCAAAAACGGTTGCAAGTACAGGTCTGTTTATACTTACTGATGATAGACTCATAACGAATTATATAAATGGAAATTAATTTGTTATCAGAGTGTCAAGAACAACCGGCAGATTATGTCGGAGCTGCAAAATCCCTGATGTAAGCAATGTATCTCCGAAATTAAGTCCTTTGACTATCTGAATCAGCGACTCGGTACGTAACCCCGTCTCAACCTTAACTGATGATGCCTTACCATTCCTGTAGACAAATACGGTTTCGCCCTCCATCTCAGGAATCAGCGCTTCAGAAGGGATCGCAACTGTATTTTCTATCTTCGACAGAAGGAGGGTAACCGATGCAAATCGCCCTGATTTAAGCTCTTCGTTCCTGTTGGGATAGAGTGCTCTTATGACTATTGTCCTTGTGCCTTCTTCTATCTGAGGATCTATGGCATACACTTTAGCATTGAATACCTGATTCGTACCATCAACTGTAAATGTGATGGGATAGCCCATTTTGACCTGATCGGCATACCTTTCAGGGATTGAAAACTGAAGTTTGATGGGGCTTATTTTTACCAGCCTGGCAATCTTGGTTGATGGATTTGTATAACTACCTTCACTAACATATCTTAAACCAATTATTCCGTTAAAGGGAGCACGCAGTTCCGTTTCGGAAATACGAGCCTGAATAAGATTGATATCCGCCTGAATCGTCTGAAGTTCAGTGACAATCTGATCATAACTTTCCTTACTTATGGCATCCTTGTCAAGCAGACTCCTTTGGCGGAATTCCTTGTCTTCAGTGAGCTTTTTCTGTGCCGTAAGTTTTTCAAGCTGTGCCTGCAAAGGCTTGTCATTTATCTTTGCCAGTAATTCACCCTTTTTTACCCGGGTTCCTTCTGTGAAATTTATCCCAACGATTTTCCCTGAAGTCTCAAAAGCAAGTTCTACCTGTTCGTCAGGTCTCAGGCTTCCGGTACTGTTATACAGGTCGCTGAGTTCCCTGGGCTGGATTAGAAATCCGCTGACATTAAGAATCTGCCGGCCTGGTCCGCCGCCAGGACCACTGCCTGAACTTTGTCCGGAACTTCCTAGTCCTGCTGGCTTTGAAGCGATTATTGGTTTTAATTTGGGCCAGAGGATTATTATAGCAGCCACAATAATCAGTGATATGGTAATAATTATTCTGTTTTTCTTTTTCATAAAAATATGCAGTGGTTAATTAAATAATATTTTATTTCTGAACATTTTACAAATAGAATAGTCCATTGCTTCAATTTCAGTTTATCAATTTGCGACAAAAGTAGGTCATTTAGAATTCATTAAACAATCTGTGTTCTGAAAAATTTGTTAAATAATCATAAAACTGAATTTATTTTTTTCTCTGTTTTGTGTTATTTCGAAAAAAACCTGATTAATTTCAACCGGCCAATTTTTCAAAATAAAACCTGAACATAATGATCCAGCGAATTCAGTCAATTTACTTGTTATTGACATCCGTATTGCCTGTTTTATTCCTCAAAGGAAATTTTTTAAAGTTGCTTAAGAATGACGGATCTGAAATGGCAATGAATTTTACAGGGACCTGGAAGCTTTCCGGAGCAGAGAATTTAAGTCTCCTTCAGAAGCATATTCCCCTTTCTGCTGACATCGTGCTGATCACTGTGGTCTCGGTTATTGCTATATTTCTTTACAGGAACAGAAAGCTTCAGGTAATTTTTGCTAATGTTATCATATTTCTTTCGATCCTGCTTGTCGGTTTAATAGCCTATTATGCATTTTCTGCAGCAGGTAAATTTGATGCCACATTAATTCCGGGCGTTAAAATGGTTATACCACTGCTTATCCTTGTTTTCGGCTTCCTGGCCCAAAGGGGAATTAAACATGATGAAAACCTGGTCAGATCATACGATCGGCTCAGATAATCTGGAGATTCTCCTGATTAGTAATCTTCTCACAATAATGGCATTTCAGTGATACGTTTTTCTTAGATACTACCCTGAATCGTGTTGTAACGGTTTCGAAATTGGTAATGCATTTGGGATTCATACATTTTGCAATTCCGACAATATTATCAGGTACCTCAACAACCTTTTTTTCAACAACTTCATAATCCCTGATAATATTCAACTTCGCATCAGGAGCAACAAGGGCGATCCTGTTTATATCGGTATCCTCGAAAAACTTATCCGAGATTTTTATAATTGCTTTCCTTCCGAGCTTTTTGCTTTCAAGGTTGGTTCCGAAAGTAATCTGATTATCAATATGATCAAGTCCAAGTATCTGAATTACCTTGAACAGGTTTTTGGCAGGTATATGATCAATAACAGTTCCGTTTTGTATCGCACTAACACTCAATTGTTTAGGTTCTTTCATGATTTGCCTCCAAATTATTTGATTCCTAAAAACGTACATAATATTGCCTGTCGTGTAAAGACTCCGTTAAGCGCCTGCTCGAAATAGTATGCCTTCGGGTTGGTATCTACATCTGTATGAATCTCATTTACTCTCGGCAGAGGATGCAGAATCCGCATATTCGGCTTTGTATTTGCAAGCATTGAATTCTTCAGGACGTAAACATTTTTAACTTTCTCGTATTCAATTGGATCAGAAAACCTTTCCTTTTGAACCCTTGTCATGTAAATGATATCCGCCCTGGAAATTATATCCGTAAAATCTCGATGCTCATAGTATTTCAGGCCAAGATTTTCGAGATAAAGTTTGAATTCCTCGGGCATTTTAAGCTCTTCAGGTGAAATGAAATTAAAAGTTGTATTCCATCTCGACATGGCCATCATCAGGGAATGAACGGTCCTGCCGTATTTCAGGTCCCCGACCATGAATATATTAAGATTATCCAGAGTTCCCTGGGTTTTACGGATTGAATACAGGTCAAGCAAAGTCTGTGTGGGATGCTGATTGGCACCATCGCCTGCATTTATGACCGGGACTGAAGATATCTCGCTGGCAAACCTGGCACTTCCCTCAACAGGGTGGCGCATGACAATGAGATCGCTGTAACTGCTAACCATCCTGATAGTATCATGAAGCGTCTCTCCCTTTGAGACACTTGACACACCTGCATCTGAAAAACCGACAATTTTCCCTCCAAGCCGGTTGATCGCACTTTCGAAGCTCAGCCTGGTACGGGTCGATGGTTCAAAGAACAGAGTTGCAATAACTTTCCCTTCAAGCAGCTTCTGTATCGGATTCTTCTCAAATTCTTCGGCGTCATCAAGGATCTTGAGGACCTCATCGGTCGATAAATCATCAATAGATACTAAACTTCTGTTTTTCATTATTATAGCTGTTTGAGGTCGTTAAAATATACTCTCAGTCAAATTTATTCAACAATCGCTTCCTGTTGATTGTGTGTTAATAACTAGCTAACAACTTTTAACCTGATTTGATAGATCAGAATGTGGCAATATGCCTGAACTTCAAACCATTTATCCGCGATAAGCTGTTAAGCGTCCTTTCCCTGGCTGAACTCCTGAAGTTTATTGTCATTATGCATTCAGTTTCAAATTTTTGCTGCGACTGGCTTATGCCCTCATCTTTAATGACTTTCATAACATCATTGATTGAAGAATATGGGAAAACCAGCTCAAAATAATCCTGAACAAAACATGCGACTATTTCACTGTTACCAATTGCCGAATCTGCCGCAGACCGGTAAGCGTTAATCAGTCCGCTGACTCCCAGTAGCTTTCCTCCGAAATATCTTACAACGACTATAAGAATATTTGTCAGCTCACAGGAATTGATTTGTCCCATTATAGGTCTGCCGGCACTTCCTGATGGTTCACCGTCATCACTCATCCTGAACGTCTCCCTTGCCTGGCCCAGCATCCATGCGAAGCAATGATGCCTGGCTGAATGATGTTCCTTTCTTATTTTATCCAGGATGTCCTTTATTTCTTCCAGGGTTGAAACAGGATAAGCCAGCGAAATAAACCTGCTTCCTTTTTCCTTATAGAGGCCTTGTGAAAAAGCTTTGATAGTCAGGTAAGTGTCAGATTCCATTACAAAATAAAGCGAATGATATAGCGTTCATACATTAATACAATATTAATTAATTCTGCAGACAGAGTTTCTGATTAATTCTAAAAATGATATTTTTGTTCTAATTGAAAATAGACATGAGTGTTTTGTTAGACGAGAAAGATCTTCAGAAACTGATAGTTATTGGTGACCGGATTCTTATAAAACCAAAAATACCCCAGTCAAAGACACGAAGCGGACTTCTTCTTCCCCCGGGTGTCAATGAAAACGAAAAGGTGCAGATAGGTTATGTTCTTAAGGTAGGTCCCGGATATCCTATCCCATCTGTCAGCGATACCGATGAACCCTGGAAAAACCGTTCGGATGAACCAAAATATGTCCCGCTCCAGCCGAAGGAGGGCGACCAGGCAGTCTACCTTCAAAACAATGCCATTGAAATAGAATTCAACAAAGAGAAATATATTGTGGTGCCTCAGTCTGCTATTTTGCTTCTGCTCAGAGATAACGGTCTGTTTGAATAAAGCTGGTAAAAATGGAAAATGAATATCTCAGTACAAAAAAAATACTGATAGTCGAAGATGATGTGTCAAGCCGCCTCTATCTTAACAAGATTCTTGAAAAAACAGGAGCAGCACTGCTTAATGCCTGTGACGGTAAAGAGGCTATTGACGCCGCAATGGCCGATAATGGGATAGATATAATTCTTATGGATATTCAGCTGCCGGTTGTTGACGGTTATGGCGCTGCAAAGAAGATCAGGGAATTCCGAAATGATGTTATCATAATTGCCCAGACTGCCTACAGTTTGCTGGGCGATCGTGAGAAAATAATTGCTTCAGGTTTTGATGATTATATCGTGAAACCAATATTCCCTCAGCAGCTGATTGAGAAGCTTGTAAAATCAATAAGGAAATTCTGAGTTCAACGCAATTAGTCTTTTTTTCATTCGTCATAAACAGAAAACTGACGAAATTCTCTTCTGAATTCCTCCGTTTCATTATGCCACCTTTCGAGTTCAGATTTTATTTTTATCCTGTTTTCAAGAGAGTGTCTCATTACACTATCACCTGACAGTATATCAAACGGCATAAGCCTGTATTCATATTCATAGGGTGGCTGATTGAATTTCAACGATCGCACTGGTGATGTTTCAATTATAGCATCAATTATTTCATAGGCAACCGCAACCGGATAATAGACTGAAGGATCAGTGACATGGATCTGTAGTCCGTTGCATAATACCCCCGTGAATTTATTGAAAGAAGGAATAAAACTGTGTATCCTGAAAACAGATCCGGGTATCTTCCTTGCATCAAGATTTTTCTTTAGTTTTTCCGGATCAATGAAAGGAGCACCAAAAAGCTCAAACGGGATTGTTGTCCCTCTTCCCTCCGAAATATTAAGAGCTTCGAAGAGTACAATGCCCGGATAAACAATGGCTGTCTGAAGTGTAGGCATATTTGGCGATGGCAGGATCCATGGAAGCCCGGTCTCATTAAAAAGGGAATTCCTTCTCCAGCCTTTCATCCAGATGACATTCAGCTCACAGTTCCTGTAATACTTTTCCTTTATCCATAACGACATTTCCCCAATTGTCATCCGGTGGCAAAGAGGTATCGATGCTCCCCCTACAAATGTAAAATACTCTTCCTTCAGTACCGGCCCGTCAAATGGTAGTCTGCCAACAGGATTTGGCCTGTCAAGAATCCAGACAGGAATCCCTGCTTCCATGCATGCCTCCATGCAAAGCTTTACAGTCCAGATATAGGTGTAAAGTCTGGCTCCTACATCCTGAAGGTCAATAACAAGTGCTTCGATATTGCATAGCATTTCCCGGGTTGGTTTCCTGTGTTCCCCGTACAGGCTGTAAAGGGGTATTCTGTATAATGGATGAAGGTCACTCTTCCATTCTATCATATTGTCCTGAGTCTGACCATAAATACCATGCTGTGGACCGAATACTGCTGTCATGAAACAATCTTCCCTTTCAGAAATTATTTCTGTTATATGCGAGTAATCAGCTGCAACACTGGGTGCGTGGCATAGTATCCCGATTTTTCTGCCTTTCAGTCCCGGAGGTAACTTAGCCCTTATCTGATCCAATCCTGTTTTTACCATTCTGTTAGATTTAACCTGCCAGCCTCTTTTTAACCAAATTTAACAGAGAGCTGTTTATTTACATTTATAAAAATAATCGAAAGTAAATATTCTTTCCTATGTTTATGTTTTAAAAATAATCCCGATATCAAAATTGTCATATTATGAAGAAGCTTTTTCTTTTCCTGTTTCTTTTCACTGCAGTCCGTTATTTCTCAGACAGAGAAAGGAAAGATTGATGGCTATAATCTGGTAATAAGTAATTAAATATGTTGCTATGAAATTAAGAATCAATACTATCAGAATCTCAGGATTATCTTTTTTTCTTATCCTGCTATTCTCCTGCTCCGGTAGAGAACAGAAATCAATTACAATTCTTTTTACAACCGATGTTCATGGGGTTATTTTTCCATACGACTTCATTGAAAAGAAAGAGATGAAGGTTTCTCTTGCCAGCGTCTCCTCCTATGTTAATAAGGTGAGGGAGGACGCCAATCCGGTTATTCTTCTTGATAATGGCGATAACCTTCAGGGCCAGCCTCCGGTTTATTACTATAACTTCATTGACACAGTGTCGCCTCATATTTTAGCGGAAGTAATGAATTTTCTTGATTATGATGCCTGTACAGTCGGAAACCATGATATCGAGGCCGGTCACGATGTTTATGATAAACTTGTCGGCCAGTATGATTTTCCATTGCTGGCTGCAAATGCAGTCAGTAAGGCAACTGGAAGACCTTATTTTAATCCCTATACGATTATTGAAAAAAATGGCATTAAAGTGGCAATACTGGGTCTTATTACTCCGTCAGTCCCCCAATGGCTTCCTCCTGAACTCTATTCCGGTATCGAATTCAGGGATATGCTTGAAACAGCAAAACAATATATGGGGGAAATTATGAAGGAAAAACCTGACCTGATAATCGGGATGTTCCACTCCGGTTGGGATGACCGCGATGACCCGGCTCAGGGAGGCAGCCATTATGATAGTAACGGTACTTCCTCCGTGGCGAAGAACGTTCCTGGATTTGACATAATTTTATGCGGGCATAACCACAATGTGATAAATAAGAAAATTGTTAATACAAAAGGCGATACGGTGCTGATACTGGAAGGCGGAAGCCGGGCTGAGAAAATTGGCAGGGCTGATGTTAATATTCGAACTGATAAATCCACCGGTAAAAAACAAAAGATTCTCAGAGGCAGAATTGTTGATGTCGACAATTATGATCCTGATCCTGAATTTGTTAAGAAATTTACAGATCAGAAGGAAGTGATTATGGAATATGTCGGGAGAGAGATAGCTGTATCTGAAAAAACTATTTCATCAAGGGATTCATATTTCGGTTCTTCACCATTTGTTGATATGATCCATTCAATTCAGCTCGATATCACTAAGGCAGATATATCTTTTGCTGCTCCTCTTTCGTTCGACGTGAAAATTTCGGCAGGCCCAGTTACAGTAGGTGATATGTTTAAATTATACAGATTTGAAAATATGCTGTATACCATGTCTATGAGTGGCCTTGAGATAAAGAAGTATCTTGAGTATTCTTATTCAGATTGGTTTAATAGGATGAGAAGCCCCGGTGATTACCTTTTAAAATTCAGGGTTTCGGATGATGGAAAGCCGATTCTGACGAAAGGGCAGGCATGGCTGAAAAACCAGCCTTACAATTTTGATTCAGCAGCCGGGATTGACTATACGGTTGATGTTAGCAAACCTGAGGGAAAGAGAATATCAATAAAATCATTTTCAGATGGAACACCTTTTGAAATGAACAGAACCTATAATGTTGCTGTCAATTCTTACAGGGGAAATGGAGGAGGAGGACATTTTACAGAAGGTGCAGGTATAGGTAAAAATGAATTGCCGTCACGTTTGATAAGCTCCACAGAAAGGGATTTAAGATATTATATCCTTAATTATCTGGAGATGAAGAAAACCATTAACCCTGTTGCCCTGAACAATTGGAAACTCATTCCGGAAAAGCTGGTCGACAAAGCTATTCCCCGTGATTATGAGCTGCTGTTTGGAAAATAAAATCATTAAATGTCGCGTTTTTAATAATGAGGACAAAACAGAACATAGATACCGATGGCAATAAACTTCCGCTTGTAGAAGAATTCTTTACAATACAGGGCGAGGGATTTCATACCGGTGAAGCAGCATGGTTTATACGCCTGGGAGGTTGTGATGTCGGCTGTAACTGGTGTGATTCACGTTTTTCCTGGGATCCGGGCATTCACCCTCTGGTTGAAACAGACAGAATAGTTGAACATGCTGTTCGTTCTGGCACCAAATCTGTTGTTGTTACGGGGGGTGAACCCCTGATGTGGAATCTTGATTATTTATGTTCAGGACTAAAACGAGGGAGTATTTGCACTTTTATTGAAACATCAGGAGTCTATAAGTTAAGCGGTGAATGGGACTGGATCTGTCTTTCACCAAAGAAAAACATGCCTCCTGTCGGCAATATATGCAGTAAAGCTGATGAACTAAAAGTTATTATTGAAGATAAAGCAGATTTTGAATGGGCTGAGAAATACCGGAAAATGGTTGGAAAAAAATGCAGGCTCTTTCTGCAACCCGAGTGGAGCAGGTTTGATTTTGTCATTCAGGAGATTGTGGAATATGTTAAGAAAAATCCTTTCTGGAGAGTATCACTCCAGGTCCATAAATACATGCATATTCCCTGAAATGATAGTAAGGATTTTCATAATAGCAAGTATAGTTCTGACATCCTGCCTCACAACAGAGAAGGGATTCTCCCAGCAATACCACACTACATCAGGCAAAGCTCTTAAAGCTTACAAAACAGGACTGACATCTTTCGATTATATCGATTACCCGAATGCTGAAAGGTATTTCAATCAGGCAATAGAAATCGACGACAAATTTTATGAGGCATACATGATGCTGGGAGATCTCCTTTCCAAGCAGAAAAGATATCCCGAAGCGGCAAAAAACTATCAAAAAGCCATCAGTATAGATTCAACAGCTTATATGCCTGTATTTTTCAATATGGCGACTGCTGAAATGATGAGCGGAGACTATAAAAATGCCCTGATCCATTATAATGTCTATATCGTTCAAAAGAGTATTTCTGCGAAAAACAGGGACATTGCAGAAAAGAATATTAAGAACTGCCTGTTCGCCATCGAAGCGGTTAAGAATCCTGTGCCATTCAGCCCGGAGAGTCTGGGGGAGGGTATAAATACATCTGATGATGAGTACTGGCCTTCAATAACTGCTGATGGACAGACACTGATGTTTACACGGCAGTCAAGACCCAGCGAAAATGTGATAAGGAAAGGAACTTCACAGGAGGATTTTTATATAAGTTATCTTACAGATCAGGAATGGGGAAATGCTGTTAATGCAGGGGCACCTCTAAACACAGGCCAGAATGAAGGCGCTCAGAGTCTATCATCCGATGGCAGCTACATGTTTTTTACAGCCTGCGAACGTTCGACTGGTCTGGGCAGTTGTGATATCTTTTTTTCAGCAACCAACAATGGAAAATGGAGTATTCCGGTGAACCTGGGAAACCCTGTTAATTCTTCTTCATGGGAGTCGCAGCCTTCAGTGAATGCTGATGGCAGAATGCTGTTTTTTTCAAGTAACCGACCAGGCGGCATCGGGGGGAAAGACATCTGGTACTCAATACTTAAAGCTAACAGCAAATGGTCAAATCCGCAAAATATGGGAGATGGGATCAATACTGCAGGTGACGAGATGTCTCCATTCATTCATTTTGATGGCAAAACGCTCTATTTCTCTTCCGATGGCAGACCCGGAATGGGTGGGCTGGATATCTATTTCACAAGAATGAAGGAAGACAGCACCTGGACAGAACCCCGGAACCTTGGTTACCCTATCAATACATTTAATGATGAAATGGGTCTTGTAATTGAATCGGGAGGGCAGAAAGCATATTTTTCATCAAAAAGAGATGAGCAGGGGGGAAAGAATATTTTCACTTTTAATCTTCATGAATCCATACAACCCGATCCTGTTGCATATCTTAAGGGAAAAGTAACGGATAAGGGTACCGGTAAAACCCTTGTTGCGCAGTATGAACTGATAAACCTATCGACAGGTAAACCCATTGTAAACAATTTGACTGATCAAGGCGGGAATTTTCTTGTTTGTCTGCCGTCAGGGTTTAATTACGGACTTAATGTAAGCAGGGATGGATATCTTTTCTACTCTGAAAATTTCATGTTTGAAGGGAAGCATTCTATTATTGCTCCATACCTGAAAATTATCACACTCAGCCAGTTAAAAGTAGGGGAGAAGATGCTCCTGGCAAATGTCTTCTATGAGGTCGATTCCTGGCAGCTTAAAAAGGAATCGATGGCTGAACTGAACAAACTGAGCGATCTTCTTGACGATAATAAGGAACTGAAAGTTGAGATAGGCGGATATACCGATGCTACCGGCTCAGATCAGCATAATCTTTATCTTTCTGAAAAGAGAGCTCTTTCGGTGGTTGATTTTCTTGTGGCAACCGGTATTCCCTCTGACCGGCTTAAATTCAGGGGTTATGGCAATGCAGACCCGGTAGGGGATAATGTGACATCTGAAGGTCGGAGACTAAACAGAAGGACTGAAGTAAAGATTATCGAATATAAGAAATAGAAACAGCTGCCTTGGTAAGCAGCTGTTTTCGCTCGTGCTTGGGACGAACAGACATTAAATACAAACTTACATCTGGTATCAGATAGTGCTCATGGTATTCGAAAATTTATTGACTGAATTTTCAACATTGACAGCTTTACCCGCAGGAACTGAAAAGTAAATCCCTGATCCTGTTAATCCATTGCATTCAATCCATATTGATCCTCCCATAAGTTGAATAAGCTTTCGCGTTAGCGCCATATTAACTGCTGCGGAGGTATCATTGAACCTGGTCAGTGATTGAGCCATATCCTGGCTCTGAAGAAACTCTTTGCACTTGAAATAACCCTGTCCTGAATCATGAATATGGAATGTAAATCTGTCATTCTTCAGGTCATACCCGACTTTGATGTACCCTGATTTTGTATTGTTGAGAGCATTCTGGAACAGATTACGAATTACCCTTGTAACCCTGTTCATATCAATCAGGTACTCTGCATCGCTGAATGACTGGTTATCAGAAACAAGTATCACATCCTTAAACCTGTCCTGCTTCAAAAATTCCCTGAATTCGGAGAAAAGATCGTTAAAAACTTCATTCGGATTGCAAATTCCAGATTCAGACCTTGAATTACCCGTATCAATGACTGCAAAATCTAGGAAATTGTCAAATAATGAAATTATTTTTTCGCAGGAAGCATAGATGTGACCACTGAATTCCTCCCTTTCAAAATCACTGTAGTCCTTATTATTTAGCAGAAATGAGAATGCTACAATAGCATTCATTTCCGTTCTCATTTCACGCGACATTCCGGTCAGTATTGACGGACATGAAACAACGCTATGATTAAAAGATTCAGTCATTTTGCCTGCGTCTTTGCGTATTTGTCCGGATTCTCCAGCCTCTTCCTTGCTATGTGCCGAAATATCAAACATTTCTTCCCTGATTAATTCTTTAGTTAAGGCTTTTCAGGATTTTCCTGGCGTCCTTCCTGTATATAGTTTTTGATTTTTCGATAATTGCCAGTTGTTCCAGAGCTTTTGGTTTTTCATCAGTGCGGATATAACAAAGAGCCAGGTACCATTGGGCATGATCAATATAATAGTTATTGTTGTCGGAAATAACTTTTGACAGGGAGCCCTCTGCTTCAGGATAGTTCTGCATTTCAAAGTTGGAAATTCCGTTCAGCAGTTCTGAATGCATGTTACCTGGTTCATTTTTAAGAACTTTACTGAAGTATAGTGCTGCATTCCGGTAATCGTGGATATGATAATACTCCAGAGCAAGAAGGTAATCAGTGTTCTTAATCACTTCTTCAGATCGTGTTGAGGAGGTAGCTTCGTAGGGTTGATAATATCGATCCATAATTTCATCGGTGCTCATTTTCCTGTTAGAAAATAAAGCTATACTGCCGATTAGGATAAATCCTGCAATTACAGCAGCATATTTAATATTCAACGCTCGCCCTGTCTTTCTGACAGGAATTCCTTCCTCCCTTCTTTTCTCAATAGCATTAAGCTTATTTCTGAGGTTCATCAGATCCTGATTTTTAAGAATTGTATCAGCTGTTCTGCGCAATTCGACTTCTTTCCGAAGTTTTTCGTTGTCCTTTAGTTCCTTTGTGAACCATTGTTTTTCAGCATCATCCATCTCTCCGGCATTATACCTTTCGATGAAGTATGAAAAATCGATTGTTTTCATAGTATGTTATTTAAAATTATTTCCATTTCAAAATACATTATATCAGATAATTAAATGCAGTATGCATCTAAATTACTGAACACGCTTCCAGATACGGGATCGTGCTGACAATCCGCTCTGAAAAATCCAGACTTTGTAAAAGTCTCAAAAGAAAAAGTCATTCTCCCTGCTTTCGCTAAAGCAGGGCCTCACCCTTTATGTTATTATCAAATTCTAACTGGAGGAGGACATGGCATTACAATAGGTTCACCACCTTGATCACCACCTTTAACACAAATCATTTCTTCTGCTGTAAGAGCATACTCAACAAAAATTTCGTCAATGTTTTTCATAATCAGGGTTTTCATTTGTTTAAGATTTTAAATCATTAATACTAAATGCGGGTAATTCGTAGTTCTGTTTATAATTCATGTATCATGTCAGAATACATCATTTTGTGACAATAAAAAACGGACTATTTTAAATATATTTTATTAGCTCAAGAGAATCAACTACTTACCATAAAGAAAATTTGTTCATAATTAGGTATTGTACCAACATTTTTTGTAAACTTGCGGTTTTGTTACGGGGGAAAAACAAAAATCAGCAGCTCCTTATGATCCTGAAAAAAGAAATTGGGTTGATTGTTTCCTTTTATTTCAGCATTGCCGGTATTCCGTCATTTAGTGTTGATTATAATGAAACCATATCCTTCCCTGCTCTTTTTCAACAGAATAATCCCAAAAATGGCGAGCAGTCAGAGAAAGACGATACTATTAAGGTTCTCGAGAAGCTGAATGAAGATTTCCTGGTCTCAATAACGGCCTGGGATACTGTGAAATCGAAACAATTACTTAGCTTAATACTAAGAAACCTGAGAGAGGGAAATAATAATAACCTGACCACTTCAAACTCACAGTATTTCGTTGGGGTCTATTATCTCTTATCCGGGAAATACTCCGAAGCAATCAATTGGCTGAATTTATCTTCTTCAATACGTGGACAAATGCAAATTGATGATGAGATTCATGCCAAGTGTCTTTTCAACCTGGGGCTGGCATACAGCAAATTGGGTGATTTCAGGAGGATGGAGCAATATACTTTAAGATCGCTTGAGATAGAAAAGAAGAATTATGGGGAATCAAGTCCTTTACTGGTCACCGGATTGTCTGCCCTGGTAAATGCTTATTTCGGACTGAATGAGTATAACAAGGCTATTACTTATGGAAACAAGGCACTCAGCCTGATAGGGGGAGTTAAGGAAAGCAACCATAATGATATTGCTATTCTCTACACAAATATTGGTACATGCTATACCAGATTATCGGACTATTCAAAAGCTGTCATTTATCTTGAGAAGGCCGAATCTATCTATTTGGAATATTCTCTTCCGGAGGGTGAGAATTTTATAAACCTGCTTAACAGTCTTGCTGCTTCTTATTTCTTCCTGGGATTTAACGAAAAATCTGACAAATATTTTAATAGAGGGATTGAAAAGATAGGGTCATCAAATTCCAGGTTGTCGCTTAACTTTTTAAACAGCTTTGCTATCGGACTTGGTAACACTGGTAATGTCAGCAAAGGTGAAGCCCTTATCCAAAGTTCCCTGGCGAAGGCAAAAAGCTCTTATGGAGAAAATTCAAGAGATTATATTGAAATGGTGAAAAACTATGCTGACTATCTCAGGACCTTTAATATTGATACTAAAAAATCATTATCCCTTTATGAACAGTGTATTGCCTATTTAAACATCCATGAAGAGGATTTCTCTCTCAGGGAACCTGTTCTTTTGGGATACTCCCTGGCTCTTTCAGATTACGGGCAATCAGATAAAGCTCTTGAAATCATCCAGGAATTGCTTTTTCCCAATGTTGAAGACAAGGCAGGTTATGAAGCAGCCGAAAATCCGGAGGAAGCAATGATAGAGAATTTACAATGGTCAATAAATGTCCTTAAAGCCAAATACCAGATTCTTTGGGACATTTTCAGCAAAAATCATGATAATGATTATCTGCTTGCCGCTTCCGGGACTTCTGAATTAATAATCAGTTTACTTGATAAGGTAAGGATTAATATAAGTGAGGAGGAGAGCCGGCTTGTCCTTGGTGACCGGTTCAGAGATTCCTATCTGTTTACGATACGCGATTTTGACCTGTGTTATAAAAATACCGGCAATGATTCCTTTCTGGAAAAGGCATTTGAATATGCAGAAAAAAGTAAGGTTGCAGGATTACTTGCCTCAACAAGGGAACTAAAAGCAACCCAGTTTCATATCCCCGCTGAAATTGCAGACCTTGAACGTAAGCTTAAGACGGAAATCAGTTATTATGAGGCAAGGATTTCAGAAGAAAATTTAAAAAGATCACCCGACGCGTCACTCATCTCAGACTGGAAGGGATTAGTGCTCGGATCAATGCAGAGACGTGATTCGCTTATAAATCTCTTTGAGATAGAATACCCCGAGTATTATTCGATCAAATATAATACGGAAGTTATAAAGCCCGGAGATATTCCACATGTGGTTGGAAGGAGTACAAATTATCTGAATTATGTTGTATCCGATACAGTTCTTTATATCTTCCTGACAAACAGAAAATATATGAAGCTCCTGACGGTTCCGATCGATTCTGGCTTTTTTGAGAACATCAGGGAATTCAGGAACATGTTATCCATGCCTCGTGATAACGCAAAATCTAATTTTATCCAGTACACGGAAATCGGAAGCAGTCTGTACAAATTCATTATAGAACCCGTAAGGAAGTATTTGATATCCAATAAACTGTTGATATCACCTGATAATATTCTCTCATATATACCTTTTGAGGCAATTCCGGTCAGAATGGTTTCAGACGAAATTGTTCTTTACAATGATGTTCCATTCCTGATGAAGGAGTTCAGTATTTCATATACCTATTCTGCGACCCTGCTTGCAGAGTCGTTAAAGAAGGATTTCAGTTTCTCAAACAGCCTTATTGCTTTCGCCCCGGTTTATACCGGAAGTATAAATGTGGATTCTTTACTAAAAACAAGACAGGCAGGGAAATCAGTCCTTTATGATCTGGAATATGCAAGGATGGAGGCTGAATTTGTTACGGAGCTCACCGGCGGGAGGCTTTTCATCAATAACGGGGCAAAGGAATCAGTTTTTAAGACTGAAGCCGGCAAATATGATATTATTCATCTGGCAATGCATACACTCCTGAATGACCAGTATCCGATGTATTCTAAAATGTTATTCTATCAGGGAAGTGATTCTACGGAGGATGGTAACTTAAATACCTATGAAGTTTACGATGTCCCCTTGAAAGCTAAAATGGTAATTCTCAGCTCATGCAATACCGGAACAGGAATTCTGCATTCCGGAGAGGGTATTCTCAGCCTTGCAAGAGGATTTGTCTATTCGGGTGGACAGTCAGTAATAATGTCTATGTGGGAGATAGAGGACAGGTCAGGAGCAGAAATAGTCAAGAGCTTTTACAAGTATCTTAAAAGGGGAGCGACAAAAAGCAATGCTCTGAGGAAGGCAAGGATGGAGTACCTTAAGAGCTCGGATATGCTGAGATCCCATCCCTATTTCTGGTCGTCGCTTGTAATTTACGGTAATAACGCACCCCTGTACCATCATGTAACACTGTTGACTATAATTGCTCCCGTCGTTTTTCTGGTATCATTTCTTTTGTTTTTGCATTACCGCAAGCCCAGGTAATCCTGGTACTCCGGATCAGATTTCATCATCTCAATAAGAGCCTCTTTGCTCAGATATTTCTTTCTTCTTGCATAGGTCTCATTTTTCAAATTCATTTTTGTTGCAATTTCGGG